>OCZV010000574.1_pt1 | contig 13326 bp, 15 predicted proteins | sample 1539051 | NCBI WGS metagenome assembly OCZV01 (sample SAMEA3113581, study PRJEB22503) | soil metagenome
GGCGTGTGTCGATGTCGCTTCATCGCGGTGTCCTCCATCCCAGCATGCTGGGCGTTGGACTCCCACAACAGGTGGACCACTATCCGGGGGCCGGGTCAACAACTCGCCGACGAGCTCGGGGCGCGACAAGCAGCGACTGAGCGGGTACGAGGCTTGTCCGTGGGCGGGTACCTCACGCGGCGATGGCTTCCTGCGGTGCGCTCGACGCTGCTGTTCAGCACTGGGACAGCTACTGGCGCAACATCGCGCACCATGTAGTCCCCCACGTCGGGCACATCCCCCTCCGGCGCCTGCGCACTGCCGACCTGGAGTCCCTCTACCCCCACCTGGTGGACCACGGCCGGGTCGACCGACGCGGCGGCTTGGCGCCCAAGACGGTCCACGAAGTGCACGTCGCCCTCCGCAACGCGCTGGGTGACGCCGTGCGCCGCCATCTCGTAGCCGGCAATGTCGCCCTAAATGCATGAAGCCCACGTTGGCGCCCAAGGACTCGGCAGCCGCGGGGATGCTCAACTGCGTGTCCCACTCGACGCGCCACGCGACACCGCCCAACGCGTCGTAGCAAACGCGCCGCTCGCCGTTCCAGCGACCAAGCGCTTTATGTACCGGAGGTTCGGTTCCCACGACGACGCCTTCCCAATTCGCGCCCCGGTGCCTCCGTACTCCGCTGATCGACCGGCTCGAATCGGAACCACTCCGTGGAACCCGCCGACGTGGCGCCGCGGCTGCTGGACGCCGCGTAACGTGGTGGGGCACGGCCTCATGCAGTTCGCCGGCCAGTCCGTGGGCCCACCACCGCTGCGGTCGACACGAGCCTGCAGCCATCTCGCCAGCTGTCTTGTGATCTACAGGGCACGCGTTGGCGCGCCCTGGAACCCAAGTCGCTTCTCGGGCGGCGGAAGTGTGGCGGCAGCCCGGGGCTGACCGTGTGCGCAATGTGGTCGCCGCCTTTCGCTGGCGTGAGTCGCTTGAAGTCACGCGCGTGGTCGACGGCGTCCCATGGCTCCCGGGGCTGGACCCCGGCGCGACGTACCTTCGAGCGACCGCCTCGCACCGCGGGCCGGACGGTCACTTTGGCCAGTGGTGGCCGACATAGGGGTCCGGATTCGCATCGATCCAGCGATCGAGCAGGTCCGCGAGCGCTGCCGCCTGAGCGCCGCCACTAGGGAGGTTCTTCTTCAACACGACGACCAGGACGAGGTCTTGTTCGTCGGCGAAGTCGGCGACGTTCTCGGTGACGACGGCGCGTCCTTCGGCACGTGCGTGCCGGGCGATCGTAGTGTCGTCGGTCGCGCGCATCCCAACCTCGGCGACATGATGCGCGTCTCGGCCGTACTGGTCGCGAAGAACGCGGGCGGCCGCGGCCGGGAACATCTCATCGACGATCAGACCGATCACAGCGCTCTATGCGAACAGCGCCTGGCGTTCCTGAGTTGCCAGCCGGCTGCGCTCCCGCGCTACCTCGCTGCGCTCGATGAGACGTTCGATCTCCTTGCGATGCTCGGAGGCATAGTCGATCGCACGTCGAATCTCTCGCGGATGGAGATCCGTCTCATCGGCCAACTCCGCGACGCGCTCCTCCTCGCTGCCGGTCAGCTCCCGCAGCCTGGCGATCACTTCCCACACGTCGGGCCCAACCCCGAGCGCAGCACGGCGGGCCGTTGGCGGGCCGCGATGGACGATGCCCGGATGGTCGAGCGCGTCGATACCTTCAAGGATCAACCGCTCAAGCAGCTGCGTCGCGCTGGTGCCCTCTCGCGCGGCGCGCTCGGCCAGGCGCTGACGTGCCTCGTCGCTGATCCGGAACGACGTGCTCTTCGCTACCATGTAGCGCAAGTGTAGCGCGACTCCACAAGCAGTCGCCGCCACCGTGCGGCTCACCTCACGTCCCCCGTGGCCCATCGTCTGGTGGACCCCGGCTTCCACACACTCACGGGGATGTCAACCACGGCAGGTCAGCGCATCTCCAGCTGAAGCTCCTCCGCCACGCGCCGGGCAACGGACTCCTTGCAACCCCCCCGCCCGCACAGCTTTGGCCACTCATGTCCTGTGGCACCACGAGCGGTACGGCGGAAATGGCGACATACCCCGGACGGGTATGCACGATCACAGGGCCTCTGAGCAGGGCAACTGTCGGGTGGGCCGGATTTGAACCGGCGACCTCTGCGTCCCGAACGGATCTGCAACCCTTCTAAAGGCGGAAGGCGGATCCGTCGAGGAGGATGAGCGAAGTGAAGGTCTCATCGCAGGTGCCAGTGGGGCGGTGGGCCGGCGAATGGTGCCGATGCTCGTGGCGAACGGCACGACGTTGTTGGTACGACCAGTTCCGCGTCGAAGGAAAAGCTCGTGGGTCAGCTGGGAGCCGAGCCGGTCGTCGTCGACGGCCTCGACCGGCAGGCGGTGATGGCGGCGGCTGCGGCTGCGCACCCCGACGTGGTGATCCACCAGATGACCGCCCTCACGGGGGGTCACGAACTTCAAGAGGTTCGACGACGAGTTCGCGCCGACGAACCGCCTCCGGACCGAAGGTCTGGACCACCTGCTGGAGGCGGCGCTTGCCGTCGGGGCCCGACGCTTCATCGCCCAGAGCTACGGCAACTGGAACTACCAACCGATCGGCGGCCCAGTGAAGACGCAAAGCGATCCCCTGGATCCCGACCCTCCGGCCGCGATGACCCGCAGCCTCGCCGCCATCCGCCACCTCGAGACGACCGTCGTAGACAACACCGACATCGAGGGCGTGGCGCTGCGCTACGGCAACTTCTACGGCCCAGGCGCCCACGTGGGCGAGGGCGGTCCCTTCCTCGACCAGATCCGCAGACGTAGGTTCCCGATCGTCGGTGACGGGGCCGGCGTGTGGTCCTTCATCCACTACGACGACGTCGCCATGGCCACGATGCTGGCGATGGATCGGGGCGCGCCCGGCATCTACAACGTGCTCGACGACGATCCCGCCCAGTGTCGGTCTGGCTGCCCGAGCTCGCCGGGATACTTGGGGCGAAGCCGCCCCCGGCGGGTACCGGCCTGGCTCGGAAGGCTCGTTGGCGGCGAGGCCGGCGTGTCGATGTTCACCCGGATCCGCGGCGCAGCCAACGCCAAGGCCAAACGTGAGCTGGGCTGGCGGCTGCTCTACCCGAGCTGGCGCGACGGCTTTCGTCGCGGGCTGGGCAACACCCCGCCGCCCAGTGAATGGGTGCAAACCGGCAAGCCCGCCCACCACAGGAGCACGGACGGCTCCGGGCAGTAGCCAGACGACAGCGCCCCTTGGTCGCCTACCTGGATGCCACCGGGGAGTCGCTGGCCGGGCTGTTGCGCCCCGGCAACGCCGGCTCGGGTACCGCGGGCCAGTGCGGGCGCCTGCTGTCAACCTGCGACGTGCTCGCGGTACGTGGCGATCACGTCGGCGAGCACGTCCGCGCCGGGCCGTGCCCATAGCTCCGCGTTGAAGATCTCGACCTCGATTGGGCCGTCGTAGCCTGCCGCGTCGACACACGCCCGGAGGCGTCGGTGGTCGATGGGCCCCTGGCCGGGAAGCGCGCGGCCCAGTAGCGGGTCAGGCAAGGGGACCAGCTGGTCGCAGACCTGGAATCCCGCTATGCGCCCCGCGGCGGCCGCAATCGAGTCCTCGACCGCCGGATCCCACCAGATGTGGAACTCGTCGACCATCACGCCGACCGCCTCGGGCGGGTAGGCGGCAGCAAGGTCCAAAGCCTGGCGCAGCGTCGACAGCACGGACCGGTCCGCGCACTGCATCGGGTGCAACGGCTCCAGTCCCAGCTGGATACCCCGGTCCAACGCCAACGGCACCAGCGCCTCCAGCGCGGCGGCGACCCGCCGGCGCGACCCGTGGAGGTCGCGGTTCGCTACGCCGCCAACCACGAGCACAAGGACATCGGCGCCCAACGTGGCCGCCTCGTCGATCGCTTCGCGAGTGTCGGCAACGCCATCGCCGGTCGGTCCGTCGGGTCCCATGCCCGTGAAGAACCCACCCCGGCACAGTGACGAGACCCGCAACCCGTGTTCACGCACGAGCCGTGCCGCCGCATCGACACCGACCTCGGCCACCTTGTCGCGCCACAGCCCGATGCAGCCCACGCCGGCGTGGGCGCAGCCGGCAACGGCTTCGGGAAGCGACCAGCTGCGGGTGGTGATCTGGTTGAGGCTGAGCCGGTCGATCACATTGCCTCCACGAGCAGTCCGGTGGCCGATCCGAGCAGGACGGCGAGAACCAGACGGTCAAACCACACCTGGTTCATCTGGCGGCCGAGGCGCTGGCCGACGGGCAGGGTCACGAGGACCACAGCGCAGCCGAGCCCCGCCTGCCACAGCCGATCGTCGGACAGGGCGCCCAGGCCTACCAGGGTCACGGCTTGGGACAGCGCGGCCAGCTGGAGCATGACCGCGGTCGTCAGCACGAAACCGTCGCGCGAGAGGCCGAGCGAGTTGGTCCAGGTCCCCACCACGGCGGCGGACAGGCCGGTGGCGCCCTGCAAGGTGCCTCCCACGAGACCCACCGGCGCGGCGCCGATCCGGGCGACGGGTTCGCTGATCCGCCAGTGCGGACGGCGGATCCGCGTCACCAGCATGGCCACAACGACGGCGACCAACGTGATGGCGAGCCATCGCTCGTCGACGCTGGTGAGCACGAAGGCGCCGACGATTCCGCCGATCGCGGCGGTGGTAGCCAGGACCGCGAGCCAGGGATTCTCGGACCGCGCTCCCCGGTTGGCCCACGCCAGCCACCCGTTGCTCAGGACCGTCGGCAATGCGAGCATCGCGACCGCGTGCTCGACCCCTACCAGCGGCGTCAGCACCGGCAATACCACGGGCGGCAGGCCGAGCCCGGTGACCCCTTTGAGCAGCGCGCCGGCCGCGAAGGCCGCGACGACCGTGGCGGCGACTCCCCCGTCAGCCATCGATTCCGGCGGCAGCGAGGAGCGGGCGCATCCGCGCCGCCGCGAGCTCGGTGTCCGGCAGGACGCCAGCGGCGTCGGCGAGGCGCAGCACGTCGGCCAGATGGACGATCGAGCGCGCCGATTCGAGCGCTCCGACCATCCGGAAGTGGCGTTGGTGGCCAGCCAGGTAGGCGAGGAAGACCACGCCCACCTTGTAGTGACGCGTCGGTGCCCGGAAGATCTCCCGCGAGAGCGGGACAGTCGCGTCGAGCATCGATCGGAAGCCGCTCGTGTCCCCGGCATCGAGGCGAGCCAGCGCCGCCGACGCGACCGCAGCGATCGGGTCGAAGATCCCCAACAAGGCGTCGCTGTGGCCATGCTCGTCGCCCTCGATGAGCTCCGGGAACGAGAAGTCGTCGCCGGTGAAGCACGACACGCCGGGCGGCAGCGAGCGTCGAAACTCCACCTCGATGTCGGCGGCGAGCACCGAGACCTTCACACCGGCAACGGCGCGTTCCTGATCGCGGCACAGCTCCGCCAGCTCCCGTCCCGCGGCCCGCACGTCTCGATGCCCCCAGTAACCCGCGAGCCCGGGGTCGAACGGCTCGCCGAGCCAATGCAACAGCACGGGGCGGGGAGCGTCGGTGAGCAGCTTGCCGTAGGTGCGGTGGTAGTCGTCCGGCCCGCGCGCGATCGCGGCCAGCTCCCGGCTGGCCATCACGACCGGCACGGCACCGGCCGAGCTCACCACCTCGAGCTGTTGACGCCAGGCGTCCACGACGTCGTCGGCGGACGCCGGGCGAGCGGGCAGCTGATCGGTGCCGACGCCGGCGCACCACGCTCCACCGACCGCCGCGGCGTCGGCGCCCGTGCGCACGATCAGCTCGCGAGCGGTCGCCCAGTCCAGGCCCATGCCGCGCTGCGCCGTGTCCATGGCCTCGGCCACGCCGAGGCCGCTGGACCAGATGTGGTGGCGGAAGGCAATCGTCGCGTCCCAATCCAGGACGGCGCGCTCGGTGGGATCCGTAGCTGTCCGGGGGTCGGCGACGACGTGTACCGCGGCGTACGCCGTGCGCGACACGGGCGGCGTGCCCGAAGCCGGAACCGATGGGCGCCCCGACGGGCTCCACGTCTGCAGTGCGCCGTCGCGGGTCGGCAGAACGAGACTCGTCACCATGGTCGTCACACCCCGGGCGCCGGCACATCGACCCATCGCCGTTCGGCAGAAGATCGCAGCGCCAGCTCCACCAGCAGCGAACCTCGCGCTCCCGACTCCAGCGTTTGCTCGAACGGCTCGTCGGCGGCCACGTGCCGGAGGAACGCTTCCCACTGGTGCTTGAAAGCGTTCTCCGGTGGAACATCCGCCGGCGCCTCCAGCCAGGTCGAGCGAAAGTCGATCGGGCTGGGGACGTCCGGGTCCCAGACCGCCCGGGGAGTGGTCGACCGCGGCTGCAGGCGACAGTGGTGGAGCCCGGCCACCGCAGAGCCCAGCGTGCCGTCGACGTGGAGCTCGACCAGCTCGTCGCGCCAGACCCGGGTCGCCCAGGAGCAGGTGAACACCGCCACCACTCCGCCCCCGAGCTCCATCAGGGCGTAGGCCGCGTCGTCGGCGCTCGCCGCGTACGATGCGCCGCCCTCGTCCACCCGCTCCGGGACGTGGGTAACTGCGTGACACAGCACGGAACGGATCTCGCCGAACAAGCCCTCGAGCACATACTGCCAGTGCGGGAACATGTCGAGGACCATCCCGCCGCCGTCTTCGCGGCGATAGTTCCAGCTCGGCCGCTGGGGCGATTCCAGCTGGCCCTCGAAGACCCAGTAGCCGAAGTCGCACCGCACCGACAGCAGCCGGCCGAAGAACCCGCTGCGCAACGCCCGGTCGAGCTTGAGCATCCCGGGCAGGAACAGCTTGTCGGTGACGATCCCGTTCTTCACTCCGGCGGCTCTGGCGAGCGCGGCGAGCTCGGCCGCCTCGGCAGCAGAGGCAGCCAGCGGCTTTTCGCAGTAGACGGCCTTGCCTGCCTCGATGGCAGCCCGCACCCCGATCGAGCGGGATGCGGTCGCCGTCGCGTCGAAGTACATGTCGACCGCGGGGTCGTCGAGCACCGCCCCGAGGTCGGTGCTGTACTGATCCAGGCCGTTCTCCTTGGCCAGGCCGGCCAACCGGGGCGCATCGCGTCCGACCAGGATCGGCTCGGGCCAGAGGACGTCTCCGCCGGCTAGCGCCACGCCCCCCTGCCGACGGATGGCCAGGATCGAACGGGCCAGATGCTGGTTCCGGCCCATCCTCCCGGTCACGCCGTTCATCGCAATGGTCACGGTCTTCGTCGCCAACGATCACGCTCCGGTGTCAGTCAGGGTTGCGGATGGGGTGCGGGCGGCACTGCCGCCGAGGTAGAGGGCACCCAGAGCGGGGTCGGCGAGAAGCTGCTGCGCGGGGCCGGAGATGTGGACACGACCGAGGTCGAGCACGCACCCGACGTCGGCCATCTCGAGGGCGCGCCGGGCGTTCTGCTCCACGAGGAGCACGGCGGTGCCGATCTCCCGCATCCGCGCGATCTGTTCGAAGACGGTGGCTGCGGTCTTGGGATCCAGGCCCATGGACGGCTCGTCCAGCAGCACGACGGCGGGCTCGAGCATCAAGGCGCGGGCGAACTCGACCTGCTTCTGCTGGCCCCCGGAGAGCAGGCCTGCGGTCGTCTTCCAGCGCTCGCCGACAACCGGGAAGGTCTCGTGCACGCGCCGGCAGCGCTGCTCGACCAGGGCCCGGTCGTGCACGATGTACGCGCCGAGCCGGACGTTCTCCTCCACGGTCATCTCCGGGAAGACGCTGTGCCCTTGCAGCACGTGCGCGATCCCTCTGGTGAGGAGCTGCTGCGGGCTCGCGCGGGTCACGTCCTCGCCGCGCAGCAGCACCCGGCCCGAGCGGGGGGCGAGCAGTCCGCTCGCGACCTTCAGGACCGTCGACTTGCCGGCCCCATTCGGCCCGACGAGGCAGACCACGGTGCCCGCGTCGACGCTGACCGACATGCCGCGCAGCACGAGCGCGGCCCGCCCGTAGCCGGCCTCGATGTCCCGGATCTCGAGGATCGGCTCAGACACCGAGGTAGGCCTCCAGTACCCGCTCGTCCGACTGGACCTCGGCCGGTGTGCCGCCGGCGATCGGACGCCCTCTGTCGAAGACCACGACGTGGTCGCACAGGGCCATCACGAGATCCATGTTGTGCTCGACGACCAGGAACGTCCGGCCTTCGGCGTTCAGGTCGCGGATCAGCGCGGCCATGCGCTCGACCAGCGCCGGGTTGATCCCACCGGCCGGTTCGTCGAGGAGGATCAGCGACGGCTCCGCCATGAGCACCGCTGCGAGCTCCAGCAGCTTCTGCTGGCCGAAGGAGAGGTCACGGGCCTCGGCAGCCTCGAGGTGGTCGAGGCTCATCCGGGTGAGCCACATCCGTGCCCGCTCGGTGTCCGCACGGTTGCGAAGCCCGCCCAGCAGCTCGCTCAGGCGGGTTCGGCGCAGCGCCACCAACATGTTGTCGAGCACGGTCAGCCTGGGGAAGGTGCGGCACAGCTGGAACGTCCGGCCGACGCCCGTGTGAATGATTCGGTGCGGCGCCCATCGGGTGACGTCGCGTCCGTCGATCGTGACCCGTCCCGAGTCGGGCCGGATCATCCCGGTGACGAGGTTGAAGAACGTCGTCTTGCCGGAGCCGTTCGGTCCGATGAGTCCGTTGATCAGGCCGTTCCGGACCTCGATGCTGGCGCCGTCGACCGCGATGACGCCACCGAAGGACTTGGTGAGCTCGTGCGTCCGCAGGAGTGTCATGCGATCACCTCCTGCCCCTCACGCAGCTCGGCCTGTGTCTCTTCGCGGATCGACGCAGCCGCGGGGCCGTACCGCCGCAGCAGCGAACGGGCGGCGGGGATGATGCCGTCCGGCATGAACAGCACCACCACTGCGAGCAGGGCACCGGACAACACGATGTGCAGCTGGGTCTCGCCGTGGTTGGTGAGGAAGTACTCGCTGGCCGGCGCGATGACCAGCGCGCCCAACGTCGGCCCGAACAGATGACGGACGCCCCCGAAGAGCGCCATCAGCACCATGTTGGCCCCGAGGATGACGGAGAACACGAAGATCGGGTCGAGGTTGCCGAACCAGATCCCGTACAGACCGCCCACCAGGCCGGTGAAGCCGGCGGACAGGGCGAAGATCGTGACCTTGTAAGCCGTCGTCGGCACGCCGAGCGCCTCGGCCTTGTCCTCGTCCTCACGGATGGCCTTCAGCCCGGCGCCGAACCGGGAGCGGTCGACGAACCACCACGTCAGCAAGGCCAGCGCGAGCACCGCCGCGAACAGGTTGAAGAACAGGACGTGGTTGGTCGTGCGGTCCAGGCTCTCGGACAGCGGGGGGACGCGCAGGCCGCTCGAGCCACCGGTCAGGTCACGCGCCTCCTGGGCGATGAGGCTCATCATCGCCACGAGTGCGATGGAGACGATCACGAACGACGCGCCCCGGACGCGGACCGCGGCCAGGCCCACCACGGCCGCGAACACGACCGCGCCGACGGTGCTCAGCGCCAGCGCCACCACGTGCGGCAGGTCGAGGTCGGTGACCGCGAGCCCGGTGCCGTACGCGCCGAGGCCAAAGAACGCGGCGTGCCCGAGCGACACATACCCAGTGAAGCCGCCGATGAGGTTCCAGGACGTCGAGAGCGCCGCGTACATGACGGTGAGGACGCCCGCGTACCTCAGGTAGCTGTTCGGCGCGAGCCACGGGTACGACAGCAACGCCGCGGCCGCAGCGACCACCAGGCCCCGCCGTGTGGCCGGCCGCGTGATCACCCTCGAGGCGGCGCGAAGAGCCCCGCCGTGGCCCGAGCGGCCCGGCGCGGCAGGCGCCAGGAGCGGAAGCAGCGACCTTCGCCGCCGAGAGGTGGGCGTTCCGCGCACTGTGTCAGAAGCGCTCGGCAAGCCGACCCCCGAAGAATCCCTGCGGTCGGAGCAGCAGCGTGGCGAACAGGAACCCGTAGAAGGTCAGGCCGGCCCAGGTGGCGCCGCCGGTCACCTGAACGATTCCCTCGAGCGCGCCGAGCAGGAGCGCGGCAATGGCGGCACCGTGAACGCTGCCGAGCCCGCCGACCACGATGATGGCCATGAGCTTGCCGATGTAGTCCCAATGGCCGGCGGGGAAGAACGGATCGATGATCGCCAGCACCGCCCCACCGACGGCTGCGGTCGCCAGGCCCAGCCCGAAGCCGATGGCACGGACGCGGCTGGTGTCGATGCCGACCAGCGCGGCCGCCGTCGGGTGCTGGATCGTGGCCCGCAGGGCGCGCCCGAACCGGGTAGCCCGCAGGATGAGGAAGATCGCCACGAAGGTCACGACTGCCACTCCGAAGGCGATCAGCTTGTCGATCGGCAGGGCGATGTCGAACGGTCGCCATGCGGACGCGGCGTAGTCGACCGTGATCGAGCGGTAGGAACCGGTCGCCACTGTGCCGAGACCACCCTCGATCAGCACGGCGAGGGCGAACGTCAACAGGACCGACATCATGGCGATGTTCTCGGGGGCCAGCCGAGCCACCATCAGCCGCTGGACGCCGATGCCGACGACGAAGAACAGCGGCCCGGTCACGACGATGGTCAGCAACGGGTCCATGCCGGTGACCTGGTGCACGAAGTAGGTCGAGTAGGCGGCGAGGAACAGGAACGCGGGGTGGGCGACCATGACCACCCGCATGACCCCGAAGTACAGGGTCAGGCCCGAGGCCAGTAGCGCATACAGGCCACCGGAGAGCAGTCCGAGGGCCAGACCCTGTACCAGGAGTCGGTTGCTCACCACGGCGTCTTGGGGTACTGGATCTCGGCGGTCTGCACCTCGGGGTCGTCGGGGAGCACGATCGTGACCTCGCCGCCCTGCCACTGCAGGATCATGTGCGCCGACTGCGGCCGGCCGGCTTCGTCGAACGAGAGTGGGCCGACGATCGTGTCGAACTCGTTCTCGCGGATGTGGTCGGCGAGCGCCCGCTGGCACTCCTCGCCCTGCTCCGCGCAGCCGACCGCTTCGACAGCCGCCTGGACGACCTCGCCGGTGGTGAACCCGTTGGCACCGTCCTCGTTGGGGTCTTCGCCGTGCACCTCGCGATGCTTCTCGACGAACTCCTGGTTCTGGCCGAAGTCGGCCTCCAGCGACCAGCCGACCGGGGCGATGACCCCTTCGGTCGCGGCGGCGACGGTCTCTTCGAACTCGGGCAGTGTCGGCGCGGTCGAGAACGCCGCGAGATCCGGTTGGTAGCCGAGCTCCTGGAACGCCCGCACCAGGCCAACGCCGTCCTCGAACTGCGTGCCGCCGACGAAGATGTCCGCGTCCGCGTCGGCGATGCGTGCCGCGATCGCGGTGAAGCCCGTGGTGCCCGGCGGGTACACCTCGTCGGCCACCGTCTCGATGCCGGCGGCTTCGAGCTTCTCCTTGAGGCCGTAGGCAGTGCCCTGCGCGAACGGGTCGTCGAGTGCTGCGTACGCAGCCGTCTGCGGCCGTTCGTCCTCGGGTAGGTCGAGGATCCACTCCGCGAGGTAGTTGTAGTGGTCGCTCGCGATCGCCGGAGCTGCATAGAACAGGTACTCGAAGCCCTGCTCGAAGACCTCGGGCGCGGCGCCCGCGGGCTCGACGAACAGCATGTCGTAGGACTCCGCGACCTCAGCCGCGGGGATGACGAGCCGGGTGGAGAACGGTCCGAAGACCAGGTCGACCCGCTCCTGTGTGATCAGCGACTCGTAGTCTGACACCACCCTGTTCGGGTCGGACGCGTCGTCACGGAAGATCAGCTCCACCGGGCGGTCGAGCAGGCCACCGGACTCGTTGACCATGGCCGCCCACGTCTCGTACCCCTCTCGGATGCCCTGGCCGGGCTCGGAGAAGTCGCCGGTCAGCGGCATCGAGATGCCGATGCGGATCGGCTCGCCCTCGGGCGTCTCCTCGGAGTCGCCTTCGCTGTCAGAATCGTCCCCAGCCCCACCGGCAGTGGGGTCCTCGGCATCGTCGTCCCCGCATGCGGCGAGCAACAGGCCGACGATGAGGACCGCTGCGAGCAACGGCCGGCGACGGCGGAACTGGCGCATACCTACCCCCCTGTAGCAGCTGCCATCTTCTCTCTCGTAAGCGCTTACGGAAGCGCTTTCTGCTACCGTAGGCGATAATATGGACCTGGACAAGGGGTAGCCGTGGCAACGATGGGACGGACTCCGCGCCTACAGGATGTGGCCGAGACCGCTGGCGTCTCACTCGCGACCGCCTCGCGTGCGCTCGCCGGCCGCGACGGCGTCCGCCCGGACCTCGCCGAACGAGTCCGTGACGTCGCAGTGACGCTCGGCTACGTACCGAACGCCCACGCCCGAGCGCTCGCCGGAGCAGCCCAACCCATGGTCGGGCTCATCGTGCACGACGTCGCCGACCCCTACTTCGCAGAGATCGCCAAGGGGGTGCTCCGCGTGGCCGACGGCCACCAGTTGATGGTGCTGATCAACCAGTCGGAGCGCCGGCCCGAGACCGAGCTGACCCGGATCCGATCGCTACGGGCCCACCGCGTGGGTTCCATCGTCTTAGCGGGTTCCGGGTACGTCGACGCGGCTCAGGAAGCCGACGTCGCCGCCGAGCTCCTGGCCTTCCGAGAAGCGGGTGGCAGGGTGGCGCTGGTCGGTCGCCACAACATCCCCGTTGACGCCGTGCTGCCCGACAACAATGCCGGCGGCCGCACGGCGGCCCGACACCTGCTCGAGCTCGGTCACCGACGCATCGCCGTCGTCGCAGGCCCGAGGAACCTGTCGACGGTGGCAGACCGGTTGGCCGGCGTGACCGATGAGGCCCACGCCTGTGGCCTCGACGCCGACGACCTGGTGGTCGAATACGACGACTTCTCCCGTGACGGGGGGATTGCCGCCACAAAGCGAGTTCTCGAGCACGCCCGGGCGTCGACGGCGATCCTGGCGCTGACCGACGTCATGGCGATGGGCGCGCTGGCCGTGCTGCGCGAGGCCGGCCGGAAGGTGCCCGGCGAGATGTCGGTGATGGGCTTCGACGACGTCACCGTGGCCGCTGACCTGGCACCCGCTCTGACCACCATCCGGCTTCCGCTCGCCGAGATGGGCGCGCGTGCGCTCGAGCTCACCCTGCGCCCACCCGCGGCCCGCCCGCGCCGGCGACGCACCGGTCACGAGCTGGTCGTCCGCGACTCCACCGGGCCGCCGAGGGCCTGACGCGCACGCAGCCCCGCAGATCGTCGGGAGGCCCCCTCAACGCGCCATTGACACGATCACGTAGTCGCGTCACACTCTAGGGGTGGCTCAGTAAGCGCTTTCGTAAGCGCCTTCGCAAGCGTTTGCGGATCCTGTACCTGGCCACGAGCGGTGCCGCCGACCCGACCCGGGCGTCGAT
>OCZV010000575.1_pt1 | contig 13312 bp, 11 predicted proteins | sample 1539051 | NCBI WGS metagenome assembly OCZV01 (sample SAMEA3113581, study PRJEB22503) | soil metagenome
CCAATCCGGTTGCGCTCGCCCGTGCGCTGTATCCGCTCTTCGGCCACAGCCACCAAGGATGGTTGACGCCGGATCAGAGGTTCTTCCTCCACGGTGACGAACTCGACGAGCTTACCCACGGGCTCGGAACGACCACACGCGTATGGAATGTGACCGACCTGGACGCTCCGGTTCTGGCGAACACGTTCGAGAACGCCACGGCGTCGATCGACCACAACATCTACACGGAGGGCAGGGTCGCGTATGCGTCGAACTACACGTCGGGTCTGCGCGTCTACGACATCAGGAACGTACCTGCGCTGAGCGAGAGGCTGTTCTTCGACGTCTATCCAGAAAACGACAACGCTTCGTTCGAAGGTGGTACGTGGAGCAACTACCCGTACTTCGCTCAGAACCGGATCGTTGCCGTAAGCAGCATTGACAGGGGACTCTTCATCCTGCGTCCGCGCGCGTTCGCAAAATAGACGGTTAATCGTCACGCTGGGGGCGCCGCCGATGGGTGGCGCCCCCAGTGCTCCGGCGGCACCTAGGTGCGGCCGACCTCGTCGATGTGCGGTAAGCAGGGGGCATGGATCCGCAAGCCTGGGGGGTCGATACCGGCTATCACGATCTATGGGGCAACTGGCATGAGGCTCCTGCATCGACACTCGAGGCGGTCTTCACGGCGATGGATGCAGAGGTGCCCTCGCCTCCCCCCTCGCCCGTCGTTTTCGTCCGGCAGGGAGAACCCAAATCGTTCGGCGCGCCGGGCGAGGTGCGGCTTGAGGAAGGAGGGCACCTCAAGTTCGAGGATCGGCTGCCACCCGATCTTCCGATCGGATATCACGACGTAATCACCGGCGATGGACCGGCGCGCCGCCTGATCGTCAGTCCCGGACGATGCTGGTTGCCCGACGGGCTGCGCGAGTGGGGATGGGCGGCGAGCGTTTACGCACTGCGCTCGTACTCGAGCTGGGGGTTCGGCGATTTCGGCGACCTCCGGCGACTGACTGAATGGGCCGACGGCCTCGGGGCCGGGATGGTCCTCATCAACCCTCTTCATGCGACCGATCCCCACCCGGCGGAACCCAGTCCCTATTCGCCGGGCAGTCGCTGCTGGCGCAATCCGCTCTACCTGAAGGTCGAAGAAGTTCCGGGAGCCGCGGAGGCCGGCATCGATCTCGACGACCTGGCGAAGAAGGGGCGCGACCTGAACGGATCGCGGACGATCGATCGGAGCGCGGTCTTTGAGCTCAAGGGCGCGGCCCTGGAGATGTTGTGGGAACGGTTCCTTGGCGACGAGGACTTCGGTGACTTCTGTGCAGAAAACGGCGGCCCGTTGGAGGACTTCGCCACGTTCGCTTCGCTCGCCGAGATCCACGGCTCGGACTGGCATTCGTGGCCGCAGGAGTTGCGGCACCCCAGAAACGCTGCGGTGAAACGTGCTCGCAACGATCTCGGAGCGAGAGTCGATTACCACAAGTGGCTGCAGTGGCTCCTCGAGCGCCAGCTCGGCCGTGCGGCCGAGAACGTGCGTATCATCCATGACCTCGCCATCGGCGTCGGAAACAGTGGCGCGGACGCGTGGATCTGGCAGGACACCTTTGCGTCGGGCGTCACAATCGGCGCGCCGCCCGATGACTTCAACCTGTCCGGACAGAACTGGGGCGTCCTCGCGTTTGATCCGTGGAAGCTCCGAGCCGCCAACTACGAACCGTTCATCGCCCTGATAAGAAGCGCACTGCGCAGCTCGGGCGGCGTGCGCTACGACCACGTAATGGGGCTGTTCCGGTTGTTCTGGATCCCCGATGGAGCCAGTGCAGCAGAAGGCACGTACGTCCGCTATCCGTATTCAGACTTGCTGGACATCGTTGCGCTTGAAAGCCAGCGAGCGCGCTGTGTTGTCGTCGGTGAGGATCTGGGGACGGTGGAACCGCACGTGCGCGAAGAACTGGCGCGCCGCGCGCTGCTTTCGTATCGCCTCATGTGGTTTGAACCCACCGCTCCGCGTGAGTATCCAGAGCTTGCGCTCGCGGCCGTTAGCAATCACGACCTGCCGACCATTGCCGGCGTTTGGACGGGAGCGGATCTCGCCGATCAGGAGCGCGCAGGAATTCGCCCGAACTACGACTTCGCTCACGCGATCACCTCGAAGTTGGTGGCCGCGACCGGTGTTGTGGAGGGGGGTGCGGTGGAGGAGGTGGTTGCGGGCGCGTACCGGTGGCTGGCCGAGGCGCCGTGTGCGCTTGTCGCGGCGACTCTAGAGGACGCCCTGGCGGTCACCGAGCGACCGAATTTGCCCGGGACGGTCTCCGAACGTCCCAACTGGTCCCTCGCTCTGCCCTACTCGCTGGAGGAGATAGAGGAGCATCCCGGCCCACGCCGGGTGGCCCAAGTCCTTGGTGCTCGAAACGCGTAATATGTCTGCGCGGAGCGCCGCGGCCAGCGGCGCTCCATGTATGTCACAGTCAGGACGGAGTTGATGATGACGCAGCCTTCAGGAGACCCATCAGAAAACCCAGAGGTCATTCTTGTACCGCCCCAAGCGGCGCAGGGCCACGCTGAGGAATCCGAAGAGCAGGCCGGAGATGCAATAGAACACCCCGCGAAAGTGATGCGCATCGGATCGATGGTGCGTCAGCTGCTGGAAGAGGTGCGGCAGGCTCCGCTCGACGATGCCAGCCGCAACCGGCTTCGAGAGATCTACAAGACGTCGGTGCAGGAGCTGTCGGGCGTGCTCTCATCCGAACTCCGCGAGGAGCTCGAACGTCTGGCTTTCCCTTTCGGTGAGGACGTCACCCCCAGCGACGCAGAGCTCCGTGTTGCGCACGCCCAGCTCGTCGGCTGGCTCGAGGGTCTGTTCCACGGCATCCAGGCGACGTTGTTCGCTCAGCAGATGGAGGCGCGCGCCCAACTCGAGGAGATGCGCCGCCGCGGCCTTCCCGCGGGCGAGCGGACAGAGCGCCCGGGCCAATACCTCTAGGCGACGGCCCGAACTGTTCGCGCCCACTCACGCATACCGTGAGTCAGCGCGAACAGTTCGCCTTAATCCGGGACGATGCGGTAGATCGCGTTCGGAGTCATGAAATACAGGCGTCCGCGCGGTCCGTTCGATACATCGACGATCCCGCTCGGCGCGGTGTGGATGATTTTGTCGGCCTTGACCTTGGTCCCTTTACGGTTGAGGCGGAGCCGATGCAAACCTCCATTGAAGTCCCCCACGAAGAGCCGCCGGCGGAGGGGTTTGACGTTCCCCATGTACCACCACGGGTCTGTGGGAACGATGATGCTGCTCCATCGTCGCATGGGGCCTTTGGGGTTGGGGCCAACGCCTCTGGTGCCGCACTGATAGTTGGGTCCCCACCCGTAGTTGCGTCCCTTCTTGATCAGATTGAGCTCGTCATCGCAACTCGGCCCGTTTTCGGTGACGTAGAGCCGGTTGTTGGCTCCTCGGACGGTGAGACCGAACGGATTTCGCAGGCCATAAGCCCACACCGGGTTGTTGTTCCCGAAGGGGTTTCCCTTTGGAATCGATCCGTTGGGATTGAGCCGGAGAACCTTACCCTGTCGGTTTCCTGTGTCCTGAGCAAAGCTCGGGCTATGCGCCTCCCCTGTTGTTACGAACAATTTCCCGCGCCGGAATTCGAGCTGCCCGCCGTTGTGGTATCCGCTGCTGGACGCGTTCAGGCCTCGGATGATGTGCTTCGCGTTCCTGCATCGGTTCGAGTTCACCTTGAAGCGGGTAACGCGGTGCTGAAGTGGCGAGCGCTTCGTGTAGAAGACGTACAGGAACTTGTTCTTTTTGAAATTCGGATGGAGAGCGATCCCGAGGGCACCGCGCTCCCCGCTGGAGTTCACGTCCAGGTTCCGGCATGGTCGCGAGAGCAAGCGGCGCCCGATCATTACTCGGATTGCCCCACTCTTCTCGGTGAAGAAGATCTTCTTGGTTCCCTTCACCCACGCCATGTCGACGGGGAAGTTGAGGCCGGACTTATACGTCTGGACCTTCGTTCCCTGTGGAATTGCGTACGCTGCCTGAAATGAGAGCAATGGCACGCTTGCAGCGGCGATCACCGTTACGAGAGCTCGTCTCACCGTATCGATCACCCTCCCCCTCGGTAGCGACGCCAGTATGACCGAGAAGCCTCACCCTCTCAGTCACCGCATCGCGCCGTTCCTGCTGGTGGGGCTCATCGGCGCGCTTGCAGCTCTCCTTGCGCTGCGACTGGTCCCGCCGGCGAGCCACTCACTGGGGCCGGCGACTGTCTCGGCGCGCGGAGAATTCGGCCGCGGCCGAACCACGGTATTCGTTCCGCCTCTGGGGAGCATCTCCGCAGACACACACACGGCTCCGCTGGGATTTGTGCTGACGCTTACGGAAATCGACCCAACGGCGCTCAGCGAAACGGTGGCTTCCGGGCGATCGAGGCAAGCGCTCGAGCGTGAACTCACAGAGGACCTTCGTGCGGCGGCGACCATCGTGGCAATACGTCTCCTCCTCGGAGCGATGCTCATCGGAGCTGTTGCGGCCGCTGTGCTTCCGCACCGGCACCTCTCGACCATCGTTGCCGGGGGGGTGGGGGGACTCGTGATCGTCATCGTCGTTTTGGCTTTGAGCGCGGCGACATTCGATCCAACCGAGTTCCGAGAACCTCGTTTCCGCGGCGCCCTCGAACGCGCCCCGCAGGTGATCGAGACGCTCAACCGGCAGGTCAGCGCGCTCGACACCTTGAGGTCTCGGTACGAGACGGCCGCCGACCGCCTCTCCGACGTCCTCCAACTTGCGGCTCAGCCGAATCTTGATCCACGCGAGGACACCGTTTCAGTTCTGCATGTCAGCGATATCCACTCAAATCCGATAGGAGTCGAGGTCACGGATCGGCTTGCGCGCCAGTTCGGAGTCGATGCGGTGATCGATACGGGTGACGTGACTTCGTTCGGCGCGCCGGTGGAGGCCAACATCGGTGATCTCATCAGGCGTGTTCCCGTTGATTACATCTATGTCCCGGGAAATCACGATTCGTTTCTGAACCGGCGCGCCATCTCGCGCGTCGATAACGTCACCCTCCTCGACGGTGCCACTGAGGAGGTCGGCGGAGTCTCGGTCTTGGGATGGGGGGACCCCACCTTCACGGCTTCGAATGAGATCTCCACCGAAGAAGGAAACGAGACCCGGCTCCGGGAGTCGTTCAAGGTGAACATCGCGGTCCTCCGGAACCGCCCCGAGCTCTTGGCGGTGCACGACGCAAGACTCGCGGAGGAGGCCATTGGCGACGTTCCGCTCGTTCTCGCGGGCCACACTCACAAACGGTCCATCGAGAGCCGCGACGGGACTCTGATAATGACGGTGGGCTCCACGGGTGCAACCGGACTCGGCTCGTTCATTGTCGAGGCTGACCTCACCTACGAAGCCCAGGTGATCTACTTCCGAGACGGCGCGCCGGTCGCCTACGACTACATCTCCCTGTCCGGACTGGGCGGCGACTTCAACGTGGAGCGCCGTACGATCGACGGCGACGGCGTTTGAGCCGAACTGTTCGTAAGCGCGAACAGTGCGGGCAGTTTCGGGAGCGGAGGCGCGGGGATTTGAACCCCGGAAGGGGCGTAAACCCCTTAACGCATTAGCAGTGCGCTCCCTTCGGCCGCTCGGGCACGCCTCCGCCGGGAATCATAAGGGGTGCAGGTCGCCGGGTGGTCGGCGCCCGCGTTAGGCTTGTTTGCCTGTGTGCGCCCGTAGCTCAGTGGATTAGAGCGTCCGGCTACGGACCGGAAGGTCGGGGGTTCGAATCCCTCCGGGCGTGCGAGCACGAAGTGCGTCGACCGGAGGGATAGGCCCGGGCACGCCAATCAGTCCTCGAATCCTCCGGGCGTGCGAGCACGAAGTGCGTCGACCGGAGGGATAGGCCCGGGCACGCCAATCAGTCCTCGAATCCCTCCGGGCGTGCTGAGCGCCCGATTTTGGCGGAATGGCTCTTGCGTAGCGGCCCACTCCGTGTTTGATAAGCCCCGGTGGGACTTTTCGAGGAATCACGTAATCGGCTGGTGATCCGGCTGGCGCGCGCCCAGCTCGGTGAGTCGGAGGAGGTCCTGGTGTGGACCCGAGCCCGCCACCCGAACCGCCGGCTTGGCTTCCAGAAACTCGGCTTCCTTTACATCACCCCCAACTCCGTCTTGGTGCGGTGGGGCGGAGGTGAGGACGAATACAGCCTCATCGCTTGGCAGGAGATCCGAGCCTGGGGCCTCAACAGCGGCGCCGATGGAGGGCCAATCCTCGCCGTGAGGACGGAGGCGGACACCCACTACGTTCAGATCCCGTCGATGTCCCAGTCATCTGCCGAGGACGCCACCGCCCTGTTGCGAGAATTCGGTGAGCGGGCTCCGAAGACGCAGGAGGAGTTCTCCGCCTTCAACAGCTACGGGCACTTCGGCCCCGGCCGCCGCAACCTCCGGGTCCGGCGCTCCAAACGCGGCGTGGCGGGGCTCACCAAGAGGATCACGGTCACCGTCCTCGGCACGTTGCTCGTTATCGCCGGGATCATCCTGTCCCTTCCCTTGGTGCCGGGCCCCGGGATTCTCGTATTGGTTATCGGGCTCGCGGTACTGGGCTCCGAATACGACTGGGCGTCGGACGCCATGCACTGGGCGAAGGACTACTACCAACGGACTCGCAAACGGATGAAGGAGCGAAGGTCCAGGGACTCAGCGTGAACGACGAGAGCTTCATGCGGCGCGCCCTCGACGAGGCGCGCAAGGCTCTCGAGCACGACGACGTTCCGATCGGGTGTGTCGTGGTGGCAGGCGGCGCCGTCGTGGGCGCCGCGCACAACGAACGTGAACTGCGCGGCGATCCCACCGCGCACGCCGAGATCCTCGCCCTGCGAGCGGCCTCCGAGGCCCTGGGGAGCTGGAGGCTCGAGGGCGCGACGGCCTACGTCACGCTCGAGCCGTGTCCGATGTGCGCGGGCGCGATCGTGCTCGCCCGCGTCGCCCGGCTCGTCTACGGCCCACAGGACCCCCGAGCGGGCGCCGCCTCTTCGCTCTACAACATCGTGGCCGATCCCCGGCTCAACCACTCCGCGGAGATCACGTGGGGCGTGATGGCGGAGGAATGTGCCGGTTTGCTCAAGCGTTTCTTCGACGGTCGGCGGGTATAGGGGCGCCCGTATACTCGCAGTCCGGAACGGGCGGGTGTCCGCCGGATCGAGGTGGGGTACCGAAGCGGCCATAACGGGATCGCCTCGAAAGCGATTGGGGGTTCACGCCCCCCGCGGGTTCAAATCCCGCCCCCACCGCAAAGACCGCGGGGTCGGCGCGCCCTTCTCGAGGCGTACGCATTTCTGCCGACTACAGCGGTAGTCGCTTCCAGTCGATCTCCTAAATGAGATGAGGAAGCGGCGAATCCACGCGATGAATGACCTCCGAAGGCGGCTACACTCCCGGTCGGAGACGTGCGGGAGTGGACTAACCGGCACGCCTGGAGAGCGTGTGACCTCGCAAGAGGTCCAAGGGTTCAAATCCCTTCGTCTCCGCTACCTGTCCCCTCAGGGAAGCTTCTGGGACGGCTCGCTCTCGCGCCACCAGTAAGCAACACCCTTTTCCTCCTGCTCAGATGGAAGTTTGCCGCGTTATAGCGCGGCTAACTTCCATTTCGGCGCGCCCGGCGCCGGTATGCCGGTAAGCGGCGCGCCGCGGCTATCCTTGCGGTGGCCGTGCTAGGCGGGGGGCTCGGGGTCCCCTTCACCGGAAACCCTCGATACGCCGGGCTGAGTACCCGTCTGCGGCCACTGGATGACCGGGCAGCCCCCGGCAAGCAGCGTTGATGGTCGGGTCCCGCGCGACCCGGAGCCGTGAACCCGGTCAGGCCCGGAAGGGAGCAGCCGTAAGCGGTGTCCCGGGAGTGCCGCGGGAGCGCCCGGCCGGAGCCGGCTACCGGGCCAGCGCCGGCCCTCCAGAGGTCCAGGGCGGGCCGCACGGCCCTTTTTGAGCCCGTTCTTTTCTTCTCTATGCACCCTCACCGTGCTCACAGAAGAAAAGAACCGTGCGGGCCAATTCGTCACAGGGGCGAACTAGGATGCAGCGGTGGCCTACCTCTCTCTTTACCGGAAGTACAGACCACAGAATTTCGCCGAGATCCTCGGGCAGGAGCACGTCTCCCGGACGCTTGCCAACGCCATCACCGAGGATCGAGTCGCCCACGCCTATCTCTTCACCGGCCCCAGGGGCACGGGCAAGACGAGCACGGCGCGCATCCTCGCGAAGGCCCTGAACTGCGAGCAGGGTCCGACTCCGCACCCCTGCGGCGTCTGCGCCTCCTGCGTTGCGATCGCCGAGGGATCGTCCATCGACTTCATCGAGCTGGACGCCGCCTCACATTCGGGCGTCGACGACACCCGCGACATCCTCGCCGGGGTCGCGCTCGCCACGGCCGGCGCACGCAAGAAGGTGTACGTCATCGACGAGGTCCACATGCTGACGACGCCGTCGTTCAATGCGCTCCTCAAGACGCTGGAGGAGCCGCCCGAGCACGTCATCTTCATCCTCGCCACCACCGAGGCGCACAAGGTTCTGCACACGGTTCAGTCGCGAACGCAGCGGTTCGACTTCCGGCCGATCTCGGTCGAGGTCCTCGAGCAGCTGCTAATCCACGTCGCGAAAGCGGAGGCCATCGACGCCGACGAAACCGCGCTGCAAGCGATCGCCCGCCACGCCGAGGGCGGCGCCCGCGACGCGTTGTCGATCCTCGATCAGCTCTCGAGCTTTGGCGGCACGATCACCTCGGAAGATGTTGAACGGCTTCTCGGCGGGCGCACCGAGGAGGCGTACGTCGAGATGTTCGACCGGATCGCCTCGGGAGATCTCGCCGGGGTGTTCTGGTCCGTCCACGCACTCGTGTCGCAGGGCGCCGACGTCGGTCAGCTCGCCCGAGGGTCGCTGCGGCACGCCCGGAACCTCCTTCTTCTCAGGACCGCCCCCGATGCCGACGAGCTCATCGAGATCGCCGAGGAGGACCGCGCCCGCCTGCTCGCCCAGAGCGAACGTTTCACCCCCGGCGGGTTGCTGCGGATCGTCGACCTCGTCGCCAAGTCGCTGACCGAGATGCGTGAGGCCCCCAACCACCGCCTTCTGTTCGAGGTTGCGCTCACCCGGGCGACGTCTCCCGAAACCGATCCGAGTGCACGGGGACTGCTCGGCCGCATCGAACGGATCGAGCGGCGCCTCGGGATCGAGGCTGCGGCGGTCGAGCCCACCGGGCCCGCACCCGCTCAGCACACGGAACGCCCGCCTTCAGAACGCGTCGCAGCGGAGCAGCCTCAGAAGCCAGAGGCGTCGGAGCCCGCTGCTGCCGAGGCGTCGGAACCAGCCGAGCCGCCGCCTGCTCCTCCTCCACCGGCCGCCGAGGTCGGCTTCGGACACATAAAGGACGCATGGCCGGCGACCCTGAAGGAGCTCGGGAAGCGGAGCAAACGTGTCGAGGCGTTCCTCAAGCCGTCCCGGCCCCTGTCCTTCGACGGTTCCACCCTGTCCGTCGAGGTGCAGTCGGAGTTCCACGCCGGCCAGTTGGCGATGGACCACAACCGCTCCATGCTGACCGAGTCGCTACACGCGTCGCTCGGGATCCGACCGGAACTACAGTTCGCCGCGCAGGGCCAGGCCCCCGCGGAAGCCGAGGCCGGCGCCGCCGACATGGAGGCCGCTACCCCGGCGCAGGAGCACGACCCGGTTGAACTGGTCAAGAAGGGATTGGGCGCGGAGATCGTCGAGGAGCGATAGCGACTCGGGAGGGGACACATGAGCAAGGACATGCAGCGCATGATGAAGCAGGCTCAGAAGATGGCCGCCGAGATGCAGCGCGCCCAGGAGGAGCTCGCCGAGCAGGAGATCGAGGGCTCGGCCGGCGGCGGCGCCGTCAGGGCGGTCGTTACGGGCGACCAGCGCGTTGTCAGCGTGGAGATATCAGCCGACGTCTTCGAGGGGGAGCCGGACGCAGACGACCTCGAGATGCTCGGCGACACCGTCACGGCGGCGGTAAACGATGCACTCGACAAGGCCAAGGCCCAGCAGGCAGAGGCACTCGGGCCGCTGGCTGGCGGCATGGGCGGCCTGGGCCTTCCCGGGATGTAGCGGAGCGCCGCTTGTACGCAGGTCCGATACAGGAACTCATCGACCAGCTTGCGCGCCTTCCGGGGATCGGGCCCAAGAGCGCGCAGCGGGTGGCGTTCTATCTGCTGAAGTCTCCGGCAGACGACGCGAAGAAGCTCGCGCACTCCATCCTTGAGGCCAAGGACAGGGTCCGCTTCTGCGATCGCTGTTTCAACGTCTCCGACCAGGATCTCTGCGAGTACTGCCGCGACGCGCGCCGCGATCCGACGGTTATCTGTGTCGTCCAGGAGGCTCCCGACATCGTTGCGATCGAGCGCACCCGTGAGTATCGGGGCCTCTACCACGTCCTCCTGGGAGCGATCTCTCCGATCGAAGGCATCGGCCCGGAGGACCTGCGCGTTGCAGAGCTCCTCGAGCGGCTGAAGACGCCGGCCGACGGCACTGCGCCGGTGTCCGAGGTGATCGTCGCAACGAACCCCAACGTCGAAGGCGACGCGACGGCGATGTATCTGGCGCGGCTGTTGACCCCGGTTGGAGTGACGGTGACGCGCCTGGCGAGCGGGATGCCGGTGGGCGGCGACCTCGAGTATGCCGACGAAGTGACGCTGGGCCGCGCCCTTCAGGGCCGCCGTACGCTCGACGCCTGACCCCGGCCCGTTCTTTTCTTCTGCAACCGTCCTCAAGGCGTATAGAGAAGAAAAGAACGGGTTAACTTTGTCGCCATGGCAGTGATCGTCCAGAAATACGGCGGTACCTCCGTCGGCGACGCCGAGAGGATCCGGCGCGTCGCGGAGCGCGTCGTCCAGGCGGCCGACGCCGGGCACAGGGTGTGCGTTGCCGTCTCGGCGATGGGGTCGACTACGGACGAACTGCTCAGCCTCGCCGCGCAGATCTCGCCCCTGCCGCATGAGCGCGAGCTCGACATGCTGCTCACCGCCGGGGAGCGCATCTCGATGGCCCTGCTGTCGATGGCGATCATCGAGCGCGGCCGGGAGGCCATCTCGCTGACCGGATCGCAGGCGGGGATCCTCACCGACACATCGCACGGGAAGGCCAAGATCGTCGAGGTTCGGGCGCGCCGGGTCCTCGAAGCCCTAGACGCCGGGAAGATCGTCATCGTTGCCGGGTTCCAGGGAATGTCGACCGACACGTACGATGTGACGACGCTCGGCCGCGGCGGCACCGATGCCACCGCGGTAGCGCTTGCGGCGGCTCTCGGAGCCGAGCTGTGCGAGATCTACACCGACGTAGACGGGGTCTTCACCGCCGATCCCCGCATCGTGCCCAACGCTCGCAAGCTGCACGCCGTCTCGTACGAAGAGATGCTCGAGCTATCGGCGGCGGGAGCGAAGGTGCTCATGCTGCGCTGCGTCGAGTTTGCGCGCAACCATGGTGTTCTCGTTCATGTGCGTTCCTCCTTCCACGACGGAGAGGGCACGTGGGTGAGGAGGGAGGACGAACGAATGGAACAGGCGATCATCTCGGGAATCGCTCACGACACTTCGGAAGCAAAGGTCACCATTCACGGAGTGCCCGACCGACCGGGGGTCGCGGCGCGCGTCTTTCGTCCACTCGCCGACGAGGGCGTGAACGTCGACATGATCGTGCAGAACGTCTCGGTCGCGGGTCGGTCCGACATCTCGTTCACGCTTCCCAAAGAGGACATCATCCGTGCGAAGCCTGTGCTCGATGCGACCTCCGAAGCGGTCGGAGCCACCGGCGTCGAGACCGACCCCGACATCGCAAAGATTTCGCTCGTTGGTGCGGGAATGAAGACGCATCCCGGCGTTGCCGCCGATATGTTCGACGCCCTTGCCGACTCGGGAATCAACATCGAGGTCATCTCGACGTCGTCGATTCGTGTGTCGTGCGTAGTGCGCGCCTCCGAAGTCGAGCGCGCCGTGCAGGTCATACACGACCGTTTCAGGTTGTCGGAGGAGGCCCTCTTTCGCGAGGAGCACCCGGCGACCGTCACCGATCAGATGAAAGCACTCAAAGGAGATACTGAGTCGTGAAACTTGTAGTTGTAGGAGCAACCGGCGCGGTCGGGAGCGAGATCCTCGCCATACTCAACGAGTCGGACTGGCCGATCGACGAACTGGTACCCGTCGCGACTCCGCGCTCGGTCGGGCGGCGCCTGCCCTTCCGGGGCGGGGAGGTGGAGGTCGTGGCCCTCGGCGAGGACGTCTTCACCGGAGCGGACATCGCTTTGTTCGACGTCCCCGATGAGGTGTCCGACGAGTGGGCACCGGTCGCGGTATCGAGGGGCGCCGTGGTGGTCGACAATTCGGCGGCCTGGCGCATGCATCCCGAAGTGCCCCTCGTTGTTCCCGAGGCCAACCCGGAAGCAGTACACGACCGGCCGAAGGGCATCATCGCAAGTCCCAACTGCACGATGCTGGCCCTTGTGGTTCCCGTGGCGGCGCTGCATCGAGCAGCCGGGCTCCGCCGCCTGATCATGTCCTCGTACCAGGCCGCCTCCGGAGCCGGCAAAGGCGGAACCGACGAGCTCTTCGACCAGCTGCAGCAAGCAGTCAAGGACCCTGAGAAGGTCTCTGCTGGGCTGGGGCGAGACGTGCTCGAACCGGGTGATGTGTTTCCGCACCCGCTCGCGTTGAACGTGATCCCACAGATCGGCTCGGTGCGGGACAACGGTTACACGGGAGAGGAGCTCAAGGTCGGCGACGAGACGCGCAAGGTGCTCGAGCTTCCAGACCTGCCCGTTACGGCAACGTGCGTGCGCGTGCCAACTGTGATCGGGCACGGCGTTTCGGTGCACGCCGAATTCGAGCGGCCGGTCGGCGTCGATGAGGCGCGCGACGTATTACTCGGCGCGCCGGGCGTGGAGGTGATGGACGACACCGCGAGCGCCGTTTATCCGACGCCGCTCCACGCCGCGGGCCGCGATCCGTCGTATGTGGGGCGGATCCGGGCCGACCTGAGCAACCCGAACGCGATCAACTTCTTCTGCGTCGCCGACAACCTCCGCAAAGGGGCGGCGCTAAATACAGTGCAGATCGCCCAGCTCATCTGAGTTTCAACCGAACTGTTCGCGTTCAGTCACGAATAGCGTGAGTCAGCGCGAACAGTTCGGCGGCGCGCTCCGAATCGAGCAGCGCGGCGGGGATGGTTTCGCAGCTCGCCGCGCCCATGGCCATGCCCCGGCGCACCGCCGCTGAGAGGTCCTCGTCCTCGGCGATAGGCTCGCCGGCGCTGAGGCCTACCCGGACGC
>OCZV010000576.1_pt1 | contig 13291 bp, 16 predicted proteins | sample 1539051 | NCBI WGS metagenome assembly OCZV01 (sample SAMEA3113581, study PRJEB22503) | soil metagenome
CAACTGGATCTTTGCTAAAGAATAAGTCGTGACCTAGTTGGTATATAACATCTTTCTTATTACCTTCAGTCCAAGATTCCAATTCCTTTTGTATCTTCTTGAGAAGTAGTTTTAGAATTTCTTTGTCCTTTTCTTCTTTCAAGTGCTATTATTCTCTTTTCATCCAATGGTATAAGTTTTCTAGCACGCAGAACTCTATGCAGCACAGAATCCATGCAATAGTCAGTCACACCGTTTTCTCGTGGGCTAGCACACTTTTCACACACATATAATAATCCTGCTTCGTACCAGTTTCGAGATCAAATCTTGATTCTATCGCACCTGTTGCGATCTTGCGAGAGTCCCAGATATGGCGGTGATGGCATCCCTGCATAACGACCTCATATTTTGGATTATTATAGTTGTTTTCCAAAGTAATAGCTTAAAGATTAGACAGCCATAGCTATTAACCTATATCCTTTTTCTCTCGCGTCATGCCAAAAATGACTATACCATCTAAATGGTTGGTGCCTTCAAATAAAGAAGTAAACTTAAGTGACTCCCAAAGTGCATCTCATGACACTTGCCACTCGCGATTTTTATGCGCCATGGTCAGGCCGAGAGCAATGTGAACAGAATCCTTGCTGGAAGGCATATGGAAACGCATCTAACAGAATATGGCAGACAGCAAGTAGTGGATAGCGCAAAACAACTGATGAAAAATATTGCTATTGAAAAGGTCTATGCATCACCTGTGATTAGAACTGTGGAAACAGCTCAGATAGTCTGCCAAATACTCGGTACAGAATATGTGATTGATGAGCGACTATACGAAACCGAGATGGGCCGGCTTGTTGGGATGAACTATGAGGAGATAACAACAAAGTACGGCGACGTTCTTACCCGTTTCTATTCAGATTACGACCCTGTTCTTGAAAGCTTTGGAGTCGAAGCGTTTGCCTCTGTCAAGCGCCGTATCATGAACCTGCTTGACGATCTATTGCAGAAGCATGAATATAGCAATGTCCTCATGGTCACCCACCTCGATCCAATAAAGGCAGCGCTTGCCACCTTGCTTGACTTAAACCCGGACGCGCTTCACAGATGGAACATTCGCAATGCTTCGTTTACAATATTAAAGCACGAAAGCAAGATCTATTCAATTTCTGGAGTTAATATTATGGTAATGCACCGGTACCCCGTAGAATGATAGGATGATTTTCAAAACCTTTAATAAGATAGGAAAACTGATTTTTAACAGAAAAGAAAGAGTGAAACAATAGATGGCCTCGTATTTAGCGTTGGTCTTGATCTTAGTTCCTGTAGCTATGCTAGCACTGCTTGGATTGGATTTTTCTGCTGCGTTTGCGCAAGAGACTACAGAGCGCTATCTAAGTGCAAGAATTGAAATTTGGGCACTCTTCTATAGGCTCATGGTCGTAGCATTTGTTATTGGGGCAGTTGTGATGGGAGTTACGACCTACGTTGTATGGAGATTTCGTGAGAGTCATCCAAAGAATAGAGAAGACATCACTCCGGCTGCTGGAGGTGGACACCACTAGTGGGACACGGTACATTAGAATGGGTATATATCGGAGTAGTAGTCGCTGTGCTGATTTACATTGGAGCCGACGCATGGAACGTTGAAAGATTTCTAGACCATGCTCCAGAAGATGCCCAGGTCGTAAAGGTAACAGGTCAACAATGGTTCTGGACATTTGAGCACGAAGATGGAACGACAGAGCTAGGAGAGCTGCACCTCGTCAAGGACACTCCGTATAGGTTTGAAGTGACTTCTTTAGATGTAATTCATTCTTTTAATACGCCAGACTTTGCAATGATGATTGACGCCGTGCCAGGCAGGATAAACTCGATATGGTATGTCCCAGATCAAGCTGGAGAATTTCTAATACAGTGCAGGGAATATTGTGGATTTTCGCACTATCAGATGCGGGCCAATCTATTTGTCGAAGAGCCAGCAGGCAGCGGAGAACAGGGAGCGCAAGTGACTAATGCTTCTTCTGCCACTAATGACCTGATCCCACCATTAGGTGCGGCAGCAGTTGCAAGCTGATTCTCTTTTTATGGGATGTTGTACAATCTTTTTCAGTCAATGAATGGATTGATAATGGACCTCTTCTACTACGGATATGATAAAAACAAAATGCTTTTATTGATAGTGTCTTCAAACTATGGCTAATATAGAGAGAGGAGAGTGGTGCTAGTTGGTTCTAGAAGTTAAAAAACCACGCCCGCTGTGGGAGATACTGTTTTCCACTCATCATACAGATATAGGCTTGCTTTACATTATCTTTTCAATAACTCTATTTTTCCTAGGCGGAGCACTTGCTATTTCGATTAGAACGGAACTTTTCCTACCCGGTGCACAACTTATCGAAGATGCTAATACCTTCCACAGAATTTTCACTGTTCATGGCACAACAATGCTGTTCCTGTGGGTAATACCATTTGCTGCTGGTATAGGCAACTACCTCATACCAATCATGGTAAGGTACAAGGATATGGCATGGCCAAAACTAAACGCAGTAGCATTCTGGATGCTTCCCCCTGCCGCCGCGTTGATATGGCTAGGCTTTGCTGATACGGCCTGGACTGTCTATCCTCCTTATTCTACCTTGCGTGCACCAGGGCCTGCTGCTGATATGTTGATCTTTGGGCTAAAGATTTTGGGAATTTCATCGATTCTAGGGGCCATCAATTTCGTTGTTACTATCTTGAGGATGAAGCATCCTGATCTGCCATTGATGAAGATGCCTCTTTTCACGTGGTCGATCCTTACTACATCTCTTATACTCCTCATGTCTATGCCAACCTTTGCTGCTGCTCTAATTATGCTGTACACAGATAGACTTGGAGTTTCCGGTTTCTTTAATCCTGCAATGGGAGGAGACCCACTAGCATACCAACATCTCTTTTGGTTTACATTTCATCCTGAAGTCTATGTATTCGTGATACCGGCAATCGGTGCGATATATGAGATAATTCCCAAGTTTTCACGAAAACCTATATTCAGTTATACGTCAGGGGTAACGGCATTTATATTGCTCTCGATCGTCTCTTTTGCCTCTTGGGCCCACCACATGTTTGCGACAGGTATGAGCTTTACAGAAAAAACAGTATTCATGATAGGCACATTGGCAGCTGTTCCAGCTTCAGCCATGCACATCTTCAACTGGGTAGCGACAATGTGGGGAGGCAGGATCAGATTTAGGGCACCAATCTCGTTTGTCGTTGGTGGGATCATATTGTTCTTCCTAGCTGGAGCTGGCGGTGTCGTAAACAGTGCAATGCCACTTGACTTTCTAACACATGATAGCTATTGGGTAGTAGGGCACATGCATCTCTTTCTTATGGGCATCATAACCCATGCATTTGTGGGTTTTATTTACTACTTATTCCCACTCATAACTGGCAGGATGTACAACGAAAGAGCAGCTATGGTACAGTTCTGGCTGATGTTTATAGGAGTATCTCTGGTATTCATTACACAGCACTTGCTTGGACTGTACGGCATGCCTCGTAGAGTATTTGATTATGTGCCTGTTGAACCCCTTGTCATCATGAACCAGATCTCTACAGTAGGCGCGTATATGTTGCTTGTAGCGATGGGAATATTCCTCTATAACCTGATCAGAAGTGCAGGATGGGGCAAACCGGCAAATATGGAGGATCCATTTGGTATTGGAGAGAAGTATTACGACTATAGGCGGCGTGAGCCTCACCACTAAATAGAGAGGGAGAGAGAGAGGGGGGAAGAAACACGAGTTCAAATGATCCACACGGTCACGACGAAGAACCTATAATCCTAACATCGCCTAGAAGGTTTGGAAAAGGCCTTGTAATATTGATAGTTACAATAGCCATAGGTGCTGGAATACTAATTCCATTCTTTAACCAAATGGCTGAAATTCCGCCCCCTGTGACACAAATACGCACAGAGACCCCTGCAGCAGAAGAGGGAGAGGAGGAAGGGCAAGCTCCGGCAGAAGCAGGCACAACTGCAATATCGATACTTCAAGGCGCCGCAGTACAGGGGAGCCCTGACTATGATCCAGATGCTGCTCAGGTGCCTGTCGGCAACAGCATAGTTTGGGACAACCAAGATACAGTTCCTCATACTGCAACCTCAGGAACCGGTCCCCAAGACCCTGAGTCTGCACAGTTGTTTGATACGAGTATTATAAATGGAGGCGAAGAATCAACTGCCGTTGAGCTACAGGGTGTAAGCGAGGGACAGACTATTCCCTACTATTGCATTGTTCACCCATATATGACATCTGAAATTACGATTGTAGCAGGTGGACAGGGCGGTGGCGGTCAAACACAAGCAGGAGGGGGAGGAACTAACCAAACAGGACAAACAACAGGTGCTGGTGGTGGTGGCGGTGCTGCTCCTGCTCCTGCTGCTGGAGGACCCACAATAAACATTCTTGAAGGATCTTCAATACAAGGTAGCCCTGATTATGATCCTGAAGAGCTGACAGCAAGCGCAGGCGCTGAGGTCACAGTGGTCAATCAAGACACCCTTCCTCATACTGTAACGTCAGGAACCGGTCCCCAAGACCCTGAGTCTGCACAGTTGTTTGATACAAGCTTAATTAATGGTGGTGAATCAGCCCCACTGTCTCTTGCACAAGTTACCCCGGGCCAATATGACTATCACTGCATGGTTCATCCATACATGACAGGGAAGATAACCGTCCAATGAGAGATAGTTAAAATAATATGTACATACTCAAAGCTCTCTCATTTACTACCCTTGCAGTCCTTTTTTCTCTGATATTTATTGGTGGCTATGTGAGCGCTTCTGGCGTGGGACTCACCTGTCCTGATTGGCCCCTTTGTCCACAAGGCCTATTGCCTCATCAAGATTTCATAATAGAATACATACATAGGTCCGTTGCCGCTACAACAGGCATGCTTGTCATTGCTACGACGGTCTTTACACTAAAATCAGCAGATGCCCCGAGAGGTATGAAAATAGCTTCTATAATAGCTACTGGCGCAGTGATAGGACAGATAACTCTGGGGGCAATAGTGATAGTTGAGCGACTTCACGCAATATTGGTGACTGCACACCTGGGTCTTGGGCTTGTACTATTCTCAATGGTGCTCATGACCGTGCTCTATGCATTTAAAATTGACAAATATAGAATCGAGAGAACTGCCATACCGTCAAATCTTTTCTCCACCAAGGACAACAACAACTACAAATAATTGCAGAGCAATGATTTATACAGATAAAGATGCAGAGATATTACTGCCATACAGTCTCCATGCATCTACTACTGGTTATTGCACTTGTGGTCATGGTAGTAGTAGTGTTATTGCCACTTTCCTACCTAATCCCGGCATATGCCCATTTTGATCACCTTCCACATTATAATAATGGAGCCGGATATGTAGGTCCGTACTACGCTTATGAAGCACTAGAGCCTGAATATGCTGACCCAAACAAGCCTGTCGCTGTACTATTTAGCGTTCAGGACTATGATGGTCGAGACACATACAATATTCATACTATGGTTGAGATCTATTCTGCCACAACCGGCGAGCGTCTTAAGGCTTGGCCTTGGACAGAGCAGGAAATAGGTGATTTTCAGTTGTTCTACAACTTTCCTGAAGTTGGCAGCTATCAAATAGTGCTCAGCGTTGCAAAAGATGGCAATCCTGTCAACCCCAACAGCATTGATCCGCCCCGGGCAACCCTATCAAGTACTGCAAGCTGCAACTGCGATAGAGCTATCTTTAATGTATCAATCACTAATAATTTTGGCACTATATGGAATGTAATGATGTTAATCTCAATCAGCTTGCCTCTTTCAGTGTTTGGTGTAGTGCTAGCCTGGAATTACAGAAGGACCATAAAAAGTGGCAGAGACCAGAGAAGCGTGAGAAGGGATATGATAAGGTACATGATAATGCTAGCCGCAATAGCTGGTGGCATTGTGCATCTCGCAGTTTACGCAGAGCATGCGTTGCTGAGAGTCGAATACAGCATATTTCTTTTGGTTGCGGCTGGTATGCAGATAGTTTATGGAGTGTTGTACACGCTCTTGACATTAGCCGGGGTGGGAGCAAACGAGTCTGCACATAAATACTATCAAAAGAAATTAGCCGTCAATCTATTTGGGCTCATTGGAACAGGTATCCTTCTTGGGCTATATGCGTACTCTGTAATCTTACCACCACCGCTTTCTCCTAACGACGAACCAGAAGATATCGACTTTGCCGGGATCCTTGCCAAGAGTATCGAAGTCTTTACAGTCATTGGAATTGTCTATCTTATGAGGATCGAAAAGCACCAGTTAACCAGCCAGATAAAACATTAGTTGTTTCGGTTGACTAAGGCAGAACTATATCCTAGGTTCTTAACCAGGATAAATGTTCAATGACTCATCTTCGTCAGACGAATAAAAGTTATGCCATGTAAAAGACTATAAAATACATGCTTGGGGTGAGAGTAAAGCTTAGTATATAGACAGAAGAAGAACAAGCAAAAATCCCTTGGCTTGCTGGCAGTGCACGATATTCAATGTGGATTCCTGAAAAAGCTCTAATGAATTGAACGCAAAAGGGGAGAAACAATGTTTCCTAGCACAAGTTGCGTTCAATAAGTAAGAATTGACATTCAGGATACTATGTTAAAGCAAGCCAATTTAACAAAGAAGGAATGCATCTATACAAGGAATCAGATTTTACTCGGATTTATTTTTATAATGTAGATTCATTAATAGATACACTAACTAGAAGCTACGACCGTTAAAAGCCATGATTTTTGCTTAATTTCTTATACTATCAAAGAACGACAACAATAAGGCAGTAGTTGCAACCTTAGCGCTCATGCTGCTTTCATTAAGCATGGCGTCATCGATAGCTATAAGTACACCAAATTATGTAAGCGCGCAAGGAGTCCTTGAAGGCCTTGAAAGAGAGCAAAGTGGCGAATCAGTACCCGGAGAGCAGCCAGCAGACATAGGTGGCTCTGCTCCTCTTAATGCCACTACTACAGTGGAAAGCGGCAGTAGTAATAAACTAATGCCACTATGACAGGAGCCGGTAATGCAACTAATGCCACCACTACAGGCGATGCAGGAACAACCGGCGGCAATCAAACTGTCGGCGGCCCACTTGCCCTATATGGTGGTGGAGGCGGCCAATAGAGAGCTGCAACATTTGAGCACACCTTCACAGAAGCAGATGAGTATCCCTACTTCTAACTAGTACATATGAACAGGGTTGGAACAGTCAGCGTGAATTAGGAGTATCTGTCAGTTCGCGTCAGATGTAACCATCCTGCTACAATAATACAATTCCAAAGTCCACATAGTAGCAGGCCGGCCTGTAACAAAAGTTTAAAATTCTGACTTCATATATTTTAGCATTGCATAAAATGCAAGCGATAGAAGTAGGCAACAAGAAATATGTCATAACCGGAGAATCGGACAGAGAAAGGAATAAGGTAGTAGACTTTGGGCCTGCGGTTGAAGCAACTAATGGAGAACTGGCTGCAAGTAAAATAGCGCTGTAGCAAGTTCAGCTGCTAGCTCTTTCATAAGATATCATTATTATAGTCCTTGCCGTCTCCTGCAATATTATTATTGTAATTATTGTTATTTATGTCACACCACAGCCACCGTCTAGTAACTGAGACTGTAAATTCTACTGCCTGAGCATTTTTCCTTCTATGTGGCAATATACTGTTAGCGCCCAAATAAAACTGCGCGTTCTCCATAGACTACCTGGCAACCCTGATAACGCAATGATCATATGTGTAGATCCACCTGCAGCATTTGACCACTTTCTAGAGCACGCTGATGCCATTCTCGGACGATGCTAATCTAGATAGAATGGGGGAAATTCCAAATAAATATACTGCGAACAACAACCAATCAAAACTTCTCCCTCTTATTTTTCTTACCAACATGTGTTCAGACGCCATAAAGAGAAGATTAGAGGTTTGAGATTCGACTGAACTCCACTGTATCTTCTTCCTTCTTTTGCTTTAACTATTATATGTTCCTATTTAATAGGATTATATCTAAGATTTATAACTAGTATCTTGTAATACGACCTTCATTTGTCAGAGCTCTTTGCCTTCTAGATCGTGGCTTTGTGCGAAGGAGGCGTTTGCAAAACCTAGAAGGGCAATATGGAGCTGTGTGTAAGTATTCTTCTGGTTTCCACCATACCGTACAGGCGGTACAGAATCGCTGACCTTCCCTGTAGCGAGGGCGGACGTTATGGTGATAAGAAGAAGATGAAGACGAAGAATTATCAGAATCAGTATCAGTTGTTAGCGCTGTCATATTCTTCTTCCTCTCCACTAGTGCATTAGTGATGAGCGAATGTGTTACCAACATCTCGACCTTCTATCAAAGTTTCACGCATGTGGTGAAAGCATGAAGAACATAACGAATAGACGGTTTCTAACTCACCAGCTTTATCCTTCTCTCTGTTGTCAAAGACCCTTATAGGGGCAAAGCTCGCATCTGCGGCTTCTTGGGAAGAAGCTGCTATCACACCGCAGTGATGGCAATGCAACACTACAGACATTAATTGTGAAATCATGGTGCATTTTGCTACATATTATCGTTTATAAGGGATTCTTTAGATTTTTTCCCGCATTTGGTAGTGAAGAGACTTTTTGTCACTTTTCCAATATATTCCATGAGAGAAAATAACAGTAAGAAAACAAGCACCCAACTAGATACAGAAGAAGCACGATGGTGCGGCTTCTCCTCTTTTATCCCCAAAAGAGTCTTGTTATTTGACGTTGCAGCCACTCCAAACCCTCCAGGTCTGCAGATAGCCTGTCAAATTCATAGACATCTTCACTATTCTTCAACAGTGCCTTCTTTTCTGCAATGATTGCTTCAACTTCTTCAATATCATCTGCGGCTGCTGCAGATCTAATTGCATCGATTTGAAGCTGGAACGTTCTGTTTTCTTCTGGTTTATTGCAAGGATTGATCTGCTCCTTTCTTTGGGTGTTAGCTTCGGATATGCAAGCCACTTGAAGAATTTAAGTAACGGAAGCCCTAGCGTTCTTTGAGTGCTAATCCAACTCTGGTCAGGGTCTTTATCACTTTCCTTTTGAAAACTGTCGATGTAGTTAGCCAAGTCCTCTCTTGTCATGTCATCAAATGATTTCTTGTTACCGACATATCTAGACAGGTAAGCCAGTGCTATCACAAAAATCCTCCTTGTTGATGGAGCAATATTTTCCTGTTTTATAGACATTAAAATAAAATCGGCTACCTGCTCTCTGTTATGGTCTGTAGCAAACTCTAAAAACAGCTTTTGGACACCTTTTTGCAGCCCTGCCACGACTAACTTTATTTTATGGTTAATAGTAGGATTTGAAGAGAATTCGAGTGTTTCAACTTCCTTGCTTTCTTCTTCATTCCAAGCAATGGACATAGCTATTTGATAATACACTTACCAAGACGCTGCTAGATAAACAGAGCATTCTTCTGGTTCTCTCCAGCCAGATAAAAGAGCAAAACCTAGTAAGCAAGATTATCATAGCATAAGTAGTAGTTTCGTTCTAGTCCTAGCTAGTAAGACATAAAACACCATGAAGATAAACCCAATACCTAATGGCCTGGAAAGTAATGATGCCAAAGAAGATCATGTTTGGCGAAAACGCTGCAAAAGAGTTCCCCTATCCAAATAACGCCCTTGTCATTACCACAACTACTCCAGACATTTATGACAAGTGGCTGGATTACATGGGGATCAAGGGCTATGAAGTATATGACAAGGTAACGCCCGACCCCGCGATTGAAACTGTCGAGGCAATACAAAAGGAGTATGAGAGCAAGGATATCTCATGCTATGTAGGCCTGGGTGGAGGAAGTTCGATGGACGTCTGTAAATATCTTGGCATGCTGACAGGTAAGCCCAAGATATTGATTCCGACTACATTTGGAACAGGCGCAGAAATGACGACATACGCAGTAATTAGCTTTAACCACAAGAAAAAGCTCCTTCAAGATGAAGCTTTTCTAGCAGATGCAGCAATTGTGGATCCATACTTTTTGCCTGGTACTCCGTTCAATATTCTGAGAAACTCTGCTTGCGATGCTGCAGCCCAAGCTTCTGAAGCATATGACAGCAAGCTTGCAAATCCCTTCACACAATTTTTCTGCAAGGAAGCCTTTGACATATTGGAAGATGGGATAGTCAACGACAAACACGACCTCCTACCCTATGGTGCGATGCTGTCAGGCATAGGCTTTGGGAATGCATCGACTACACTTGGACATGCACTTTCATATGCCTTTTCAAATGAAGGCATACCCCACGGTTATGCCCTCTCCTCCTGTACAACAGTTGCCCACAAATTTAACAAGTCGATATATTACGAACGCTTTAAGAGAATATGCCAAAAGCTGAAGTTTGAGCCTATAAAACTAAAGAAGCCATTGGACGAGGCTGCAGACGACATTATGCCCGACCGCGGACATCTAGACAATAACCCAATTCCTGTTACAAAACAAGACATCATCAAATGCCTCGATGAGATAGTTACAGGCAACCCTCTGGCTTAATGCAGAAATCGCCGCACTTTTTTTCTTTTCAAAACCTTTAAATTCAGTGCGCCAGCTTTCTTCTTCTGCAATGACAGTTATTCACAAAAGTATAGAAATTAATGCTCCAATCAGCGAGGTATTTACTTATTTTGCAAGACCAGAGCACATGGCTGACCAATTTCCAGAGAATATGGGCCTCAATGTTATCCCAGTTGAAGTCAAGAATGGCTTTGGTGTTGGTACTATTTTTAGGATAAGTGGAGATTTTGATGGTAAAAAGCTTGAGTGGGACTGCGAAACTATCGATTATGTACCTATGCGCAAGATTGTAGCTAAGATGATTGAGGGCCCGTTCAAGAGCTGGCAGATTACAGTTGAATTTGAAGAGCTTGGTCAGAACAAAAGCAAGACTAGCATGACAGTCGATTACGATATGCCTATGGGACCACTTGGGAGCTTTATGGATAAAGTTAAGCTCAAGAAGATTGCTGAAAGGGGGATGGAAAACGGTTTGCTCAGGGTCAAGGCACTGCTTGAAGGCACTGGCTCGATACCGGTGTATATTACGCTTGATGCCTATAGACAAATCCTGAAGGAAAAGGAGCGGTTTAACTGCTCTGTCTCTGAAGCTATCGTCAAGATAATCCAGCGAGATCAACAGCAACAACAACAACAACAGCCGGCGGCTAGAACCGTTTAGCCTTTTATTTTGTAATTTTTTTATTTCTATTAGCTTCAAGTGGAATACAAGCTAGCATTTCTAGAGGAACTCTCCGCTTCTCCTATGCTAACTTGCCTGTGTGAATTGCAATCGCTAGTTTAATTTGTTGTACTAAAAAGTAGGCGCTAGTTCATTGTTTGCAATGGCTATGCTAAAATCCTTTTTAACAAGTTAATTGTGCCTCCACTATGAGGGGGTCAAGTCCTCTTCTTTATGGGAGACAACTGTGTGTCATAATAGCAGTTATTATTTTGCTGTTTTTGCCATTGAAATTTAATGCAAACAATATTAATGATAGAGCCTTAGCGCAAACTCCACACTGTGACGCATCAGGACCTGATTATGATGTGGAGTGGTGTTTGTATGAAATGATTGGACTAAAATGACATTCTTAAGCTGATAATAATACCTCCCTCCCCTTAAGGTGCTAGGCAGGTTATAACCGTCCTTGGATTGCTTGTATTCACTACATATGCTGACTTTACAACAAATAATTAACGAAAGAATATCGTTTCTAAAAGCGCTAATTAATAATAATAATTCCCACCGAACCACCAACAACAACAAGGCAGAAGAAGAAAAAAACAAAACCTTTCAGCTGGAAATCGACGCTATAAGGTCTGCTGTTGCTGCTGCTGCCGCTGGTGATATTGAAGAAGTTGAAGCAATCATTGCAGAAAAGAAGGCACTGTTGAAGAATAGTAACGATGTGCACGAATTTGATAGGCTTTCTGCAGAGCTGGAGGGCTTGGAATGGCTCAGTCAGAGGAGCAAGTGGGCCGCCGCCTATTTCATTTCTGCCTTATTATTGTACAAAGTTTTCTCCAGTTATAGGAGCCGTGATATTTAACCTCAATGATTCCAACATTTGGCTAACTTCAGGCAAGTGTTGATTAAAAGTTGATTCTTCACCTTCATATGTTAGTAGGTATACTTTATTTCCTACAGTAGTCCAAGTACTCATCTGATGAAATAATGACGTGCTGTTTTGAAATGGTTGAATGGCTACAACTACCCTATGTCCTGGATAACCAGCGACGGTAACCTCCGAAGAACTTCTTACATCTACTTGGTCGGATTGATTCAAAATAGTCTGCACCGAGTCAGTATATTCTGGAAGTGATATATTCTGAGCAAAATTTATCACAGATATCGTGAGTCTAGCAGGGAAGAAGTCTGACACATTCTGAATAGGTGAGTAAAAAGCAATCAACTCTGTGTAATCTGCAAGTCCGCTTGTAGATGCTATCCAATTCGATGGATACTGCATGAATATACGATGAATGGGATTTAGGTAAGGAAGGAAAGCTCTTTCTTCTAGTGTTTGCCCGCCTTCAGTGCCGCCGCCTTGTTGTTCGCCGTCAAATAGGTCTTGGAATGGCTCAGTCAGAGGAGCAAGTGGGCCGCTTGTTTGATTGCCGCCACCTTGTTGCTGTGCAAAAGCTGATTGGGATTGAAACAAGGCACCATTATTGATACCAACTGTCAATGGCAAAAATAGCAACGTAATAACAGCGGCTGCTATTATGACAGTACTTCCTCTTCTGTCATGAAGACTTAATACCATTATGACAAGCAGAATACAGGTAATTATAAGGATTTTGTGAGCATATTTTCAAGAATTCATATTCAATATCATACACTGCCAGCACGACAGTGGGTATTGACTTGTTCTACTTCCAATAAACTTCTTTAGTTTTTTGCCACATATGCTACAGCAGCAGTAGTAGCGGTGGCGATTCATTGTTTGCTTATACTGCTTCTGCTTCTTCTTCTTCTTCTCTTCTACGATTGCCAAGAATATCTTACTATTTGTCGCTGCAGCCATTGTAAAGCCTCGACCTCTGCACACAGCCTATCGAATTCATGAACATCATTAGTTTTCTTCAGTAAGGCCTGCTTTTTCATAATATTGGCATTAACTTTTACAACGTCATAGTAGTTGTTGTTGTAGTCTTCACCACCGTCGACAGCAATAGACCTTATAGCGTCGATTTCCAGCTGAAAGGTTTTGTTTTTTTCTTCTTCTGCC
>OCZV010000577.1_pt1 | contig 13288 bp, 12 predicted proteins | sample 1539051 | NCBI WGS metagenome assembly OCZV01 (sample SAMEA3113581, study PRJEB22503) | soil metagenome
TTGATACCTGTCTGACCTCAGGTGGAATGCAATATAGTCACAAATACTTCTTTGATATAAAGAAAAAGCTGTTAGATAAGCAAAAGAGGGGAGATCACAAAGGTCTCAGATACATTACTACCATAAATAATGAAAATATAGAGCTGGTTAAGCTGTATCTAGATTGTGGTATTCGAGTTAAACATGTTCATAATCTGCCGCCAATGAGTTTTGGTGTTTCAGATAAGAAAGTAGCAGTGACAATAGAGAAGATGGAGACCGGAAATGTTGTTCAAAGCCTTCTACTTAGTAACGAGTCTCAATATCTAAAGCACTTTTCTTCCGTTTTTCAACGATTATGGGAAAGTGGAATTGATTCAGTAGACAGAATACGAGAGATTGAAGAAGGAATCGAAGCTGAATTTTATGAAATTATTACTGACGCTGACAAGGCAAGTCGGATTCTCGTTGATATGACGAAATCTACAGAAAGAGAAGCCCTAATATTTCTCCCCAATGATAAAGCACTGACGAGGATTGATAGTTTAGGTATAATTGATTACCTTGTAAAGGCATCGCAGAATAGAGCCGAAGTAAAGATCATCTGTCCATTATCTGAAGAGAATGAAGAGATTCAGAAAAAAATATTCGAGAACGCACCGGATATCAGGATACTTGATGGCAACAACTCTCCCTATGGCATGTACATAATAGATCGAAAAAATTTTCTTAGAGCTGAGCTCAAAAGACCAAGTGCAGAAAAATTCTCGGACGCAATAGGTCTAGTAGTTTACTCTAATAGAAGAACTACTGTGGAATCCTTTGAGTCAGTCTTCGAATTGCTTTGGAATGAGCGCATGTCGGTTGAAGAACTGAAGAAAGCAGATAGAATGCAAAAAGAGTTTATCAGCATAGCAGCTCATGAACTAAAAACGCCCATACAGGCTATCCTTGGTATGAGCAGCCTATTGAAATATTATCCAGAAAGAACAGATGAGGTATTAGAAGTAATAAGCAGAAACGCTATTAGATTGCAAAGGCTTTCTATCAATATATTAGATGCAACTAGGATTGAGAGTCAGACGTTAAAACTAGAGAAGGAACGATTTGACATCTGTGAATTAATACCTGCTACTATAGAGGACTTCAAAGAGAGATTTAAAGACAATATCAATAATAAAGTTGAATTACTCTATGCTAATGATGCCAACCTTAAAAATAATAATCCCATCATTGTAGAGGCAGACAAGGAAAGAATAATCCAAGTTATTTCTAATCTCTTAAGTAACTCTATTCAATTTACGAATCAAGGTTATATCTCTCTTAATATATTTGCAGATAATAATAGTAATGAGGTTATCATTACCGTTAGAGACACTGGTACTGGAATTAACCCTGAAATCTTGCCAAGACTATTTTCAAAGTTTGTTACAAGATCACAAAAGGGAACAGGTTTAGGACTTTTCATTTCCAAGAGCATAATTGAAGCTCATGGAGGTAAGATCTGGGCTGAAAATAATACCTTAGACGGACAAGGGACTATATTTTGTTTTACGCTGCCCTTGGAAACGAAGAATAGAATTCAAGAAGATGATAAACAAGAATGAGTCATAGATAATGAATGAAAAAAGTGAAAGGAATAGAATTTTAGTCGTAGATGATGAAGCTGATCTTACTCTGTTTTACAGATTGTCGTTAGAGTACCATGGATTTGAAGTTGAATCATTTAATGATTCCAGAAAAGCATTGTCAAATTTCAAACCAAATTACTACGACTTGGCGATTCTTGATATCAAAATGCCAAATATGGATGGCTTTGAATTATATAAGGAAATAAAAGAAAAAGATCCCAACGTTAAAGTTTGTTTTCTCACAGCAAGTGAATTATATTATCAGGAGTTTAGAGAAAAAGAATACAATGCATTAGATAAAGATCTATTCATTCGCAAGCCAATTGGGAATGACGAGCTAATAAAGGAGATTAAACGCTTAATAGGAGATTAACAATGATGATATGTAGTATTTAACTATTCCACATACCAATCCAAGATTAAGTAATTATTTTCTATTTAGACCTTAATATTTAGTTGCGGATATGGCTATAATTGTAATACTTATATATCTTTTTACTGATTGTGTCAATTATCTATCTATCTATTTTCAATGAGGTTAGATAAAAGGTATTTAGAAAATTTGTTATTCAAGAATAATAGCTAATAGATATAGGTGTACCTTGAAGGAATAGTATTTTTGTCAGTATATTTAAATTCTCCTTCGGACAAGTATGGTAATTAGATCACCGAGCACTGCTGCTGGAATTGTATTCTTTGATGATGAGAAAGGACTTCAGAGATGCCTGAGTTCCATACAATCATTTGTAGATCTCATAATCGCAATAGATGGAAAGTTCAAGTACTTTGAAGACGATCATGATCTTAGCATTGATAATTCAAGGAAGGTTGTAGAATCATTTTCAAATGCGACTTATCATTGCTATCCTAACCTTACCGAAATAGATAAGAGAAACAAATATCTTGAAATTGCCGGTACCGAAGGGATAGATTTTCTTCTAGTTATTGATTCAGATGAGTATGCGGTTATAGACATAAATGAGTTTTCCAGAAATCTAGCAAAGATTAAAGAATATAAAACTGGTGCTCCTGTCAATGGTAAATCAAAAGATACACCAGATGTTTATGGTATCAAAATATTTGAAAAGCATTTTGAAAAGCCAGATTTCATTAGGGAAAGGTACATAGAAAGAATATTTTACAAACCTGCCAAATTAAGATATCATTTGATTCATTGTAATTTGATTGATGTTAATGATCCATCTAGAAATTTTACATCAAGAAAATATACATCCGAAATCAATGGCATAACTCTATATAATGACGATGATTTACGGAATAATCATTATTTACAAAGGAGTATACAATATCAGAATAACCTTCTTCAGAACGAGATAGCTGCACGTAAGAAAATATTTGTGTAAATGATAGAACAACAAGGAAAAAACCTTCTCGCTCCAAATTCTAAGCCTTTATCTTGTTTCAACTATGGAATGCTTTTTTGCTTCCTGATCTCACTTCGCTACTTGCATGGGTTTTACTTCTTTTTCTATGTATCATTCCTATTATAACAATCGGCTGTTGAAAAGACAGTGTATTTTCTTAGAATTAGATAATTTATTTTTCTGCGAAACTACAGACAAAAGATTAGGAGTATAATTTTTATACTATTTTGCTAGAATAATAGAATCTTATTAGTTTATTTTAAAAATAAACTATATATTATATAAATGATTTATTGCTTAAGTCTAAATATTCGTATGTGTATATAAATTTATTCAAAATGCTCTCGAAATCATTGAAGACAATTAATATTAGAAGACCATCAGGTATAATTGCTGGTCTGACAGCAGCTTGGGCGATCTTTGGATTATTTTTAGCTGTTGATTCTCAACTAAACGTTCCTCCAGGTACTTTCTATAAGACAATTGGAATAATCTTTGGAATCAATTCCGCTTATGCAATGTATGTGGGCTTTCTTTTATTCATGGTTACAGCCGTAATCATTTCAATAATTTACAACTATATATCAAAACATATCAGAATATTGAACATAAATTCTATGCCCAAAGGCATCGGTACAGGCATACTTGCTGGAGTAATAGTATGGGGTGTTCTATTTCTGCCATTGCATTATTATGTCATTCAACCCGCACTTTCTGGCATGGCTAACGACGACTTGAATTTGAATCCAGGCAGTCTAGATCCTTCAATAGCGAAACAATTGCTTGAATTATCAAACACCATTGTCGTAGGTTCACTTGCATTGCATATGTTGTTTGGAGGAGTAATGGGATTTTGTTCTAGGTTGGCTGTAATCTGATTTCGTGTTAAAATCCTGATACTAATAACACTCTGCTGAATCTGAAAACTTTTTTTACTCTCATATTAAATTAGTTCTGAATATATAGATGTCAGCCAATGAATTACAGCAGATAAGAAGGGCATTCCAAGGATTACAGACATTGTATCAAATACATCTTCCGAAAGTAGATTCTGGCTTAATACATGATTTACTTATTCGTGAGCTGAATAAAAAATCAGATGACATGTCTACATTACCTCCTTTCTATCTGGTTGAAATAAGAACTGTGAAGGGAACTGATCAGGAAACAATGAAAAGTATGATATTTGAAAAAACAGGATTTCTACCTTCGATCACTGAAAATGGTACGTACTATGTAGCTAACATGAGATTGAGTTTGGAATTACTTAAGGAAATGTGTGAATCACAAGAAGAGATAGAAAAGATTACTGGAGATTATACAGGCGGCATCGGTGGGAGATAGAACTGCTAATTAAACAAGTGGGGAAGTAAGATTGTAGATTCTTCTAATAAGGACGATATTTTGAACCAGATTAAAGATGGAACAAAGGTAATCATTAGAGAGTCTACTTTACTATAGCTTAGTTATACGACCGGTAGAGTTATGTAGATTCCTTACTACGATACTTTATTATGCAATCGACTTTGCAATCCAGTATTACCTTGAATAATGGAGTAAAGATTCCATGTCTAGGCTTAGGAGTCTATCAAACACCTCCTGGAGAACCTACATTACGTGCAGTAAGATATGCACTGAATATTGGTTATAGACATATAGATACCGCTTGGCTATACGACAATGAGAGGGATGTGGGCAAAGCTGTCATAGAAAGTGGGATAGACAGAGAAGAGGTCTTTATTTCTACAAAGGTGTGGAACAGCGATCAAGGATATCGATCTACGCTTGCAGCATGCGAAAGAAGTCTACAACGCTTAGGACTTGCTTATGTTGACCTTTACTTGATCCACTGGCCAGTTGAAGGCCAGAACAATAATACTTGGAAAGCAATGATTCAATTATTAAGGGAGGGCAAGACTCGGGCTATTGGAGTAAGCAATTATGAGATTTTCCACTTACAAGAAATATTCCAAAACTTTGACGTTGTGCCATCGGTAAATCAGGTTGAGTTTCATCCATTCCTATACCAGAATGAGCTATTAGAATTCTGCAAAAATAACAACATTCAGCTAGAGGCCTACAGTCCATTGACAAGAGGTCAAAGGCTTAATTATCCTGCCGTAGTACTTCTAGCAAAGAAATATGATAAAAGCCCAGCTCAGATCCTAATTAGATGGAGTTTACAGCATGGTCTAGTTGTTATCCCTAAATCTAAACAAGAGAATCGAATTAGAGAGAATAGCCAAGTATTTGACTTTCAGCTTGAAGAAGAAGATATGAAGCTTCTTGATTCCCTTAATGGGGACCTGCGTACAGTGTTTCTGTAATATATAGAGAAGACCATCATTCTAATGATATATTAAGATTTATAAAAACACTTGGAACACGTCATGATTCTGATGTTATATAATGGTATATGACTGGTCTTAGATATTTTCTAGAACAAGTTCATAAGATTTTGACAAGCAAATTGACTTTGAAACAAGTTTTTAACGATTAAAAAGTTGCTGCCTTAATAGATCTGACAGTAATCATTTGTATACTACTTTGAGAGTTAAAAATGAAATGCTTTATCATATAAACTGTAGAAGTATCTCATAGCGGACCTATGACTAGGGGTGTCCTAATGATTATCACAGGGGTCCTAATGTAGATTGTGGATATTCGTTGACAGGTTTGTTCCCAAAAACAGATATAGGTATGTTATTGTCACGACATCCTGGAGGCGCGCCAAGACGATGAACTATATCAAACCCTTTTTGATGAAGAATAGCATATATTCGTCTTATTTTATTAAAACCATCATAACCTATCGATCCGCATACCATTACTCTCAAACTATCTCATTCACAGCTAATGTTGTAATATACATTTAGATCCGTATATACATGTCATAGCTATTTAGCTATGACATACATCGAATATGCTTAAGCATTGTTCACAAAAGTATTTTTCGCGGGAAGTACGAATGATTTTGACATCTCTATTTGGCCGGAAGCAGCTATTACATCTTAGGATGAAATCATTAGTATCAGGATCCCATTCTTCCATAGATGACTACTAATCTTCAAAGTTTCTTAATACTATTATGGTAATCTAGAACGAATACAGCAAGCTCAAATATCAAATATCACTAGTGATGTATATAACACTTATAGCATTTGAACTCGAAGGTAATCCAACGAAAGCTTATTGTGCAGAAAAGTCCTCAGTTTTAAGCAACAAATTAAATAGTTTCTTAATATGATCCAGCGGCTACCATTTAAATCTGAGAAGCATTGATTTGATCCACCCTCGCATTAATGCGCATTAGTTGTAATTTAATCTTGATTACTCTACTAATTAATTCTTCTACCCCTATTGGTTTTCTAATGAACCATTCTGTTTTATCTGAATGCGGGAAGAGTTTTTTGAATTCATCATAATATTCCTCAAATGCCGTAATAAAATATACATTGACATTATCATCAATCGCTTTAATCTTATCATACAATTCAAAACCGCTCATCTGGGGCATCCTTATATCAAGTAATAGTAGGTCATATGTTCCAGCCTTGTAGTTAGATAATGATTTTATGGGATCATTGAATACGTCTACAATAAAGCCGGCATGTTCTAGAGCTAATTTGAAAAATCTTGCTATATCCGCTTCATCATCTACTATAAGGATCCTCTTATTACTGGTGTTGATATGCGAAGATTTTGCAGCTCTAATTACTCTGACTGTGGATGGGGGATTATTTAGGCCAAAGTCAGAAATAGCAGCTGAATAATAATACAGGTTGAGATTATGAATCGGTAAATAGGGAGAACGAAAAAATTGCTCTAATTTCGGGCATTCTAATGACAATTTCGATTTATGCATCATTTCGTTTCCAGGCTGGTTTTACATATAATTGAGAAGTATATAGGGATGAGTTTATCAGATTTAAAAATGATTATGATTGATACAATAATGATGAAAAATGCACAAGCTCTACTAGGAAAACTTCCACTCTTTATTCGAATATCATCTCAAAATAGGCAGACTAAATGAAACGGTAGCCCCCTTGTCTTGAATATTATTGTTGTAAGCCCATATCCTTCCTCCATGTGCTTCTATTATCCACTTACATATGTACAATCCTAAACCAGTTCCTCTTATTCTTGATCCTGGCGATGGTTTGGTACAAAACTTTTCGAAGAGATATGGTAAAATCTTTGGATCGATGCCCATGCCAGAATCCTTTATATTAATAATAACTTCCAGATTTCTGCGTCCATCCTCCTGTATTTGTACTATGATTGAGATAATATCATTTTCCTTAGTAGATTTGAGAGCATTGTCTAACAAATTGATTAATACCTGAGTTATTCTCTCCTTATCAGCCTCAATAAAGATATCATTAGAATTAGCATCGTCATTACTTTGTTCCTCTTTTTCCAATAAATTAGAATACATGATTTTTGCACTCCTGCGAAATTCTGTACCTATGGTCAGTCTATGTCGTTGCTTTTGAACATCCTTTATAACAAATGATATTACATCATTTAACTTGAATTTTTGTTTATCTAGTTGTAATGTTTGGTTTTCAATCCTTGAAACATCCAATAGCTCATTTGTAAGACTACTTAATCTGAGAGAATTTCTATATATTGCATCAAGATATCCTTCTTTCTTGTCCACCTGTTTATATTCAGGATCCATTAGCATTAGTTCTGTATATCCAACTATAGATTGAGCAGGAGATCTTAGCTCGTGAGCTGCTATATTGACAAATTGATCTTGTATTTTATTATCATGCTTTGATTTTTCATTTACCATTCTCTCATTCCAGAGCAATTCAAACATCCATCTGAATAATTCCGTACTCCTTTCATTATTAGAATAAACAGCAAATCCAATTGCATCCAGAAAGTTCTCGGCATCTGGTTTTACAAGCTCTACTCTTAAAAACTTGATCCTATCAACAATATACATTCCATGCCGAGAATTGGTGCTATGGAGTATGTTAATATCTGGTGCATTATCAGTAATTTTTTTCTGAACATGTGAATTCACTTTAGACAATGGACAAATAATCTTTACAATTACTCTATTCTGTGACGCCCTTACCAAAGAATCAATGATTCCGAGTTTATCTATTCTTATTAATGCTTTGTCATTAGGGAGTAGTAGTACCATCTCCTTTACTACAGAATTTGTCAAATTAATTAGAATCTGGCTTAGCTTCTTGTTATCCGTAATAATATTAAAGAATTCAGATTGAACGCCTTCTTCCAATTCTCTAATTCTGTGCTCAGCAGGTATTGATTTTTCCCACAGATTATTAAAGAGATATTGTTGCTGCTCAATGATACTTTTAACGTTACTATAAATAACATATGATTGAGAATGTGCTAATCGTTCTTCTGCTTCTTGCTGCTGTGCTTCTTTTTTCAAAGTTGCTATACCTATGTATTCTCTGCCTCGTACCGCAAAGTTTGTCTTAATTCCTGTTAAGTGTCTGACTTCTCCAGATATCTTCATTAGCTCTTTGCAGAATGGAATGTTTTCTGCGTTAATATCTGTGAGAAACCGTATTTTTATTTCCTTTTCATTATTAGGCTCAGATGATACCTCCTTGTATATCTCAAGGACTTGTGCAGCGGTTCTAGAATCGCTACATAAATCTATTCCATTTTGTTTAGATAGAAACCGAGATAACGTATCCTTTACTCTTTGATTACCATATAGCAATTGAGTAATATCAGAATGTTCATTGGTCAAATATCGATAGTTCAGCAACTAATGCATAACCAGATAAATAAAGGATACGCTCTAGTACACTGACTAACCTGAAGTAGCTATGCTGCTGTACCCCATTTCCTATCTTAGAGTTACTGCTAATCTTTATTCACAACAGGTCAAAAAGATTTAATAGTAAAGCTGTGATGCATATGCGTATCATATTAAAGAAGTTGCATTATTAATTATTTATGAGAAAACTAAATATTCACATTTTTTTCTGTTACATTGAATTCTGTTAAATTACTAACCTAGATGCTCAAGGATCCCAATCCACCTTTTATAAAGTTAGATAAAGTTAGATGTTATAGCTAAATTATGACATATATGTCCAAAATGGAAATCAAAAAGTTTCTTATGCACGGTACTTTTACAGCAAAACTTGCTACAGTCAAGAAAGACGGAAGTCCTCATGTTGTTCCAGTCTGGTTTGTATTAGATGAGCGTAAAGACCGAACAACTAAGAAAATAAGAGATATCATTTTTACTACATACGAAGGTTCACTTAAGGCTAGAAATATTGAAGGTGACAATAGAGTAAGCGTCTGCATAGACGATCAGATACCCCAGTTCTCATTTGTAACTATTAGTGGTACCGCAAAAATATTTCGTTATAAAGAAAATGAACTTTTAAAATGGGCTACTAAAATAGCAAGACGGTATATGGAAAAGAGTAATGCAGCCGCATATGGTAAAAGAAATAGTACCGAGGGTGCTATTCTAGTACGCATAAAACCTATAAAAATAATAGCAGAAAAAGATATAGCCGCATGGGAATGATGATGGTGATGATGATGGTTGCCTAGTAACGTTGAATTTGACTAGCATAATGCATCTGAGTATATAAGTTGTCATAGATCAATATGATGTTATGAAAAAGATCATTGATATTATATTTCTGGATCTGAATGATAAAAATGTAAGAATAGAATTAAATGATGTGCTATCCCCAAAGACTTTCAAAGCGATATTTGATAATTTGCCAGTTGAAGTTAGTATCAACAAGTGGGGAGAGGAGCTGTATACAGATCGAACTACAATAGCTGTTGAACAGAAAGATAATGCAAAGAGAGAAGTTAATGAATTAGACGTTGCCTACTGGCCTGAAGGAAATGCATTATGTTTATTTTATGGACCAACTCCCATTAGTAAGAACGGAAAAATACTGGCGTACTCTCCTGTAAATATAGTAGATAAGATTGTAGGTAAGATTGTAGATTCTTCTAATAAAGACAATTTTTGACCGGATTAAGGAACGAACAAAAGTAATCATAAGAGTCTTGAATTTGAACCATTTGTTTATGGGCTTTGAACTATACCGGCAAATAAAAGAAAAAGACCCCCATGTTAAAGCTTGTTTTCTTACAGCTGGTGAGCTATACCATAAGGAGTTTAGAACAAAATAGTAATCCAGAAAATAAATACCTAGATTTTTTTCTGATGCATTCAGGCTCTCTCTGCAGTTCTGGCATTAGTAATTATAGAATACTACTACCTTTATCGAAATATAGTTTCTTTAAGATGTGTTAGCAGGCCTAATTATGGCCCTTGGAAATCTACTACCGCATAAAATGCGTTTTGTCCCGAGTGATCAAAATTTAGGCTTTGAGTTGTGATACGCATAATCTTTGATTTTGCTGCCTCTGCAAGTTTCCAAATGAAACCTTTTGGTAGCTGTATCTTTGTGTCCTGCTCTTCTCCAGTTACAGGATTTGTGAAACTTTCGGTCTGTACATCCATAACACCAGGTACTGAAAAACTACTCTTTTTCCCATTTAAATTGACTTTGATATCAACGAACTGTGGCTCAAGGAAATATTTGAATGTCCCAGCGAATAATACAAAAGGACCGTCTCCCTTTGCCTGGCCTGAAACAATATTTATGAGAGCCTGCCTTTGTTCATTACTAGTTTTATTTGTAATGAATAACTGTGCAGTACCGTTACCTTCATGGATCGCCTTTGGCCAATACAGCGCAGTTATAAAATCAAGACCGTCAAGCTTAGTATCGCCGTAACTTCCAGATCTTATATGAAATAATATTAGAGATTGGCATGACCCGTAAGTGGGAAAGCCATTAAAGTTACAGGGACAACCATAATCACAGTTACATGTTTCAACATAGTCTGAGTTCATATTCCACTTAGGAATTTGAGTTGTGGTTGAAGAAGACATTCCACTATTTCAGCTAAGCAGAAAAATACTATATAAGCATTTTATGAATGGGGAAAGAAAGGATCTTCCTAAGCACTATGCAGTTACGACGACCTTATGAATATTGTTCAGGATGTCTGCGGTTCTGTCGATGACTCAATCTCACTCGATGTTCACTATTGTTTGCACTTCTAGCAGTGAGCAGGATCACCTGGATTGCAAATTAATGCCTTCTTAGCTAAATCCATATGCATTTGTGCTCCTTCTGTATCGCCATTCTGTAGAGAAGATTGTGCTTGGTTAATGTGAGCTATCGCTTCTTGATTGGAGTCGGAAGTAGTAGTACCGCTACTGCTAGAGTCGGGATTTTCCGTATTGCATCTAGGGTCAATTGGCGAGCAGCCTTCTGTATTACCTTGATTGGAGAAGAATATTGGGGTAAAGGGATAGCTACAGCAAGTGTACGACTCATTATTTCATATGGGTTTTCTGAATTAGGACTTGAAGAAATCTGTGCTTATGTCTTTCATGAAAATAAGGCCCCAATTAGAGTTTTAGAAAAAAGTGGGATGAACCAGATAGAAGAAGTAAATGAATACCATTGTGTATCGGGAATGTATCGAACTTCACTGAATTATATGATACGGCGTTGTAAGAAGAATCATCATATAGACATGTTTCATAATCAAACGTAGGAAAACTAGCTTTCATTGAAAAAAATATTTTCACTATCTATTTGATCTGTGATCAACCTATGACCATTCTTGTTTACATATACGTTATTACCTGATGCGGCTACATCTGGAAAACCTGAAGATCCTGCATTGCTACTTAGATTGACCGTATCACCAAAGTTAGTTCCGCCTTCTATTGATCGCTTATAAAAGATCTCAATCTCAAAATCAATGGGCTGAAATTCATCTCGCTATACAACGTTATTACCTGATGCGGCGATCGCTGGTTCAATTGAATTCCTTGCATCGTTGCTTAGATTAATAGTACTTCCAGCAGATAGACTTTCGCATAGTATAGGAAAGGAAAAGGTTCAAACCTTCCATCTTATGTTTTGATCTCATCCCTTCCATAACAACTAGATCCAGATCCTATCTCAATTCTTTATTTTCAATTCTTAACCTCTATCTTGACATGGTTGTTGGAAGCTTAGATTTTCCAAAGTATATTTTAACGTGAAGTTACCTGTCTATCTATTTTTTAATGATGTTAGATAAAAGGTGTTTAGAAAATTTGTTATTCAAGAACTGACAATTGGATTTGAATTTCAACTAAAATTGAGTAATCTAGAGGTTTTAACATAGCACTATTTCTTTTGTCTTGATTTCTTTTGTCTTGATTGATTCATTCATTGGTGTCAAAACAGTTATTACCACATTACGAGAGCGCGCAATTTTGCTAAGATAGTGATACTTCCCATATTCAATTGCCTCATGAATGCATTAGTGGTAGAGAAGAGCACCAGAAACTTATAGTAAGAGGCTTAATTATGCGAATGTCATTTGTCCTGCTTATCAAACAAATTCTTGTTACATTGTTTTCAGATAGGTTTGTCTATACTCCTCGATATTAACTGTAAAATTGTTAATGAACTTTGCACCTCCCGAATTTATCAAGGAAATCTCGAATATTGGTGTTATTCTTCTAGTAAAATGATTTGTTGTAAGATCACATAGTTATACTTGATGCAATACCTAGACATTATAATTAAATACATACTAACACAAGTATTAGTAGTAATAGTAGGTTAGCGTAAATATCTAGTTTACAAGTTCTGTTTGATTCTATAATGAAATACAGAAGTAGAACTGAAATTGTTGGCCTCATCTTAGAGGCCGCGAATGGAGGAGGAGCAACCAAGACAAAAATAATGTATAAAGCATTCCTATCATTTGCTCAGCTCCGAGAATACCTCACGATGTTACAGGACAACGACCTTATCGAATACGAAGATGGAAGACATACATACAGAACAGCAGAAAAAGGCATGAAATTGTTGGAAATATACGACAAGATGTATGAATTAGCGCCACCACTTGCAATGACAGCAGAAAACAGATTTGTTAGCATCGGAGGTCACTAGCAATGGATCAAAGAATTACCACAAGAACGATAGCAGTAATAATCGCGGCGGCATTAGTGATATCGGTGGGTAGTTTAACTGCACTACAAACTTTTCCAGCGGATGCAACAAAACCTAAGCACAATGATGATGGTGATAGTGGTAACAGTAACGTTGTTAATATTATCCCATCACAGCAATCACAATTGACACCACTTGGCTTGGGCACTAGTCCTAATACTGGAAGTAGTGTTGGTAGCAACAATGATTTTGCTTCGCAACAATTACAAGCACAACC
>OCZV010000578.1_pt1 | contig 13285 bp, 12 predicted proteins | sample 1539051 | NCBI WGS metagenome assembly OCZV01 (sample SAMEA3113581, study PRJEB22503) | soil metagenome
GAAAGGATCTTCCTAAGCACTATGCAGTTACGACGACCTTATGAATATTGTTCAGCCATTAATATCTCGTTTTCATCTTAAAATCATTTAGCACTAATTTAGACTAATTGATTATATCAATAATATGTATATTAGTACTATAAGAATCTCATAGAGATTTGTTGTTCCTCTATTGACTACGGATATCGACCATACGACTGTAAATTATTTGTACTGCTTAGCTGTAGTCATATCTACTTAAATAATATCGCTATACTCTTTCATACAACATTAGTGTGTTATGATTGACCGCAGTAATCAAAAATAGGAAATGTTATTCATTTTTCGTTATGATATAGGTCAATGTTGATCCCTCTCGCGCTCCGGGGCATTGAATTCGAAAGTTATTTAATAATGGATATAATATGTCTACTCTATATTGAGCAACACCATTTTCTCCAAGTGGTTCTTCTGGGTGAATAACAGTTGCCTCAAAGGATATTTCTTCATTCAGATCAATTGGAGCCTGTATTGTGAAAATATTATTCCCGATTGGACTCTGAGATGGCGTATTCCATCCAGCAGCATGCCCAGTAGCATCATCATGAAGAGTTACAACTTCTCATAAACGCGCATAGTTCACCAAGTACTGGACATACCCAAGTACAGGAGTTTATCGTAGTAATAGATACCAATAGTATTCGTATGACTTTGATAATTAATCTCAACAGCCAAATCTAGCTATCTATTCATCATTTGCAAATTCACTTACATTTATTACTATCATATACTAATGCTATTATACTGGTTTCGCATGTACTATATGTGATCCTAATAATTGAAACGAAGAAATAACTTTTCAATAGGTAATAGATGTGAATGTATGTGTCATACTAAAGGCAATATTCAGTTATTGCACAACTTCTCATAGGAATTTAAAAAGAGCTGCATGGCGATGAAAAAATAGTATTAATATCACCCCTTTTTATAAAATAAAAAAAGAAGTGATCTACTACTCGTTGAGTTAAATATACCCCATGAATTTGTTGGGAATTCTGTAGAAAGATGAGTCTATCTCTACGTAATCAAATACGCTGGAATAATATTTCAACCATCTCGAATTCTCGATAGATTTAGGATAAAATGGTCCTTGCCATGATGAATAATTCCAACCTGAACATCCGATGTAATATTGCATTGCCGTTGCAATATGCTTACTTATATATTCAACAACACAAACACATAATCATTCTATAACACTTTATCTTCTCTCTTTTGCCTTATAGCAATTCTATTCTTGGTAGTTTATGTTTCAGGATATGGCCTATACTTTTTTTAGCATATCTATAAGAGGTAACCTTCTTCCGCCTACGACTTTTATATCGATGTTTATTTTCCCATCACCGTCAATCTCTATAATATTGTAGGTATTCTTAGTAAATCCCCTAAATCTAGTTGAAGATGCGGTTCCTGCGTATGCTATATCTAAAGTTTCTAGATTCCACAACCAAGGTCTGTGCTTATGTCCACATAGTACCAAATCTACCTTGTAATGAAGGCAGGTCCTAAGAATATCACCAGCATCAACGATTACTATCTTGTCTGTACCAGTATCTGGAACTCCTATAAGATGGTGATGCATTGCAATAATCTTAGTCTTTTTCTTGTATTTTTCATCGCTTAATATCTTTTCCAACCATAAATTTTGCCGATGACCCACCTCTCCTTCATCCCTGTCTGGTCTGGCGGTAGCAAGCGTTATGATTAAGTTCTTATTAAATTCGTAAACATTAGACGGATGAAAAGGAAAGTACTTCTTAAAAAGTAGATAGCCAGTATGACGGTAATCATGATTTCCTGGTAGAATTATTACATTAGGGCAAACTTCTGCTAGCTTCTTGATTTCTGTGCTCGCTCGCTCGAATTGAGATAATAGTCCTTCATCAGTCAGATCTCCTGTTATCAGTATTACATCTGGTGTTAGCTTATTACTGACTTCTTTAACGATAGTATCGAAAATCTCTTGCTTGAAATAAGCTCCTCCAATATGGAGATCTGATAATTGAACGAGTTGCAGCATATCGGTGGTTATTCTTTCCCTTATTGTAGGTTATTATATAAGAATTATGAAGTCTGCTACCGTTTAAATTCTGATTGAATCCATAAATTCTCAAAGATAGAAGCATACGATAATGTGTGGACTTGAGCATGATTTAAATCATGAAATTCAGTATATCAATCTAGATAGCAGATTCTCCACGCATATTAGTGGATAAATCTACTACAATGGGTACATCTGTTATGAATAATTTTCCGCCTAAAGCATCACCAAATCTTTCGACTAGTCTATCGATCAAAGTTTCAACCTGATCGTCTTTAATTATAACTTCAACCTTGGTCCTCGGAATAAATTCTGGGGTATAGTGGGTGGTACCTCTTCCAATAGCAACTGCTTCTGCCTTGGTGATTCCTCTTCCTGCAACTCTATAATGAATCATTCCACCTGAATTTGCACTTTTTAGTATTTCACTAACATCGTTCAAACTTCTATGCTGGATTATTATTTCCATTTTTTTCATGCAGAATCAATCTTCAATTTTACAATTAATCATACATAGTTTAAAAAGCTAGTGAGTGCAATGTCTTAATCTGCCGTGCTCTTGCCATCTGTAGAAGAATTAAACCTCTCATTAAATTCTGTCTCTATCTTCATATCGTTAAGGTTCAGCAAAGTTAGTACTGTCCGGATTTGTGTAATTCATAAAGTGCCATAACTACTACTTATTAACTTGTTCTCTCTTAGAAAGTTATCTATTTCAATTGCCATTTCATGCATCACCTCTATGTCAACACCCTTCTTTTTATTAGTAGCCAGTGAACTCTTCAACTTTGATTCTATCTTTTGGGATTTCTAATTCTTGTTGAAGCAAGGTTTGCATAGCATTTAGCATACTCGGTGGACCACAGATATAGAATATTGAGTTATTTAGTACGTTAGCGTTTACATACTTCAAAATCATTGCTTTGTTTATTCTTCCGTACTCTACTTTCCAATCGTCTCGAGTAAATGATGATGATGATGATGATGATGATGATTGTTGTTCCTGTTGATTTGTTTCACTAACAGTATAAATAATCTTCAGATTTGTATTTTGCTTCTCCCACTCATCAAACTCTTTCTTGAATAAGGTGTTACCACGGTTTCTATTAGAATCAAATATTATTATTTTAATAGGTAGCTGCTTGTCTGTTGCATACTTTATCATACTTCTGAATGGGGTGACTCCTATACCACCAGAAAGAAATACAACAGGCTTTGAATAATCCTGGTGTAATACAAATTGTCCCTCAGGGCCTCTTACCCTAACCTTTGCTCCCTCTTCCAGAGTTGAAAGTCTCTTTTTGTACGGTGAATCTCTGATTCTAGTGGTGAACATTATAAAGTCCTCAGTTGGAGAAGATGAAATAGTAAAATGTCTGATCGGGCCTTTGGGATCATTATATACTTCCCCTATATCAAAAAAGGCAAACTGACCTGCATTATATTCTAACAATGGCTTGCCTTCCTTCTGATTATTAAATTTAAATGACTCTACGTCAGTCCCCTCGACTTTATCTTTTTCCATTAGGGTAAGCTCAATCTGGGAAGGTTTGCTCGTGCCTTGTTTTTTAATTAGAATATTATTGCCTTCTACTTTTATTTGGTAGGTTGGTTCTGGTTCACTTGCAGGAGGGTTAATTACCTCTCCCGTCCTCACATCAAATTTGGAACCGTGCCATGGACATTCAACTTCGTAGCCCTCAAGAGTACCATCGGCTAGAGGGCCCCCTTCATGGGTACAAATACTGCCAATAGTGTAATATTTTCCTTCAACATTTGCGATACATATATTTTCGCCATCTAGTTGAACCTCTTTCATTTGAGAAGGCTTAATATCTTTGATATCAGCAACCTTAACAAAATCCTCACTCAATTTGATACCACTTTATCATAAGCATCTAGCTCTATATGGTTTTCTGATTGAATTCTCCAACAATATGTGCATTTGAATATTTTTCTTTCATAAAAGTAAAGGACAACTCTTTGGTTCATGCATAAATTACGGAAGTTTCAACTTCTAATGTAAGTCTAAATATTGAGTGACTTAATAAGAATTATTATGTAATAAGATGAGTATTAATCCAAGTGAAAGAGATAGAAGATTGCGCGAAATTAAGAAGGCAGCCAAAGATTCCCTTATTGAATACTATTCTCGACAATTCGATCGAGCAATGAAGGATTTTGAAGTTGCCATTTCCAGAGGCGATGCCATGACTGCAGCAAACTCCTTCATGACGGCCACTTCTACCAAGAATCTGTTGAAGGATATTGAAAGTTACAAAATCCGAGGTGAATAATAAATGAATATTCAAATTAGGGGTATTGAACATAATTCGAACTTTTGTTAATAGTAGATAGACTAATTTGTAAAATTGTATTGCAAGCAATAAAGAAAGAGGATGCATCAATATCGGCCGAATTTCTGTCACGCATTGTGTTAGAAAGTATGAAATAAACTATAAAACGATATACAGCATATGTCTAATAGTAAAGCAAAATCATTTTATCCGATCTTGGAGAGCATATTCTCTAAGTCATTCCCAATAAAAATCTGGTCCACTATAGCTTGAAATCTGATTGCATTTTGGACAATTCTCCATGATATCTTCGCGGGGTTCAGATCTAAGAGTTTCTTCATCTGGCGTTTGCAGCACTTCTGATTTGTACTCATGTCTGCTCTTCTTGCATGTAACCATTACAACCATTGCAGTATGTGGGAGCACAATCTAATTATTACTTTCATTGTCTACTCAGAGCGGTATTCACCATTATTATTTAGATCTCACTGTATGTAGACTAGAACGAATCTGAATCTTACTTCTGTGTTATGGCATTGACCCATTATTAACATTACAATCTTTTCTTTGTTGTTTCTTGCTATCGATACGTTTTGAACTATTGTAATGTAGCTAGTACGTTCCTAGTAGTCACTGGAACCATTTCTACATTTCCGACTATTTCTGGTCTGATGATATTCAATCCCTCTTCTTCTAGAATGCTTTTTCCGTTAGTTGATAAAATAAATGTGGCAAACGAAACAGCCCCATTTAGATTCTTGACCGAGTTGGGTATTGTGAATGAGAAGTATATCGGCTCTCCAAAGACTGTTTGACCGTTACCGTTCTCTAGAGTGTATGACGCTGTCTTATAGAAATTAGAAAATGCAGGATCAGATAAGTTAATCTCCTGTGGCAGCGTGATATATGGAAGCCCTCTAGCCACAGCTTCATGCTTATATGCTGCTACTGCATCTAGTTGACCCTGTTCCAGAATACTTTTGAGTATTTCTTCTGGGAAAATCTGGTTGGGGTTTCGATCATCTCCCAGTATTCTTTGTTTGATTTCTGAATCATTATAATATTTGTTGGCAAGCTCCGCAGTTATTATCATATAATATCCCTTTGGATCGAGTTCAGGGTCTGTTCTTCCAAACTTGAGATCCGGATTCGACATAATCTCGTACCATGGAATTTCTCCTAAGCGAGCTTTCTCTAAGTCATTGAAGAAGTGACTTTTTGGAGAGTAAGCAATTACCATCTCTGCGGCACCAAACTTCACTAACCAATCGGCACGCGGATCAGTGGCATTCATTAATTTCATTATAGGAATAGTACTTGCACTCACAAAGACATCGGGTCTTCTTAAACCGTCAAGTATCATGTTAGCTATTTGTAATGATCCACGGGCTTCACCATTATATGGATAGCCGGTGTCTGAATGAAATTTCGGTCCTAATCTTTCTTCAAATGTCTTAAGAAGAGAAGCTGCATACATGATGGAGACCGGATTTTTTTCAAGTTGTAAATTGTTTGGTGTCCCAGTAACAATCCAGTCGCTTGATTGGGCATAGCTTCCAGCTGCAGCAGCAAGAACGGATAGAATTAAAATCGCAGCTAGTCTCTTCAATTTTTACTTAGTCATATCAATCTTTTATTTTTATATGTACACATGTACTTGCTACACCGACTGCCTGCGGAGACGAGTATCATTAGTTATTATTGCTCACTATCGATAGCACTCTGAAACTTCGTAATCGCTTGACCAAGATCAAATAATTGAGCGCTCTGTAGTTTGATTGTATCTTTCGAATCTTTCTTCCTAAAATCTAGTTCTATTACATCACTTCGAAGTTGCCGTATTCTATTCTCTAACGTTGGCAAGTCATGGCATGCATATCTTAGCAACTGGGAAATGTATTTTTCACTTAGCATCTTATTTTTCTTTAGTAAATTGACAAGTTGTAAGAATGGTGTCAGATAATTCTTAATCTCTATATACACAAATGCAAGATCATCGAGTTCTTTTAGAGCCCAGTATTCTTGCTGTAACTCTTCGACTCTGCTATATGGTATATCTAATTGGATTGCCACGTCGATTGGGCACTTTTTGTGTTCAAATAGCCATAATGCTTGTGTTTCTTTAGATCTGTTACTTAAGTCGGTATTACCAACATTACCATCTATTCTTCTACTAATCTTTTTAATATTAGTAAATGACAAGTGAGCCGCATAAGCAATCTCCCGTATAGTCTTGTTCTCTTGACGCAATTTAATTTGTTACTGCGATATAGTTTCTAAATAGTATGTCGCTTATGATATTTATGAATTAGAAAAATTAAAGTTATGACGCCATACCTAGAACCTGGGTAGCGGCACACGAGTAAACTCATAATAGTTAACTAAGTTCCGGAATGCCTTTTATGCACAAAAGTAAACTCAAAGTGAGTTTGTCATCTGCATTGACTAGGTAGCAGCGGCCGCAAAATCTGCACAAATACTTGGTCGCACTACCTTTTAGTAGTGTGGATTGACAAACAGATAATTATATTCGGATTAAAAGAGTACAGTATTGTTGAGCTTTGCTACTGATCTAAATCTCCTGCCATATCTTCGTATATAACTGGATCTTTTATATGGGATTAGGTTCTAGTACTTGTTATATGCCCAAAGGTGAGAAGTACAATAAGTTCTCAGATAAAAGAGATGAAGGTTCAGATCTGGTTCCTGTTGCTTGGGCTATATTGGTTATGGGAATTTCTATTTCTTTGGTAATAATTATTTATATTTGGTTTGGGCATCTAGGGTCGACATATTCAAATAGAGTTTTGGAACAACAACAAAAAGTATTAAGAGAAAAGTATGGTCTACCACCTCAAGTTGCTACAACAAATGTTACGCTTTTACAAATGGCTCCATCACTTAGAAATCTATCTTCAAACATATCTGGATAACATGCATTTATGATCTGATGGAATTACAAATAGCGAGAACAGGCTACTTGGAATTTGCTAAAGATCAGATTATTCCCTGTACTGCTACTTATATGAGCAAAGGTTAAGTGGCAATGTTAATAAGGTGTCCATACCATATGTCCTACCGCAACAGTAGTGGTGTCATTAAAATAAACAGACATATACAGATTGGACTTTATGCTGTCTTAAGTATGGCTGCATTACATATCTTCACAGAAATAACAATTGATGCATGGGCATCAACAAATACACAGGAACTGCAACAACAAATTCTACCAGAGGTGATGTCAGAAAATTTTACACTTAATGTTGACATACTAGGCGTTAATAGTGCTACTAGAAATTCTACGATATCGATCACAGGTTCACAGAACAATCTACTGACAAGCAATATGACTATAGATCTATACTCAAAAGTTCAGCAGGAATTTGCTACCGGCGGTACCCCGATTGCTTTAACCGTACCTGTCACTATAAATTCTAGTTTGGTACATGAAGGGGATGAGATAAGGGTTTGTCTTACGATGACAGATACAGGTAAGGTAGATTGTGAGTTTACTGTAATTACAAGTTACAATATTGAAGGATTTCCTAAATCGGTGCCACTTGAGGCTGGTGGGAGCGTAGGACAGCAGATAGAAGAAATAACCAAATAAAGGAATGGTGTTGGAATGCAAAGTGGCCATCTACTTTGACGAAAGTATGTATATATTATAAAGTGTGTTGAGATAAAAATTCTTTTTGGCTGATATCATGCATGGATATATTATCTATCTCCAATATAGAATTTGTAAATCCGACAGCCTCCAACTGCTCTTCGTACATCAACATTGTTGCGATAAATTAATCGACATGATAACCGCCGCCGGAGAGCCGAATAAAATATTAGAGACTTTATTACGATGAGTATTCATTCCAAGAGTATCACCCTACTGTTGCCTTACCGGTCATCCATGAGTGTAAAGTGTAGTAATAATCAAAAGAGCCTGCTTCGTTAAAAGTATGTTCAAAAGTGCCTGCGGCCTGGATAAGACCAGAATCGAAAAGTGGATTTGTGCTAGAGCTACCACTTGCCGGAGTACCCTGAGTTACTGTATGAATAGTGTTATCATTATTTGTCCATTTGACTGTACTTCCGGTAGAAAGCTGAGTCTCTGCTGGAACATAGAACTGCCCATTATTCTGGTCCGAGGCGCCTTTGGCAATCTCCACGTCTGTTGCACTACCAGAGTTCTACGCATATACCAATCCTGCTTGCATCCATAGCGGGGCTAAAATGGCACTAGGTACAATTGAAATAATTATTAAGTAAACAGCTTTGCTATGCATCGAGATCAACCTTCAGAACTTGATATATATGCATTGATTATCCTTGTTCTTCCCTTGTTCTTTTCTTTTTGAATTGTGGATCAAAATTGCTGAATCTTTAGCTTCCGGTAGCTAACCAACATATCCTTTGGGTTGAATTTAAGTTAACATGGTTAAGCGATATTTTAATTTGTATGTCTCGTAGATGTACACATGAATGTAGTGATCCGTTGGATATATGACCGACTATTATAGTGGGTACTACTGGGGGCTAAATCCATATGATTCATCTGATCTTGATGGTAGAATAACTGATATTGAATTAAGAAACAAAGTAATAACAAGAATCAGAATGATAGATAAAGCTCGAAGAGATCTTACTATATCGGTGAAAGATGCCGTTGTTACGCTCAGAGGAACTGTTATGGCCTTTCGGGAAAGGCAGATAATAGGTGAAGAAATTTGGAAAATATCTGGTGTTTTTATGATATTAAATCTGCTAAAGGTAGCAGATCCTATGACCGCTGGACCAACAATTCCAAGATCGAATGAATCTAGCGTGAACCTCTTTTAGAAGAAGTCAGTATCTTGACGCCTTGATGGGCATAGGATTGTCATATCATATGTGGTCTGATAAAGGAATCCTTGGTTATTTCGGAACTCAGACAACTATATTTCTTGCACTAAGAAGATACGGATAATGAGAGTACCCACCCAATATCATAGTCATGATATCAAATATCAGTAATATCAATTTACTTTCGGTAGAAAATCTTCTAAGATAACAGATCCAGCATCATCTTTAGTTGAGTAATCTCCTTCTCTATTGTTAAGCGTTCCAGATATTCGGTCGATTGGCTTAAAAGCATTGTACAGGCTTCTAATTCGGACACGAGGATGTCCTTCTTGTCGAGGCAAAGTCCATGATATGAATCAATAAATGTGTATGCAATTCTTTTTCTATTCTTCTCCATGCAGCCACATGTCCTTGCTGAGATTGATATGGGTTCTTCAGATCTAGATATGTTCATGTCAGTAATACCTCGCGTTAAGATTGATTTTTAGCATTTGTACCAGCATTCTCACTACTCTAGTACTTCTACACACTGGGCAAGAATCTATTCGCTCTTTCGTACTTAATACTGATGCACACCATAGGCATGATTCACATAACAAAAAGATAATATCATTGGTATTTCTTATGTCCTGCACACTGATTAGCTTACCGTTACTAAATGCTTCATAAATTTGTGGTGTGATAGCGCTTTCGTTGCTATCTAAAGATAGCATCTGTTGCCAATGTAGCAAATCGGGGGAGTTTTTCAACCCTTATTCCTCATCATATCTGAGTAGGAAAAACGCATATAAACATAGACTAACTATGTTAATTCTATGTTTGATAAGTATCAAATCTTAAAGATGGATACATGACACAATTATACAATAACCTTATTGGTGGCCAAAAGTTTCAGCATATTCTTCAATTCACGTTCTTTAGAGCTCAATATCTCTGCAATCTTGGTATGTCAAATATATACTATCACAAGTTTCTATTGAACTTCATGGAACATCTATGATGGGGTTGTCACACCACCATTCTCTTTCAACCCATAAGTTATGTCTTAATTGACGAGATAACCTGAATAAGTTACAGCACATCACTGACGACAGTAATCTAGTAATGTACGTTTCACTCTAAGAGGCTGGTTTATTAAATAAGTGTTCAAATGTTTATCCTGTATTTCCAGTCACTATAATTACGACTCTATATTGGATGCAGGTCAGAAAGCTATTCATCTAACAATCATCGAGGAACCGGTAACTATGTTCATCATCGTATAAATAGACACATGTATTAGGAGTTGATATAATCGTCGCTGGTGAGATTATGAAGGATGAGGAAAATGAAAATACTGGTGATCCCAAGGAAATAATTGAAGAAGCTGAATCAGTTACTGATAGAAGTAACATTTTGACATTGATGGATAGTTTTGTTGATCAGATATTCCAGATCCGACGAACCCTTGTAGGAGTCTCGATTTCTGCATTAATACTAGCCCCCATTGCAATAGGTCTTAGTATTTATCTAATACGACATCCATCTTTCCTTGCTGTGATAGACAATGAGAATGAATTTGGAATTGTATTAAGCATTTTACTTGGTACTGTTATTATTATATCTTGTATATGGCTTTTTGCTGGCACACGGCAGTATATTAGGATAGGTTCATGGAATAAACAATACAAGAAGTATGCCGCAGAAAAAGAATTGATGGATCAAAGAATAGCGTCTCATTACGGTTTGTAGTATATCGTGCTGTAGTGTCCCTTTATGTGAAAAGTAACAAAGCAGCTTTGCATTTCAGCGGGTTTCATCTCAATCGAGTAATTCTTTACCATTGATCCTACAACTCGAGTGGCATATACAAAAAGAAAAAAATTATATAATAATCAAGATGGAGAAGGCTTCTTTCTTTCCCCTCTCCCCGAGTGCGCGATTTTTCTATGTTTCTTAAGCCGCTCTTTTTCGGTAAATTTCATTCCACATTCCTTACAAGAAAGTAATTTGGTGTTCTTTTCAGTATTTAATTTCTGTTTCCCTCTCATCAAATATGGTATCTTGAACATCTATGATTCTTCCATTTGTTGTATTCGTTATTGTCAACTCGAGTAAGAAGAGAATTCTATATATTGCATGCTTAACTTAGTTAATCGAATGGCTTATGTTATGAGACTAATAGATTGGCGGCATGATCGGACGCACTTTTCAAAGGGAAGCAAACATATTGCTGTATCCCCGCACGTGCAAATTCAATGTTGGCTAATCTCTCGTCCATCGATTTCACTTGCATTATAGCTGGTCCTTCGAAAGACTCTCTGTCGTTCGCAGAGGGGATCTGAAGCATGAAACTACAATCTCGTGTGGATGAATGTCGGAACAGGTGCTTGTACCTTTTCGTACGCTCGCGCATTTTAAGAGCATCAGATCTAACAAGCGATACTCTAAAGAATCCTTAAGATCATAATTTATGAAGAGAGACGTAAACTAACCTGTGGATCTATTATTACGCCGACCACTTAAAATAGTTGTATGGCATTGAGTTGTAATACAATATTACAAATATCGGTCCCATATTTTAGATAGCTAATCGAACCACTAGTGGTATTATAATACATATAAAATGCTCCTGAAATAGTGGGAGCACCTGAACTGCCACTAATTGATGGTAACTGAGCTAGACAGGTTCAAATGCTTTCGTTTTAAGTTCATTATTGGATATCAAATCCTAGTGGCCTACTTAAATCGAGGACAAATTCTGGTTGCCTTACCGTTTAATAATTTGTCATGCATATTAGTCACCGGCACAATCGTATATCTTAGGCTTTGTTGGAACTATCTTTATATCAATAACAATCCAAGAATGAGGGGCTTTTACAGATTACCTTTTTTAGGATCTCATAACAGGTAAACTAAAAATTGAAATAGAGTTGAATGACGAACAGATATTTTCATCTAAGGTATGGATTGAGCTTATTTTGATATCGGTCAGATACATGAAATTACAAGAAATAGCACCCCAATATCACACAATATCACTAGTAGAAAAAGCTAAATGCTCTTAGATACATATTATATGAAAGATAGATAAAAAGCAGAGGGTATCGCCAAACACGAACCAAATAAGGCTTCACATGTTTACGATTGTCGTCCGCCTTCCCTTTTTTAATGCAAGTTAACATTGTTTCGGAATATCTATTACTTGCATGAACGAAACAAACTGACGTGTTATTACCAAACCTTACCAATAAAAGGGCTTTAGTGCAGTTAGGGTGTAGTGCGGTATTCATAGCAGCGATTGTATCACTTGTTTTCATAGGTCCATCTCATGCTTTTGCACAAGGTTCAAATGCTACGAATGCCACTGGGGCGAGTGGAGGCCAAGGAGGTCAAGTTACTGTGGCAATGCCGGCGGGTTCAGCAGTAAAGACTGGTGGAGGAGGCTATGAACCAGATACGGTAACTGTGCCACCGGGTAGTACAATAATTTGGGATAATAAAGACAATGCACTTCATACTGCTACTTCCGGAAATCCTGAGACAGCAACTCCAGACGATAAATTCGATTCAGGTTATGTTGCTGCAAATCAACAAAGTAAACCCATAACAATGCCCACTGAACCAGGAGAATATACCTACTTCTGCACACTTCATCCATTCTTGGTAGGTACAGTCGTCGTACAGTAACGAATAATCATTATCTTTTTTTCACTATTCACTGTTTTTCTCAGCACCAGCTACACAAGTGATTAACGAAACAGCAGGAACCTATTTGTAAATATTTGATATTCGATATATTTTTAAGACCGTTAAGTATTTCATTGCGCAATCCCTTTGTTATCATGGCTAGTCTGGCATCAATTTCAAGCTCTGAAGTGTCATATTTTTGCATTGAAATAGGGTATTGTATATCTCCTATATAAGTTAGTATTAATACCTACTTTATGTTCATAGTAAACTAACTATAAAGAGAGGGATTATATTATTAGAAATCTTGAGGTAGCTAGAATCCGGAGCTTATCAGTATCAGTATTTACTTTTTAATACTTTTTAGATATTTCATTTTTATCAATTTCTTAACCTTACT
>OCZV010000579.1_pt1 | contig 13276 bp, 12 predicted proteins | sample 1539051 | NCBI WGS metagenome assembly OCZV01 (sample SAMEA3113581, study PRJEB22503) | soil metagenome
CTCTGGTCAGCTTCGGCCTCGCTGGCGGCCTTGCGCCGGATCTGCGCGCGGGCGATCTGCTCCTGCCCGAGACGGTTCGAACGCCTCAAGGGACCTCGATCCCGACGGATTCGCGGTGGCGCGCGCGGCTTGGAGCGCGCCTCGAGACGGGCGGGCTCCGTCACGCCGGCGGCGCGCTCGCCGGCAGCGAGCGCGTCATCGCGACCCTTTCCGACAAGCGGGCGCTGTCCGAGACGACCGGCGCCGTGGCGGTCGACATGGAAAGCCACGAGGTGGCGGCTGCCGCCGGTGCCGCCGGCATACCGTTCCTGGTCATCCGTGCGATCGCCGATCCGCCCGATCGGGTGGTTCCGCAGGCGGCGCTGGAGGCGCTGAGACCGGACGGCCGCGTGCGCGTGCTCGCGACCCTCGGCGCCGTGATCCGGCAGCCCAGCCAGCTGATCGCGTTGCTGCGCCTGGGCCGGGAAAGCGCCGCGGCTCTCGCGACGCTGCGCCGCGTGGTCGCCCTCGGCCCCGATCTCGGCTTCGATCGGCGAATCTGAACGCGGCTACGCGGCGTGGCTGCGCTCGCTGCGGCGGGGCTCGCGCTCGGGCAGCCTGGTGATCGCCTCGTGCACCAGCTTGTCGTGCACGAACGCCGCCGGGCGCTGGCCCTCGAGCGGGATCTCGGGCGCCATCGGCCCTTCGGTCCGGATCCGGCCGAGCGCGGTCCGGAGCGCCTTGATCGGATGAGCGACCGCGTCCGAGACTGCCGTAGCCTCATAGCCGCAATGGGCCATGCAGTTGGCGCATTTCTCGTAGTTGCCGGTGCCGTAGCCGTCCCAGTCGGTCTCTTCCATCAGCTCCTTGAATGACGCCGCGTAGCCCTCGGCGAGCAGATAGCACGGCCGCTGCCAGCCGAAAATGTTGCGGGTCGGGTTGCCCCAGGGCGTGCAGCGGTACTGCTGATTGCCCGCAAGGAAGTCGAGATACAGCGAGGAATGGCTGAGCTGCCACGGCCGCCGGGCCCCGCGCTCGCGACCGCGGCGGAAGATCGCCCGGAACAGCTCCTTGGTCTTACGCCGATTGAGGAAATGCTCCTGATCCGGCGCCCGCTCGTAGGCATAGCCGGGGGACACCGTGATGCCTTCGACCCCGAGCTCGTCGGTGACGTAGTCGAAGTAGTCCGCGACGTCGTCAGGCGCGACGCCGTCGAACAGCGTGGCGTTGACGTTGACCCGAAACCCCCGCGCGCGCAGCAGACGGATCGCGGCGACCGCGCGATCGAACACGCCGTCCTGGCACACCGAGCGATCGTGATGCTCGCGCAGCCCGTCCAGGTGGATCGAGAAGGTGAGATACGGGCTCGGCTCGAACAGGTCGATCTTTTTCTCGACCAGGAGCGCGTTGGTGCACAGGTAGACGAATTTCCGCCGCGCGATCAGGCCTTTGACGATCTCGGCGATCTCCTTGTGGATCAACGGCTCGCCGCCGGGGATGGAGACCATCGGTGCGCCGCACTCGTCGGCGGCCTCGAGACATTCCCGGACGCTCAGGCGGCGATTGAGGATCGGCGTCGGGTAGTCGATCTTGCCGCAGCCGGCGCACGCCAGGTTGCAGCGGAACAGAGGCTCGAGCATCAGCACCAGGGGATACCTGGTGCGACCCCGGAGACGCTGCTTGAGGACGTAGGCGCCAACCCGGATCTGCTGACGAAGCGGAATTCCCATGAACCCTCGCGCTGGTTTACTGGATTACGCGGCGGTCGGTGCCGGCGCGCTGCGCCCGGCGAGCTCCGCCGGCAGCCGGAAATGGACGTTCTCCTCGATCCCGGCGAGAACCTCGACCTCGACCAGGTAGTGGTCCCGGAGCCTGGCGATCAGGTCCTGGACCAGCAACTCCGGGGCCGACGCGCCGGCGGTGATCCCGACCGTCCGGGCGCCGCCCAACCAGGCCAGATCGAGCCTCTCGGCGCTCTCGATCAGATAGCTCGGGGTACCGGCCGCCTCGCCGATCTCGCGCAGGCGGTTGGAGTTCGAGCTGTTCTGGGCGCCGACCACCAGGATCAGATCGACCTCGCGAGCGAGGCCGCGGACCGCGGTCTGACGGTTCTGGGTGGCGTAGCAGATGTCCCGGGTGTCGGGGCCCACGATCGCCGGGAACCGGGCCTTGAGCGCCTCGATCACGTCGCGGGTGTCGTCGACGCTGAGCGTCGTCTGGGTGACGAAGGCCAGCTTCGCGGGATCGCTCGGCTCGATCGCCGCGACGTCCTCAGGCTTCGAGATCAGGTGGACGCGGCCGTTGATCCGACCCATCGTACCTTCGACCTCGGGATGCCCGGCGTGGCCGATCAGCACGACGTCGTAGCCGCTGGCGGCGTAGCGCCCGCCCTCCTTGTGCACCTTGGTGACCAGCGGGCAGGTGGCGTCGATCACGCGCAGGCTGCGCGTGCCGGCCGCGGTGGCCACGCTTGCGGCGACGCCATGGGCGCTGAAGATCGTGACTGCACCCTCGGGGATCTCGTCGACCTCGTCGACGAAGCGGGCACCCTTGCTCTTGAGCGCCTCGACCACGTGCTTGTTGTGCACGATCTCATGACGGACGTAGACCGGGGGGCCAAAGCGCTCCAGCGCGCGCTCGACGATCTCGATCGCCCGCTCCACGCCCGCGCAAAAGCCCCTGGGTTGGGCCAGCACGACGCGTAGTGGGGGCAAAGTCATCAGGTGGCTCCTCCCCGAGGTCGTCCCCGCTGTTGGTCCGTCGTCCCCACTTTAGGCAGATGGCCGCGGAGCGGAAGGCGAATTCACAGCTTGTTGAGCGCACTTGAGCACCACTGTTGCTCAACTGTCACAATGGAAAAAGCCGTGCCGTCGGTCGCGCCGCCGCAACCTCGCCGTGCGACGGTCATAGCCTGCGCCCGGGGAAACCGGTCAGCGACCACGCGACCAGTCCGGGCACGGCGAACACCAGCTCTCGCGCCCGCTTGATCAACGCCACCGCGAGCGCGAGATCCGGCGCGATGCCGAGCGCCAGCGCCCCGGCCAGGATGCCACCCTCCTGGGCGCCGAGGCCGCCGGGCAGGGCGAAGCCGGCGCTGCGCAGCGCCTGGCCCAGACTCTCCAGGATCATCGCCTCGATCAGGCCGATCGGATGGCCCAGCAGTCAGAAGATCAGCCAGATCTCGACGCTGCCCGAGAGCCAGCCAAGGGACCGCCAGAACGCGCACAGCAACAGTCGCGAGCGGTTCCGGTAGCCGGCGACGATTTCCCGATCGAGGGCCGCGGCATTGCCGACGAGGCCCTGCCAGGCGCGGCCCTGCGTTGCCCGCTCGACGATCCGGGCCAAGCGGAGGAACAGGCCGTGGCCCTGGGCGACCAAAAAGCCGATCAGCAGCCCACCGAAGACCGCAACACCGCCGCCGAGGTAGAGCAGCCACCCGGCACCGCCCCGCTGCTCGAGGTACAGCACGATCCCGAGCAGAATGAAGACCACCTGGGCGACCAATCCGGCGGTGAAATCGACCACCACGCTCGCGCCGGCGCGGGGGCCGGCGATCCCCGAGCGCGCCAGCAACCGAGCCCGACCTGGGCAACCGGCAACAGGCTGTTGATCGAGCTCCCGATCCAGCGCTTGACCATCATCGACCAGAGCGGCGGCTGCCGCGGCCTGGTGAAGAGCGCACGCCAGCCGAACGTGTCGGCGAGCAGGGTGCCGATGTGCGCGAGCCCGACCAGTCCGACGCTCCAGCTCGCAAGCGTGATCGCCGCGATCACGTCGCCGAGGTTCCGGATCGCGATCAGCCCTGCGAGCAAGCCGAGCCCGCCCAGCCAGGCGAGCGCGCCAAGCAGCTGTGCCTGGCTCGATCTAGCTAGCCGAGATGGCCGTGGCTTCGGTACCAGGAGACGGCATCGCGCAGCGCTTCCTCGGCCGGCCGGCTGCGATAGCCGAGCTCGCGTTCGGCCTTGGCAGAGGTGAAGTACATGGGCTTCTGCGCCATGCGCACGCCGTCCCTCGTCACGAAGGGCTCAGCACCGATGCCCAGGCGGGCGAGCGCCTCCGCGACGAATGCCACCGGCAGCACGGCGGTCGCGGGCAGACGCCACCGCGGCGGCCGTCGCCCCACCAGGCGCGCGATCGTGGCCAGAATTTCGCCGAGCGGCAGGTTGTCGCCGCCGAGGACGTAACGCTCCCCGACGCTTCCGCGTTCGAAGGCCAGGAGATGTCCTTCGGCGACGTCGTCGACATGGACCACGTTGAGGCCGGTGTCGACATAGGCGGGCATGCGGCCGCGGGCCGCTTCCAGCACCACGCGGCCGGTGGGCGTGGGCCGGGCGTCGCCCGGGCCGATCGGGGCCGAAGGATTGACGATCACGATCGGAAGCCCCGCCTGGGCGAGCTCTCGAGCGGCTTCCTCCGCCAGGAACTTGGAGCGCTTGTAGTGACCGATCATGCTGGCGAGCGTCGCCGGCGTGGTTTCGTCGGCAGGCAGCCGGTCCGGGCGGCGGCCGAGAGTCGCGACGCTGCTGGTATGGACGATGCGCGCGACGCCGGCATCGCCGGCAGCCAAAAGGAGAGCCCGCGTTCCTTCGACGTTGGTCCGATACATGGTCGCCGGCTCGGCCACCCACAGCCGGTAGTCGGCGGCGACATGGAACAGCGCCTCACAGCCCTTCAGCGCCGCCGCGCAGGTGCGGGGGTCGGCGAGATCGCCGATCACGACCTCGACCGGGAGACCCTCGAGCAGGCGAAGGCGGCTCGAGGACCGGACCATGGCGCGGACCGGCTCGCCCCGGCGCACAAGGGCCCGCACCACGGCAGAGCCGACGAAACCGCTGGCACCGGTGACCAGCGTGGTCACGCTCCGCGCCCGGCGAGCAGCCGGCGAGACCGCCAGAGGACCACCAACGCGAACAGGGGGGCTCCGATGCCGGCCAGCACCAGGAATGGCTGGAGGAGGCCGAGCCAGGTGATCGGACCGAGGAGGTACATCACGTCCTCGATCTCGAAACCGAGCAGGTTGGGCTGCCGGGCGGCGGCCTTGCCGGCGCGCCGCTCCAACCCCATGCGCAAGGCGAAGATCCCAGCGGTCGCCAGCCCTGCGCCGAGGCCGAGCCCGATCGACCACGCCCCGAGCGCGCCTGCGGAGGCGCCGATGCCGATCCCGATGAACAGCGCGACGAGCACCGCCCCGCCGGCGGCAAGATCGAAGTAGTGACCGAAGGTGCTGGTCCGCCCGGCCATCCGCGCCAGCTCGCCATCAGCATGGTCGAGCCAGAAGGACAGCATGAAGCACAGCCCGCCGAGATGAACCGCCGCGCCACCCGACGCGTACAGCCACGCCGCCAGGCAGCCGATGGCGAGGCTGAGCGCGGTGATCTGGTTCGGGGTGATCGCCGTTGTGCTGAGGGGCCGCATCAGAGCCTGGGCCAGGCGCCGATCCCACGGCGGGACGATCGCGATCAGGTACGGCGCCGCCCGGGCGCCCGACGAGAATGTGTGGGTAACCTCGGTCTTCGTCAGTTCGGCACCGAGCCAGGCTTTCGGTTTGCGAACCAGCGAATCCTCCTATATTGCACCGTGGCATAGCAGAATAGTGACGGTCCTTGAATTGCCAAGCGGATCGTCTGCCCTGCGCGGGCTCGTCCGGGTCGCTTCCGGCATGCGTGGCGGCCCCGGCGAGCGGCCGCGCGGCGCCATCGGGTGTTGGTTGCTCGACGCCGGATGGCCGACGGCTATCGCGGCGGCAGGTCGAGCAGACGCGGCAGCACCTCGGTGTGCGCCTGCGCCAGATCCGCGGGGAAGTCGATCTCGATCCACGGCAGCCCGGCGGCGTCCGCGAAACCGAATGCGTCCGACCGGAGGATGACGTCGCGCATCGGTTTTTCATAGATCACGTCCACGCGCCCGCCCTGGACATACCCTTCGACCGCTCGCGCCAGGGCGCCGGCCATCGAGGCGCTGAAGCGGGCGAACCCGACCCATTCCGCGCGAACGTCGTAGTCGTCGAGCGTCACGCCCTTGTCGAACGCCACGATCCGACCATCCCGGACGCGGACGTCGAGAGCTTCGGCGTCAGGTTCGACGTTGCTGTCGATCAGGATGCAGCTGTCGTGGGGTGAGCGCAGCAGGCGCTCGAGCAGCCGCCAGTCATAGAGCACGTCGGCATCCATGTAGAGGACCGCTTGCCCGGCGGTCAGGACGTCGCGCAGCGTCCAAAGCGACAACAGGCTGCTTGCCCGGTAGTCCGGATTGAAGCTGGTCCGCACGCTCTCGCGGGCGCCGAGCGCGCCAAGCTCCCGCTCGATCGCGCTCGCCTGATGGCCGACGACCAGGGTCAAATCGGTCAGGCCGAAGTGGGTCAGGATATCGAGGTGACGCTTGAGCAGGGTCTCACCATTGAAGCCCAGCAGCGCCTTCGGCGGTCCGTCCTCCCCGAGCCCCAGCCGGTTGCCGACGCCGGCCGCGAGCATCGCGACCTTCATGGCGCCGCTTCGCCCCGCGGGTGCGCCAACGCCAGCATGCTCGGCAGGACCAGAAGGCTGCACACCAGGCTCCAGAAGATCGCGATGGTCAGCAACAGCCCCATGCTCGCCAGACCCGGATGGTCCGAGAGCGCGAGCGACCCGAACGAGGCGACCGTGGTGAGCGCACTGAACAGGACCGCCCGCGGCGTGCTGGTCCCGGCGAGGCCGGCGAACCTGCCCTCCTCGCGCCAGCGCATGACCACGTGGAGCGCGCCGCTCACGCCGAGGCCGAGCAGCAGCGGCAGCACGATCACGTTGGCGAAGTTCAACTCGACGTCGAGCAGGACCGCGCTCGCCGCCGTGAGCAGAACCGCCAGCGCCAGCGGCGCGAGCACGAACAGCAGGTCGCGAACGTCGCGTAGCACGAGCGCGAGGAGCAGGGTGATGGCCACGAGCGCCAGAACCGAAGCCTCGCGAAACGCGCCGACCACCTCGCGGCCGCCTTCGAGAACGATGATCGGCGTACCGGTGGCCGTCGGCATCGCGCCGAGGACCGCAGCGGCGAACGCCTCGAGCTCGGCGTTGTCGTCGATCGGTGCCGCCGGCCGGGCCAGGATCCGGGCCTGGCCTTCCTCGTTGACCCACTGATCGCGCAGGCCGGCAGGGAGGTCGTCGAGAGTGATCGAACCGGCGTCCAGAGCAAGGCGCAGACGCTCGAGGAGCTCCGGCAGGGTGCCGGTGAGCCGCGCCTCGAGCTCGATCAGGGCGGCATCGGACGGCGCCTGTCCGAACGCCGCGAGCGCCCCCGCGAGGCGCTCAGCGCCGGGCCCGACGGCGGCGGCATCGGCCAGCACGGCACGCAGCTCGGCAAAGCTCTCGCGACGTTCCTTTGGGCCAGGAAGCGGGTCGCGCGCCGCCGAGGTAAGGGTCGGGCCGAGATAGAAGGCCAGCTGGTCGATCAACTCCAACTTTTCGTCCTGCGCTTCCGGCACGAAGCTCCTCAAGGTCAGCGCCTCCTCGATCTCCGGCAGTTCCGCCAGGCGCGCTGCCAGCACATCCGCCTGCTCGAGCGAGGGCGCCACCGCGTCGATCACGTGAGGCGAGGTCGCAGGATCGGCCGCAAGCGTCGCGAACACTCGCATCGACTCGCTGGTCGGGTCCTTGAGGTTCAAGGGATTGAAGTCGAAGGTCACCGCCGGCAGCGCCGCGAGCGACGCGAGCCCGGCGAGGGTGGCCACGCCGACGACCACTCCGGGGTGGCTTGGCCGCTGCGCTCCGAGCTGCCAGCGCCCGAGCGGGCTCGGGGTCGGCCGGAGCATGGCAAGGAGCGCAGGCAGCAGGGTCAGACTGACCAGCCAGGCGATCGCCATGCCCGCGGCCGAGATGATGCCGAGCTCGGCCAAGCCCAGATAGTCGGTCGGCACGAACGCGAGGAAGCCGAACCCGGCGCACAGCGCGCTCAGCGACAGCGGCCCCGCGACGCCCGCAACCGCGGTGCTCAACGCCGGCCGCATGCGCTCGCCGCGATCAAGCGCCTCCCGAAAGCGCAGGACCAAGTGGATCCCGAAATCGACCCCGAGCCCGACGAACAGGACTGCGAAAGTAATCGAGATCAGATTGAGTCGGCCAATGGTGAGCGTCGCGAAACAGGCGGTGAGGATCAGACCGACCGCAAGCGTGACCAGCGTGGCCGCGATCAGCTTCAGCGAGCGCAGGCCCCAGGCCAGGAGCGCCGCTACCGCCGCAATCGAGAGCACGGCGGCAAACAGTGCGCCGGAGCCGGCGCTCTCGAGCTCTTCGGTGTCGAGCACCGCGGCGCCGGTCAGGCCAAGACGCAGGCCATTGTCCGGATGAATGCCGAGGGCAGCCGCCTCCGAGCGCACGGCTTCGATGGCGCCGGCCGCGGGCGCCATCGAAGTGTAGTCAAGCTTCGGTTGGGCCACGACCAATTGCCGTGCCGGCGCGGCGTCCTCGGCGCCTTGGAGTGCTCGTTGCCACGACAGCTCGCCGTACTGGCCGGCCAGCTGCGCCTCGACCACCCGCGCCATGGCAGCGAGCATCCAATCCAGTTGCGGCGCGGGCTCGTCCCGGGGCCGATGTTGCAGCGCCAGGTCGAGGAAGCTTGCGAGGCCGCGCAGGCTCGGGTCTTCGACCAGAGCCGCGAGCAGCGGCTGCGCCTCCGCCAGCCGGTTGGTGAGCTCGGTGAGCTCATCGAGGGGCAGATACAAAAGACCGTTATGCTCAAAAAACGCGTCGGCGGGCGGATAGTCGACCGCGGTGAAGTGATCGCTCGCCTGCAGAACCTCGGCGAGCGCGCTCGCCGCCTGGTCCACCCGCTCCGGGGTCGCACCCTCGATCACCGCGACGATCGTGTCGTTGAACTCGGGAAACGCCTGCTCGAATGCGCTTAGATTGCGGCGAAACGACACGTCCGGCGAGATCATTTCCGTGGTGCTGGTATTGATCCGCAGGTGCCACACGCTGATCCCCAGCGCTATGGCCGCCACGAGCACGAAGGCGAGGACGACCGGGACCGGCCGCCGGTCGAGCCGGTCGGCCAGCGAGGCCAGGGTGTGCGAGAGGTTGACCATGGAGCGGTTGGGACGGCGCGTGCGAGCTTGCGAGTGGAAGGAAAACGTGGTCACGTGCCCGTTGCAGTCGGTAGGGGGAGGGCCGGTGCCCGCTAAACAACACATCCTGCGCGGCTTCATCAAGCACCTGGCCGTCGGCGTCGCGCTCACCCTTGCGGGCCTCGCCGTCGCGCTTGCGCAATCCTCGACCCCGCGCGAGGTGATCGAGCGGCTGCATGGCAGTCTGATCGAGGTCATGCAGAACGCGGAGGAGTTGGACTACGAGGGGCGTTACCTGCAGCTCGAGCCGGTCCTCCGTCAAAGCTACGACTTTCCGTTCATGACCCGGGTCGCGGTCGGCCCCACCTGGGCCGATCTCGACCAGGCGCAACGGGATCGGCTGGCCGATCTGTTCGCGGCGATGAGCATTGCGAACTACGCGGCGCGGTTCGATGGCTATGGTGGCGAGCGCTTCGAGATCATCGGTCAGGAACCGGCGCCGCGCGACACCGTCCTCGTGCAGACGCGCCTCGTCCGACCGAGCGACGAGCCGGTGGCGTTGAACTACGTGCTGAAAGAGTCCGAAGGTGGCTGGCGAATCATCGATGTCCTTCTCGAGTCCAAGTTCAGCGAGCTCGCACGCCAACGCTCGGAGTTCGCCGCGGTGCTCCGGGACGGCGGCCCGTCCGACCTCGTGGCGACCCTGGAGCGCAAGATCGCCGAGCTTGCGGCCGAAGGCTGATCCGCCGGCCCAGACGTCGCCGAATCCCGCTTTTGTTAAGAACCGTGTGTTAAGAACCGTGATTTGCTCCTAGAGCGCACGGCGTCGTGTTCCTCATCACTCAGAGCCCGATTGCACCATCATGCGGTACCTCATAGCGGTCGCCCTGCTGGGCGCTCTGTCGATCACGTCGAACGGCGCCGGCGCCGACGAGCCCGGCACCACCGCGTTCGCGCACCTCGGCCCGATCGTGATCCATGGCAACGAGGCGGACAATCTGCTGCTGGGCGCCGGCGCCTCCGATTTGCGCGACGGAACCTCGCCCGCGGGCACGATTGAGTACCGCTTTGGTCGCAAGGTGTTCGTGATCGGTCTCTCGCTCGGGCTCGTGGGCAATACACGCGGCGGGTTCTACGGCTATGCCGGGGCCTACACGGACCTGTCCTTCGGGAAGTTCTACCTGACGCCGCAACTGGCCATGGGTGGCTACCACAGCGGCAACAGCTCGGACCTGGGCGGCGTGTTCCAGTTCCGCCAGTCGATCGATCTCGCCTATCGATTCGCGAACGGGCACCGCCTCGGCGTGCGGGCGGCGCACATCTCCAATGCCGACATCCACCAACGCAATCCGGGCGAGGAGGAAATCCTCCTGACCTACTCTTTCGCGCTCGGTCCGTACCTGTGAGCCGGGGCTGGGCCGGGCGACCCGCTCGGACATTGAAAGCCATGGACGTACCTGAGCGCCGCAGGATTGCGATCGGATCAGGCACGCCGCAGACGTGATCGAATGGTCAACCGTCGGTTCCCCGATGCGGCGACTTTTCGGATCGACAGTTGGACCGCGCCAGGATACAGAGAGGGCGGGGCGGAACTCAAGGCGGGGCGAGCCGGCATGGCGCGCGCAAACCTTCCCACAGCCACTCCGGCTGAACCTCGGGCAATCTCAGCGCTTCATGGCTGGCTGATTCCGGAGCACGACGCCTCCCCGCGATCGGAAGATCCCGCTGCCTGCAAAGCCCGGGGCGCCGATCCGGCAGCGCTGCGAGCGAGCTGCCCGCCAGCTTTTGCCAGAGCTACACCTTAGCGATCAGTCAGTCGGATGAGAACGACTTCGACCATGAGGACCATCGCCCGAAGTGGCGAAGGTCGGAAAGATTTCATACCGGCTGTTCTTTTTGTTCTTGGAATATCTTCTTTTGCTTTTTGCTACGGTATCCTCGTGGGTGCCTATGGCTATTTTCCGTATGAAATACTCCGCGCGGCAAAAAGTGCTGCGGATGCTCTGCGCGAGAAGCATTCCATGCCAGAGGAGCCGTACGTCCATGCGGTGGATCACCACAAGGCCGGAGTCACCATCTACGATCGCGACCGGGCGTTCGACGGGTACACTTTTCTGACCGGCTACCGGGATGGTCGGCACCGGGCGACCCTGATCGACATGGAAGGCCGTGTCCTGCACGAGTGGTCCGCGCAGTTCAGCGACATCTGGCCGGAGGCGCCCCACGTCATCGAGCAGGCCCACGACGCCGCCATCCACTGGCATGGCGCACATCTGTTCGCGAATGGTGATATCCTGTTCAACTTCGAATCCGGAAATTTTCCGTATGGCGGCGGGCTGGTCAAGATCAACAAGAATTCGGATGTTCTCTGGACATTGGAGCGCAATACTCATCACGACCTGGACATTTCGGAAGATGGGACGATCTACGTGGCTGCCCACAACCTATCCGGGCCGATCACCAACATGTCCGGTCCGGAGCCGCCATATCTCGAGGACGTCATCCTGAAGGTGTCACCAGGCGGTCGCGTTCTGGACGAGATCTCGGTCGTGGATGCTCTGCAGAGATCCGACTACCGTCACCTCCTGCCTTTGAAATATGGCTCCAAAGGCTCGGAAGATCCGACCCACCTGAACACAGTTGAGATTCTGCCAGAACGCCTCGCCGATAAGTTTCCAATGTTCGAGGCCGGTGATCTATTGGTCTCGCTACGCAATTTGAACATGATCGGAGTGATCGATGCCGAGCGGGAGGCCGTGAAATGGGCGCTGGTAGGGATGTTCGTGCAGCAGCATGATCCCGATTTTCTGAACAATGGGCACATCATGGTGTTCGACAATTGGGGCGGGCGTCCGGACCATAGGGCGAGCCAGATCCTCGAGATCGACCCGGTGACCCAGGAAGTCGTCTGGCGCTACCGCGGCAGCCCCGAATCCGGCTTCTTCAGCAAGATTCGCGGCAAGCAACAGGCCTTGCCCAACGGCAACGTCCTGATCACCGACGCGCAGAGCGGCAGGGTACTCGAGGTCACGAGGGAGGAACCGTCCGAGATCGTGTGGGAGTATCACAACGCCATGGCGCCGGTCGACGGCCAGGGACGGGTGGGGTTGATCACGCTGGCCCAGCGTTTCGGGGCCGAGGCGACAAAATTCCTCAACTGAACGGGTGGCCTGGCCGCGCCCAGAGGCCGTCGCCGGCTCCCTGCCCGATCACGCCTTTTGCTGGCCGATTCGGCGCGGGCGCGTGAGCCACGTGACGCGGCCGACCGGACCAGCAAAGCGACCGGTCGAATGCCGAGGGAGATTGCGCCGAACCGGCAAACGCGTAAGTTCAAGGCGCTCGGCTTTTCGCACACATCGGGATCAGGGAGGTCCACCATGGCAAGAGCCCACGCCAGTTCCGTCATCAATGCGCCGATCGAGAAGGTCTGGACCCGGATCCGCGACTTCAACGCCATGGCGAACTGGCATCCGGGCATCGCCAGGAGCGAGATCGAGGGCGGCAAGCCGTCCGATCAGGTCGGCTGCGTGCGCGTCCTGACCCTGCAGGACGGCGGCACGATCCGCGAGCAGCTGCTCGAGATGTCGGACCTCGGACACCACTACAGCTATTCGATCCTGGAGGGACCGCTGCCGGTCAAGAATTACCGCGCCACGCTGCGTCTGCGCCGGATCTCGGACGGCAACCGCACCTACGGCGAATGGTCGGCGAGCTTCGATGCCGATCCGCCGGAGAAGCAGGCCGAGGCCGAGGACTTCGTCAGCAACGCGGTGTTCCAGGGCGGCTTCGACGCTTTGAAGAAGCACTTCGGGGGCTGAGCGCGCGGCCGGCGTTGCCCGCGGGCATGAGCGGCGATGGCCGGCGCCGCGCTGAGCGTGGTCGAGGTCGAGGTCGCGTTCGGTCGCGCGAGGGTCCTGGACCGGCTGTCGCTCGAGGTGGCTGCGGGCGAGCTCGTGGCGCTGCTCGGCTCCTCGGGTTGCGGCAAGACCACGCTGCTGCGCGCGATCTCGGGCTTCGCCCCGGTCCGGGCGGGGCGGATTCTGGTCGGTGATAAGGAAGTCACTCATGCCCCGCCCGAGCGGCGCGGCATGGCGATGGTGTTCCAGTCCTATGCGCTGTGGCCGCACATGACCACGGCGCAAAACATCGCCTACGGCCTGCGCCTGCGCGGCGCCGGCCGGGCGGAACGGATCAGGCGGGTCGAGGAGGTGCTGGCCCTGCTCGGCCTCGGCGGCCTCCGCCCGCGCCCCGTGACCCCGCTCT
>OCZV010000580.1_pt1 | contig 13233 bp, 10 predicted proteins | sample 1539051 | NCBI WGS metagenome assembly OCZV01 (sample SAMEA3113581, study PRJEB22503) | soil metagenome
TTAGTATGGAACAATGTAATTCCTTCACAAATTAACTCTCGATAGGGTTAAGCTGGAAACTGAGATAACAACAACATTGAGCAGACTGCAAAAAGAAAACAAAAAACCAGTAAAGCTCTCCGATTTAAAAAATACTCATTAACTAGACGAAGCTTCAGGTTCGCTGAGATTTGAACCCCATGAATGTAGAGCGCTTCACTAGCACGACCCATGTCTAATTCATCATTACCAGTTGCCCTTCATATTAATTAAACGCAATTTATTGATCATCTTGGACACAACACACAATTAGAGGAGATTCAACAATATAATTACCAAATTAAGAATTAGCTCCACAAACTAGGCAGAAAAGAAAAGAGTTCGTAAAGATTTGCTCCGTACTATAAAAAAATCAAATCTTTACCCTCGAAAGGAACCACTATTGACCCATTAACGCTTGGTTCGATCGAAGCCGGCTAAAATAGTAGTGAAGGTCGGTACAGTTGCAAAATTATGCAAGCGACAAATAGGCTTCATCCATTTGGCCGTTCAGCAATAATAATTAATCTATTTCCCTTATACTAAATTTTTTGTATTGAGCTTCATCGATATAGTCATTTCTTATAAATACAAATCCTGGGGTGAATAGAATTTTATTATGTGGGTAATCATTACATATCCCTTCCTTTGCCTCAACATACCACTCTCCTACGTCAGTGAATTCTAATACTTTCACCCAGGTTCCCCCATTTCTTCCGTCGGTGAGATCACGATATAGTTCCAACTTTACTGCGGCATCTTCTCCTTTTTCGTTAGTTATTGTTCTTACTATAAATTTTAGGCCTATCCATTCGTCCCTTGGGATACCGTCAGGCCATAGATAAATATCCTTCTTCAACTGAGGATAGTACGCATCGTCTCCATGTCCATGGAATAGTTCCTTCTCAAAGGATACTCTTCCGTCGTATGTGAACCTGCCATAATAGGTATTTGCATAGCATTCCTGATCGGTATAATGTTTAGACCTGGCGCCTACCACAAACCCTTGGTATGAAATTTCCTCCTTTTCGGATATGCGTTTGCCATAGAGGGTTACCTCCACATTATCAAAGTCAGAGTCTACAACTCGAATCCTTGGTGCCTTACCCGAAGAATGGGCTATGCCCTCTTCCCCGTTAACCTTAAGTGAACCATCTCCACTCAGTTCTATGTTGTCATATGCATCGCGTTGTCCAAATCCTAGTTCCCTAATTATTCCATTGTTCCAAGAAGAATACCATTCCTGCCCGCCCGATTTAGTCGGATATAATTCCATTATGCCCAACCTATCGATTTCATCCTTGGACTCACCTTCGCCTGTCTGATTTGAAGGTGCAGCCACGCGTTCGCTTGATTCACTCGCGTTAACACTATATTCACCAGGTTGAGTAGAAAGATAGAGAGTCCCGGTAACGGCTAGAAAGACAAAGAATACAATTATGGGCGTCCAGATTCCCTTGGCTGGGCACAAGCCAGAAGTTAAGGTTATCATATATTTTCAAAAAATACTATCAGATATCATGCGCTCTATAGTGGGTGTCCTAACTTTTCTCCAATTGGGAATCGATCAATTTGTTCCTTATCTAAACCACAGAAGCTAGGAACGAGAACACCCTCCCGCCAGAGACCGAGTTCTTCGAAGCTCACCTACTGACCAGCGTTCACAGCCTGCTGATCTTCTAGCAGTAACTGTGCTACTTCAGTTCTATTAGAGGGTGACTTGAAACCAGAAGTACACTGAATGGTCTGATCATTGACCTTTAGTGCACAAGCATCAAATTTGTCACCGACTTGCGCTGAGAATTCAGGGAAGCTATAGTACACTTCTGCAATCCCGTCTGTTGAATTATCTGCGGCATCCATGGTGCTACCAAGCTCTGCCCCTGCCTTTGTCAGGTTTTTAGCGGTTACATAAGTAACTACACTTCCCGTGTCATTGTCAATTCCAAAAATAAACATACCTACCCTTAAAAGATCGGCACGAGAAGTATCAGCCGCGATTGTTGTAGCATCGGAGGCATTAGTGGTGGTGGTGGGCGTGGAGGTCGTAAATGGGGATGATTCACCAAAAGGCGAAGACTGAGCCAAGGCAATTTGGGGTTCAGAGATAGGACCTAAGGCGAGAGGTGTTATCATAAGAGTCATCAATAAAATCGACACTACTACGACTGACTTTTGTTGTTGTGCATTCCCAATCACCCTAACCAGCTTTTCTCTATGTCGTGTCTTACCCGCTGCATGCACTCGAAGGTAATTTGCATACGTGTGGGGCAAAACCCATTCATGTTGCCAAAGATCTCCACACTTATTGCATCTGACCAAGAAGTACGAAATGTAATCATCTACTTTGTGCCTGTACGAGGATATCAAAGTTTCTCGCTTACAATTTGGACATACGTCAAACATTGAATTAAACTCACTGTATCCTTAAGATATATCTAGCTAGTTAAAAAGTGCATCGATGTACATTTCTTTGGCACTTATACCAAGATTTTCTAGTCTTGGGTGATGAGGACGAATTTTTTGAATTTTCAAAAAAACGATAACATCAATGGGGAAACTGTCATTACTAAGAGTGCTTTTATCAGGCCAGCCACTTGTGTACCAAGTCTAACTACTCTATGTAAAATAAAATTATGATGCACCGATAATAAACACTATAACATCTAAAATAAAAAACAAATCAGCAGTTGGATCTGTCACTGCCTCATAGGACAAACGGCGACTTCATTTATCTACTAACAAGCCTATTCTCTAGATAGAGTCGTTTTTATGCCTAATTACCTAGTCAACCAAGAACTACGCTTTATTGTAAACATCGAGTAGTAGACCAGGAAATTTAGTACGTTGACGCTAAGAAGTGCCAATAAAAGCCGATAAACCCATCTTTGACCTGACTTTGGATTTTGAAACCTGAAGTCGACTGCAAAAAGCAATGCAATAAAAAGTATACCTGCAATATAGGCTATCGCAGACATGTATTCTCCCATGAGGGGTAGGACGATCAAGTTCCTAGCCGTAATTATAGGACCGATAAGTGAGAGTGTCATCTGGATGTAATAAAATGCCATTGAAAGGAGAGGGCGGTCTCTAAAGTAGAAAGGAGCAGTAAATAAAAAGACCCTTACCCAGCTCTTCTTCCATCTTATTTGCTGATTCATGAATTTCTTAAATGTTGATGGTATTTCTGTAAGGGTGTGAGCGCTTTCACAATAGTACGATTTCCATGTTCTGTATTGTTTTCCTAGATAGTATTTATTTCCACCAATAACATAGCTTGTAAGCTGTCTATCATCTCCGGGTCTGAACTCTTCTCCCAAAAATGTATCATTTGACCAGGCATCCAAACAAGGTGTAATGGCCTCCCTCCGATAGGCGGATAACACTCCAGAGCAGCAAGTCACTGACCCAAATGAGCTTTCCATTCCCTTAAAAATATTAAACGAACCGTGGTACCATGTATCTTGCATCTTGGTGAGAGTATTTTCATCTCCGTTTAATGGCCTTGAATAGCACGTAACAGCCCCTGCGTCGGGATTACTGAATACTGACATAAGTTTCTCAATTGCAGTAGGGGAGACTATACTATCTGAGTCATGAAGAATAATAATATCGCCTACTATATCTCCACTTTTTATTGCTTCTGCAATAGCTTTACGCTTTCCCACGTTCTTGGCCATGTGAAACACTTTGACTTTGTCTGGATTCTCGCTACGTAGGTCATCCATAACCTTACCTGTATCATCCGTTGAACCGTCATTGACAAGGAAGATCTCAATATTACCATAACTAGAACCCAGGCAGCCGTAAACAGCATCTCTGAGCAAGACAGGCTCATTTTTGGTTGCAATTATAATACTTGCCGAGAGCGTTTCCGACGCTAAGTTTACCTTCAGATCTCCGGAGTTAGCCTCCTTTGATGGATCCCTGTATCTGACATAGCTAGCGAAAAAGGAAGTAAAGATAAGAAATATTACACATAAACCATAAATTCCCGTCAGAGGGTCTATAACAAAGATCTCTCGAAAGACGGCCGTTGCGAAGAGTACGCAAACTACAGCAAGAATACAAAACTTGACTGTTCTCCACTTTCTGCTAGACTTCGTTTCAAGACTTGGAAAAATACTCTGAAACATCTGGCTATATTTTTCAAATTGTGGCGGTACGTGGATCTGTCTTTGTGATGTGGCGCTGGTGGCGCTGGTGATCCCGCCTGGCGAGATCTGTTCAACATGACTAGTAACCATTAATAAGTTATCGAAATAAGTTAGTAGAATTTTGATAAAAATCTAGCCTGGAAATAAAAACAAGAATGGTTGGTATTCAAGCATAATCGCAAATTCTCACTGAAAATCGTGCCTGTGAAAGATCTAATGGAAAATAACCGGAATTTCGTATAGATGGCCGAAATCTCCGAAGAACGACCAAACAACGATATTTGGTACTAAAATTCACAGCTTGAAGTCATTTCGAATAGTTCTCTCATTATTTGATCTACATTCTGTCTTTTGAGTGAAATTAAAGTTGCGCAATTAGCTCGAACAGACTTATCCTCTATAATGGCCAAATTGGACCAGTTTTCACACTAACATTACAAGATCTAGTTATTTAATACCAGTAACGTTAATCTATAAACGCACCAAATTAGAATCTGTTTACAACTCAATGTTTGGAGAAAATAACTTGCAATTAAAGGATTGTGTGAAAACCAAAAACTATTCTGGGAACACAGAATTGGTATCGGAGAATGCTAGATGGAAGAAAGTTCTGATTGTTGGACTAGGACAGATTGGTCTGCCAGTAGCAAAATATGTAAGTGAAAAAGGATTTGACGCATACGGCTTTGATATAAGTGACCGTGCCTCTGAATACGCAAAAGTAGCCGGGATACAGCAAACCGACTCCTTCGGCGGTTTTGACGTATACATAATATGTGTCCCGACTCATAAAGCCAACGATATATTTCGGCCCCAGGTAGAAAGCTTATTCTCCGTAGTTAAAAAGATCGGTAAAGAAGCACCAACTGGATCTTTGATTTCTATAGAAAGTACTATTCCAAGAGGCACATCAAAGAAAGTTTTTGACTTGGTAAATCATCGACTACATGTTGCTCATGTGCCGCATAGATGGTATTCATCAGAGCAAGAAACTCATGGAGTTAATCAATTGCGAGTTGCCGGTGGAGTTTGCGATTGCTGTCTGCGGATGGCAGTAGAATTCTATAGTGGCTTAAATGGCAGTGTGAAAGGAAATGGTACAAGTAAACTAGCCAATACTAAGGAGAACCCATTAGTTAGTATGCACGGAGGCAGTACAACCGATAATATCAGTACCAATAATTCTGGTATTAACGAAATTGGCTCTCAGGGAAGTGCTCATTTATTGGGAATGACAGGGTCAATGGAAGACGTAGCGGCAAAGTTGACCAAGGAGGATAAGCTTGCTGGATGTGATACAATTCCGTCGCTAGGAATATCTCTGCATCTAGTCCCCGATATAGATACAGCCGAGGTAACCAAAGTCACTGAAAATGCTCATAGGTTTCTACAAATAGCTTTTGCAGAAGAGCTGTATATTTATTGTCGCGCCAATAATATTAATTTCTTCGAATTACGCGAAGCATTGAATTCCAAATGGAATGTCGAAATTCTGGAACCAAGGGAAGGGATAGGTGGACATTGCTTACCCAAAGATACGAGGATGTTCTTACAATCGTCCAGATCCGTGAAAAGCAAAATTCTCAATGCCGCGATTAAGGTAGACGAGGATTATCAGAGGATCAGATGTCCTAAAGACAAGATGTCAATTGCTTTAAAGGTGTAAAGTAAAGCAAACTGTATAGAATATGATGGAATACCAGTAAAGATCTCTTTTACTAGTATTTAGAATCCGAGAAATAATATCGGCGATCGCAAATGGCGACGCCAAAGTGCTGACTCATTACCAGCCTTGTCAAAATTATTTGACCCTCGTCCAACCCTTTTTTGGAAATCGAAGGGCTCTGATCGCTTTTTCAAGGGATTAGTCCTTTGATGTGCCTTTACTCAATCAAAAAAGGCTAAATTCTGTGCTTGAGAGGCGGTTTAGAACTATTTAAGGAAGAGTGCAACTAAACGGGGATAATTATATCGTTATACCACATAAATAATTAAAGCATCTCATGGATAGTAACAAAACGTGTCAAATAGTATTTCACTTGAGAATGTGCTCAAGGCATTAGCTGATCAAAAGACTCAAAAATTGTTTAAATCGATTATTGAGGCAGAAAATGTTCAGTCACAAATTCTTATCGTTGGTCTAGGATTATCGAGAAGACAGTACTATAACAGAATCAAGGATTTAGTTAACGCCGGTTTGATTAGAAGACAGAGGGGCAAATACAGGCTATCATCATTTGGAAAGATAATATATAGCCTACAAAAAATAGCCGAAAGAACTGCAAGCAACTACTGGAAATTGGAAGCAATAGACAGCATCTTAATGTCAGAAAATTCGAACTTGGCGGAGGTAGACTATATGAAAATCATCGATATATTATTGGACGATGTGGAAATAAAGGATATTTACCTCCATGGCGACATTGTCTCCAGCAAAGGTAAAACGACAGAAAATAATAGCAAAAAGCATTTGACGTTAACGCATTGAAAATGTAAGTATGAATTAAAGTATTGCAGCCATCATTGAACGTTTATTTTCCTTTCAGGTTTACCAAGGATTGCTTTTGCAACCTTTGCCATTTCTCATGCCTCAGGTTATGCGGGTTAAGTGCGGTATCAAAATGAATGGATTTATAAAATAGATCCAAGTTCTGGGTAGTTATCATCTTGCTAGCAAGTAGATGTTTGGGACTAGTCATTGGGGGGTCGGTACTGTTGTTGTTAGTTTTTATTAATTTAAGTCTGTCTAAGGAAAACACTACTTCTGCCCAAATAGATAGCAACCATACATCAATTCCCCGTAGCTCGACTCCCTGTCAGTGTGTTGTCTTCCGGATGGACGACATTCAGGATTCATTTGTCAATACTGCCCAGCTTGAGGCAATGAACCTTTTCATATCCATAGGTCAGCCGTTATCATTAGGCATTGTAATGGCAGATATTGGAGATGACTTGAGGATCACAGGGAAAGTAGGACAAGGGAGTCAGATGGGGCTTTTTGAATTAGGGTTGCATGGATGGGACCATATCGACTACACAACTTTATCTGAAACGGAACAAAGGTCAACGCTAAATGAGGCAAATGAAAAGCTGAATATGATATTCGGCAACGTATCTGATATCTTTGTTCCACCCTTTGGATATTTTAATAATGAAACGATAAGTGCTCTTGGTCAGCTAGGGATTAGAATACTCAGCGCATCAATATATGCTGAAGAAAGATTCGATAATAATAAAAGTGTATTTAACGACACTGAATCGGATATCGCAAGGACAGATACAGAAACAGGAAATATGACCAGTCGTCAGAAGTCTATGCCCGAGAATAATAAAGTTTACCATCTCCCGGGCATGGTTCAATTTAAGGATTATAAGAATGGAAGTATGGTAAAAGTGCCAATTGACACAATACTCTCTAATGTATCAAGAAACATGGCAGAATTTGGCTATTCGATCATTGTTTTTCATCCCCAGGATCTTGTCCAAACGGATAAGAACGGAATAATTATCAGCGGTGGTGTGTTAAATTCTACTGAAGTGCAAGACCTGTCACAGTTAATCGACGAACTTTTGACGCAGGGGGTCAAAATATCAACAATGTCTGATATACTTGGTATTGAACATAAAACTTATTCATATTTTTGAAGGTACTCAACGAAGTAATAATTGATGCTTGTTTCATTTCAGCCAAAATGCAAGGCATGTCTGCCAAATGTGTAAGCTTTATGACTAGGATATGATTGGATTATTCAAAATTTTCTCTTATGATCGTCAATCAGAGTATCTATTAGCTTTGAAACATTTTTCGATCACTTTAAAGGCCCAATAATTATCAAGTGCTGTGCCTACTGTTGAAACTGCATCATAAACCACACTCCCCAAAGCAGTAGCTATGTACTTACCTTTTTCCCTTTTGGCCAGTCGCACTTTGGTGATCCTAAGAATCCTTGAGTAGTACCGATGGGGGGGGTGATCCCCATTTTTTTATTAAATTGGTAAAATCATGTCCTTCCCCCAGGGCTATGCTGTTAAACAGAATGAATGCTTTGTCATCTGACAGAGCACGTAGGATGTCAACTATTTTTATCATTTTTCAATTGCTCCAACTAAATTAATAATTGGCCTCCCCCCCTAATTGTTTATATTTAGAATACACTGGTTCTGCAATTCGCATGCTATAACTATCCGTATATTTCTATTCTGTTTGGTGCTTATCTAGAATAATTAACAGCGTCAATGAACCACGTTAATTGAGTCCTTCCTGAAATCATATGCTCATGCACCTTTGAACTGAAGGGAGGAACACAAGTACATATGTAGTCTACTACTTTAGATGTGTAATTCCAAGATACATCCATTGATCGCATTAATGGTCGCAATCAATAAAACAGGATTGACTGGCTGAATGAATTCCGACAAGATGGAAAGCAGATGGATATATTAATCCTATTGAATTATAAGTCATAGAGATTGAAGATGGTATGGTATATTACCAGAGCCTGCAACCGTACATACACTCTTCACTCTGTTTTCAAGATCACCTTACGAGGATCGTAGTATGAATGCTAGTGTGAATTTAAGTTGTAACCCCTCTGCAAAGTATATGTCACCTCTAGGGCTTTGATACCCTCGTTTAGCTTTCCCGGTACTACTTGTTACGTGGAAACATTATCTCATACGGCTCTAGTATACTTTTGCAGAATTCGTTTCCTTTTGGCGATGGTTTGTAGATAGTTATAGCTCGTTTACCAACCAAAATCTGGGTTCTGTCGATTAGCTGCTTCGTTTCCAAATCGTCGATGAGAGGTTTATGCTTGGTCATGTTCAATCCGCAGAAGCTTACCAATGCGGTCTGATTCAGTTCACCATATTCGACGAGCTTCAGGATAATATCCTTAATAATATAGATTCTATCCCGATACGAAATATGTGAACCTGAGGACACGTCACAGACATATTACAGGCTTCGCTGTTGCCCTTAAGTTTATTGTGCTATTGACCTCCCCTCAACTCGGAGGACTTCGAACATAATCCACACTATTAGACATGCAGACATCGGATCAATGATGTGCCAAACTATTTAGTCAGGTGAGAAATTATATTTGACACATGGTCACCTTTCTTGCAAGTATCATTGGGATCTTCTGTAACTACCTGAATAGCGTATGCCTCATTCATGGAAGTAAGACCCAAGTTCTGTCCGAGAAATACTACGGCATGTCCCTGAAGTCTAGGCTCTCCCTGGCTTTCCTCAGTGATCAAGCGTACGTAAGCGTGGTAGCCTTCATCCCCTAAGGAAGCGTCATAAGACCCCCCCAGCCCACCCCTGCACTGTAATAAAAGGAGTGTCACTGTTTATCAATCCAAAGTTGGTTATGGAATAGTCCTCCTTACCCAGCTCCTGTGCATGCACTGTAATTGGTATTTGGACCAGAACAAAAATTGGCAATGCGGTAACCATGACGGTCAACGATAAAGTAACGCATGTCGCATGTATGGTATTCAACGCGGAACAATTTCTCTAACACTCAGCTTATAAAAATGCATTTTGTCTATATTGTCCCACCTAAAGAAAACAAGAGGACCTCCCCCCCTTTATCAAATTATTGCTTGTTCCGCCACAATTGTTAGTGCCACCTCCAACTGCCGGGATTGGTATGTTCAAATATCTTTTTCCAGCCACTAGATTTGCCATCTACATGTTCCTGATAATATTGCTCCACTTTTATGTGACCATTAGGAAGGGTGTAAATGACATGCTTGGAGTCAAACCATTTTCCAAGCAAGGGATCAACAGCGCCTACCTTTTGCGGATTATTGGTAGCATATCCACCTGTGTGCATCAATTCTTTTTCAAATTTGCTTCTTGCCAGTAGTAGGCCTGCGAACGAGAATCCTAAAAAATAATTAGTGTGAACTCATTCTAATAATTTTGGTCATCAAGTTACAATATACACAAGGAGAAACATTGAATACGCTAAACCTAGGCTTAGAGAATAATTTAATATTTTCGTGATACTATAAAATCTCACAAGAAGGTTAATATAGCTAAATTTAACAGAATAAAGAAAGATCTTGGCCGTAGTAACCGAATCTAACGTTTTGAAATGTATTGCAGACGATAAATGCAGAGACATTTTGACAATTATTCATGAAGCAGGGACTCTTTCCCTGACTGGCTTGAATCTGACTCGAAAGCAGTATTATTCGAGACTTCATAGCATATTGACATGCTCTTTGGCGCGTAAGAAGAATGGGCGATACCAATTGACTTCGTTTGGCAAGGTAGTCTTCGATTGGCATCTAAGTTTAAGAGAAGTCATATTGAAGGAATATTGGAGGTTGGTGGCGATAGATACGCTAAGTCATTCGGGCATGCAAGATTCCGATAAAACTAAAATTGCGAATTCACTCATTGAAAATGAACAGGTGAGGCGGCTAATTGCGCCTTCCCATTAAAGTTAAACTGGTAACTGATAAAATAGGACGCTATACAATAGCAGTAAGCAGCAATAGGCAATTATTTTGATGGATACATTCTGACATATTCATTAAGTTCTTTAATTAACCAAAACAGAGTTATAATTACCATAATAAGATTATATTTTATGCATATATTTCATGCATAAAATATAATATGGTATTGATGATAAAATGCCTGTTTGGGTCGAAAGAATGTAGGAAAAAGAAAACTAGAAAGTCCTCCCCAGCGAGAAGCAAATACAAAAAGCATACTCATAGCAGAGGACGACGAGGATACTGCATTGGCCTACAAGGTCAGTCTGCAGAAGGCCGGATATGAGGTTACTGTGGTGGATAACGGAGAAGAATGCGCAAAGATCTATCTTGAGAAATTTCAAAATATACGTCTGTTAAAAAGCAATGAACGAGCGGTACTCACTTATACCCAACCGTACGAAGCTGTGATACTCGACTATAGAATGCCTGGCATGAATGGACTAGAAGTGGCCAAAGAAATTCTTGCGATTAATCCTCGACAAAGGATCATTTTTGCTTCAGCATACGTAAAAGATACTCTTATGAATTCTGTTAAGGAGCTTAAGAAAGTCGTAGAGTTATTGCAAAAGCCATTTTCCTCTGATATTTTATTGGATACAATCAAGGACAAACAGGTTTACGAGCAGTTAAGGCGTTATAAGCTTGATACGTCAATTCTAGAGAAAGCCGAACTGAGTCACGAACAACTGATGGAATTACTAAAAATCATGAAAGGGGTCAGAGAATAGACTCGCTGCACTGCGATCACATTGGTCACTGCGATTCTAGTTATCTCATCCGGCAAATGAATTGAGGACCAGTTATGAAGTCCACTCACATCCGTTCGGTAGGGAAAAAGTTCTGTTCGCTAAGGCAACTAGAACCACTGGCTGTTCAATATATTCCTATTCCCTGACTTTTCCATCATTGTTAAAATAAAAAACTAGAAACTATTTAGTTACTAGGGGAAGGCTTACGATGAAGGTAGCTCCATTTCCTTTGGGTTTATTTTTAGCCCAAATTTGACCCCCATGTGCCTCGACTATATTTTTTGAGACGTACAGTCCAAGTCCAGTTCCTACAAGTGAGCTTGTGGTAAACTTTGTGAAAAGTCTAGGATAGATTTCTGGGTCTATTCCTTTGCCAGTATTTGACACGCTAATGATAACTTGCTTAACTTTCTTGAGTCTCTTTATTCTCACATCTATCTTACCCCCTTTTTTTACAAACTTTGTGGCATTGCTTAGGAGGTTACAGATAACCTGCGTCAGCCTTTCTTGGTCTCCATCAACAATAATTTTACTCTTATCTTGGTCTTTTACGTAATGAAAGTATAGTTTGGTCTTATTTGAACTACTATATTCCTCGTTTTTATAGTCTGAAATGATACCTAAAACTAGATCTTTTAGTTTAATGTGATGCTTGACAAGAGGCAATGATCCACTCTCGATCCTGCTAACGTCAAGAACATTCTCAGTAAGTCTCTGTAGTCGTTTTGCATTCCTCGAAATAGCACTAAGCATAGCATGATATTCTTCAATTTTTCCTTTACTCGATAGAAGACTTTCTGATAGCCAGAGAATTGGTTGGATAGGAGTTCTCAATTCATGTGCGGCCACATTAATGAACTCTTTCTGCATTTTATCATTCACTTTGAGCTGTTCGTACAAGTCTATTTGCCTCCATATGCTCTGAAAAATGGAAACATATGAAGTGACAATAGTTTTACTATTTGAATATGTTGATAGTCCAGCCGCATTGTACGAAAAATCCTTTGAGTCGTCCTTGAGCTCAGTGATTATGCATTCTTTCCTGTCTACTATAACCAAAGTTATCCGTGTACAAAAACTTCTATCCGTACTTCTAAAATCCACCTTTGGGCATATCCGTTTTGAATCCTCTATTATAGCTGATAGGATACGCTGGTCTTCTCCATGAGGAACCAATAGCCTTATTTTTACGTTCCTCTTGCCTGAGGTCTCCCCTAGCATTCTTAAACCTCCCATCTGTATCTGCCTGCGGAAGGCGTTAGTAGAAGAAAACATGATCAATACTTCTTCTTTTGCATGCTTAATAGCGCTCCATGCTCTAGTTATTCCCTCCCTCGGATTAGCAATTATCTCTATTTCTGCAAGATCTATTCCTTCTTCGATATCTTTTATTCTGTCGGCAGCGTCAACTCCATTGTTCCATAGCTCTTCAAAAATAGAGCCAAAGTGCTTCAGGTAAGCTGTTTCGTTACTAATGAGCAGGTTCTGTATTCTTATGCCATGTTCTAGCTTATCTATTGTTGCAGCACTTTCATTATCAGTATATTCGAAGCTCATGGGTGGCAGATTTCTAGTGTGCCTAATCTGAACCCCTGAATTCAGATGCTCCTTTACTAATTGGATATTGTCCCTATCTATCTTGGTAATATATCTAATTCCTACATGTTTTCCTCTTTTTTGTTTTTCCAACAATTTCTTCTCTATATCAAAGAAATAGTTGTGCCTGTATTGCATTCCGCCTGCAGTCAAGCAGACCGAAAGTTGATTAGAACCTTCGTCTATGCGCCTGA
>OCZV010000581.1_pt1 | contig 13232 bp, 9 predicted proteins | sample 1539051 | NCBI WGS metagenome assembly OCZV01 (sample SAMEA3113581, study PRJEB22503) | soil metagenome
GCCGGGCTCGGCTTCACGACCGGGCCAGTGCTCGCGGGGACGCTCGCCGATCGCTACGACACTGGAACGCCGTTCCTCGTCGTCGGAGTCGCCGCTGCGCTGTCGACAGCGTTTCTCGTCGTCGCCGCGCCGCGCGCCCCTGGTACTCCGCCGAGGCAGCGTCTGCGCGAGATGCTGAGCCTCGCCCGCCGAGACGAGCTCGTGCTGGCAGGCATCGCGATCATCGTGCTGATCGGGCTCGTCGGCGGCGGCGTCAACCTGCTCGTTCCGCTCCAGCTGCGAGAGAACGGCGTCTCCGCGGGCGAGATCGGGCTGCTCTTCTCGGCCGCGTCGGCGGTGTACACGGTCGTGAGCGCCGTCGTGGCACGGCTGGGCTCGCGCTCGGCGACGCTTCGCGTCGGCGGAGCGGCGGCGCTGCTCACCGGCCTCTCGATCTTCCTCGTCCTCGGCTCCGGATCGACGCTGGCGGCCGTCGCCTTCATCCTGCTGCGGGCGCCGTTCTGGTCGACGATGGACACGATCATCTACCCGCTGGCGGCCGCGGGCGCCCATCGCTCGGCACTCGGAAGGGGCTCGGTCATGGGGCTTCTCACCGTCGGCTGGGCGGCCGCCTCGACGGTCGGGCCTCCTCTCGCCGGCGGGATCGCCGACGTCCTCGGAGAGCGCGCCGCCTACGCCGTGCTGATCGCCTGTTGTGGCGCGTGCGGGCTCTGGCTCCTTCGTGCGGATCGCGCTCGACACGGTTCGGTGGACCTGGATCGCCTGTACGGCGCGTCGACCCTGGAGGAGCTGCGGGCCGAGTACGACCGCATCGCCTCGTCCTACGACACCGAGCTCCTCGACGGCATGGGGTACCGCTCCCCGGCCGCCGTCACCGCGGTTGCCCGACGGCTCCTGCCATCCGATGCGCGCATTCTCGACGCCGGCGCGGGAACCGGTCTCCTGGGGGTCGCTCTCGCCGGCGCCGGTTTTACGCGGATCGACGGGCTCGATCTTTCGCCCGGCATGCTCGCCGAAGCGGCCCGCAAGAACGTCTACGGGGAGCTTCGCGAGGGTCGGCTCGGCGGCAGGCTCGATTACGCGACGGGCGAGTACGACGGGGTCGTCTCGGCGGGTGTCCTGACGATCGGCCACGCCCCTGCGTCCAGCCTCGACGAGCTCGTCCGCGTTACGCGACGCGGCGGGCACGTCGTCTTCACGCTTCGAGCCGATCAGGTGCCCCCCGGCTTCGCCGAGAAGATGGAGGAGCTCGAACGGGCTCGCCTCTGGGAGCTCCTCGAGCGTGGCGACGAGTTTCAGGCATTGCCCATCGCGGAGCCCGACGTGCTCGTACGCGTGTGGGCGTTCCGCGTGCTGTAAGCGGTCAGGCGCCCGAAGCAGCCTGGGCGGCGGGCTCCGCGGCGGCGTCCTTTCGCGCGGCGAAGACGTAGCCGAGCGTGTAGGCCATCACGTAGGAGACGAGTCGGGTCGTGACGCCCCCGTACCAGGCCGTGTCGACGAGCGGATTGAGACACACGACGTCGAAGCCGACGATGTTCGAGCGGGCCGCGATCACCTGAACGCAGTCGCGGAACTCCTGCAGCGTGAACCCGCCGGGCTCGGGGAGCACGGTTCCCGGAACGATCGACCAGTCGAAGAAGTCGGTGTCGATCGTCAGGTAGACGTTCTTGCCCATGGGCGCGTGCTCAGCGACGGTCTCCGCCGGGCCCTTCGCGTGCATCTCCGCGGCGGGCACGACGACGCTCCCGATCTTCTCCACCATCGCGATCGACTCCCGCGAGGCGAAGTTGCGGATCCCGTACTGCGTTATGCCCTCGACGAACGAAAGCTCCGAGATGCGGTGGATCGGGCTCGAGTGCGAGTACCGGGAGCCCCCGACGGTGTCTCGGGTGTCGAAGTGGGCGTCGAACTGGATCACTTCGAGCGCGCCCCAGGGCTCCATCCCCATGACGAGCGGAAACGCGATCGAGTGGTCGCCGCCGACGCTGACCAGCACCGAGCCGCGGCTCGCCACCGCCCGCGCGACCTCGGCGGTCGTGTTGACGAACGTCTTGAGGTCGCCGGGAGGGATCACGACGTCGCCGATGTCGGCCATCGTCACGTCGCGGAGGTACTCCTTGCCGTCGTCGACGCATATGAAGCCGACGCATGGTCGCGTCGGGTCGGGCGGGCCGTCGAACGGGTTCCCGCCGTAGAAGAACGTGGGATTCGTGCGAACGGCGTTCGGCCCCTGCGACTGCCCGACGCGGCAGTACGGAATGAGCGACCCCTGGTCGTAGGGCACGCCGAGCAGCGCGACCTCGTGCTCGAAGGCTGCCAGGTCGCACTGCGGCGCTCCGAAGAAGCTGTGCGGGGGGATCGCGACTAGCGGCTGGACCGTCCCTGCGCCGCGAAGATCGCCGTGCGGATCGTCTGTCGGGCTCACACGTGTCATCTGTTCTAGCGCGTCGCGGCGATAGCCGCCTCGAGGCTCGGAGTATCGGAGAGCAAGCGCTGTGTGTACGCCGCTTGCGGGTGACCGAGCACGTTGTCGACGAGACCGTGTTCGACGATCCGGCCTTCGCTCATGACGACCACCTCTTGCGCGATCGTCCGAATCAACGCGAGGTTGTGGGTGACGAACAGGAGGCCCAGTCCGAGCTCGCGTTGGAGCTCGGCCAGGAGATCGACGATCGCGGCCTGGACGGAGACGTCGAGCGCGGAGGTGACCTCGTCGCAGATCAGCAGCTGCGGGTTCGCCACGAGCGCGCGGGCGATTGCGACGCGCTGGCGCTCGCCGCCCGAGAGGTGATGCGGATACCGCTGAACCACGGACGCTCCGAGCTGGACCGTCTCGAGGGCCTCGACCGTGCGGCTGCGGGCTTCGCGACCGCCGGCCTTGAAGAACAAGCGAAGTGGCTGCGCGATGATCTGTCCGACGGTCTTCCGCGGATTGAGCGAGCTATAGGGGCTCTGGAAGACGTACTGGATGTCGCGGCGCGTATCGCGGTCGCGGGCGCGTGCACCGGGCGGCAGCGGTCGTCCTCGGAAGGTGACCTCACCTTTGTAGCTCTCGTGCAGGCCGGCGATACAGCGCGCGAGCGTCGTCTTGCCGGAGCCGGACTCGCCGACGAGGGCGACGCACTCGTGAGGACGGACGACGAGATCGATCCCGAACAGCACCTGCCGCGGGCCATGAGAGGCGTCGACTCCACGCACCGCGACGAGGGAATCGTCCGCGCGCACCTCGGGGAGCGGCACTGCCTCCAGTCGCGGCGCCAGCGAGTCGGCCAGCACCCTTTCGTGCTCCCAGCAGCGCACCTCGTGACCGTGGGTGACGGGTGCGACGGGCGGAAACTCGACCCGGCACCGATCGACGGCGTACGTGCAGCGCGGGGCGAAGAAGCAGCCGTTCGGCCGGTGGCCGGGGCGCGGGGCCGTGCCCGGGATCCCGACGAGCGCATGGGCGCCCGACAGCTCGGGGATCGCCTCCACGAGGCGTCGCGCGTACGGGTGGGCCGACGCGCGGAAGAGGACGCTCTTCGGTCCGAGCTCGACGATTCGGCCCGCATACATCACCGCCACGCGGCCCGAAAGGGTCGCGACCACGGCGAGGTCGTGGCTCACGTAGAGGGCGGCGACGCCGTGAGCGCCGCACAGATCACGCACCGTCTCGAGCACGTGGGCCTGCGTCGTCACGTCGAGGCCCGTGGTCGGCTCGTCGAGGACGATCACCCGCGGCCGGTTGGCGAACGCCATCGCCAGGGCGACCCGCTGCTGCTGCCCGCCGGAGAGCTGGTGCGGGTAGCGCTTCAGGAACGCGTTGTCGGAGGGAAGGAGGACCTCGCCCAGCGTTTCGGCGATGCGTGCCCGCCGCTCCTCGACTGAGGCTCCGAAGCCGTGCTCGGACAGTGTCTCCTCGAGCTGCTTGCCGATGCGGAGCGCGGGATTGAGTGCCGCTCCGGGATCCTGCGGAACGTACGACACTAGCTTGCCGCGCAATGCCTGCCGCTGGAGCCGGCTGAGCGCAAGAATGTTGCGTCCCTCGATGCGCACGTCGCCGCCCGTCACGTGGGCGCCGCGCCTCGTGTGGCCAAGGACGGCGAGCCCGACGGTCGTCTTGCCCGATCCGGATTCGCCCACGAGACCGAGCACCTCGCCCGCGTCCACGTGGAACGAGACCTCGTCCACGATGTCGATGTCCTCGCCTTCGAGCTCGACGCGGAGACGCTCGACCTCCAGCGCTGGCGTGTCCGTCACTCTCGCTCTCCACCGCGCTCGATACCGATCGCCGCACGCGCGAACCCGTCGCCGACGAGGCTCGTGCCGATCGTCAGCAGGCCGATCGCGGCCACGGGCATCACGACGCCCCACGGCTGGCCCGCGAGGAGCCCTTGCCGGTTCTCGTTGATCATGAGACCCCAGTCGGCAGCCGGCGGCTGCAGGCCGAAGCCGAGGAAGCTCAAGGCGGCGATGACGGCGATGTTGAACGTGAGCCGGAGGGTCGCCTCGACGACGAGGGGACTCGTGATGTTGGGTAGGACCTCCCCGAGGAGGATCTTCCTGCGCGGCACGCCGATGCTCTCGGCCGCTCGGATGAAGTCGCGCGCGACCACTTCGAGCGCGGCGGCCCGCGTGACCCTCGCCACCCGGGGCATCGTCGTGATGCCGACGGCGACGACGAGGAGCCAGAGCTCGGGGCCGACGGTGGCGACGAGGACGAGCGCGAAGACGAGCTGCGGGAACGCGAGAACGACGTCCTGCGCGCGCATGAGGACGTCGTCGAGGATGCCTCGCGAGTAGGCGGCAAGGAGACCGATGGTGATCCCGAGCACCGCCCCGAGCGCCGTTGCGAACAGTGCCAGCGCGAGGACCGAGCGGCCCCCCCACAGGAAGCGGGAGAGGACGTCTCGGCCGAGGTTGTCGGTGCCGAGGGCCGCGGCGTCCGACGGCGGCTCGAATCCCGAGACGAACCCGCCGGGTCTGGTCAGTCCCTCGTCCGGCGCGTGCGGCGCGACGAATGGACCGAAGACGGCGACCGCGACGAGAAGGAGGATGATCGCGAGGCCGAACTTCGTCCTCGTCTGTCGCCACGAGGCTTGGAGCAATAGAAGCCAGGGAGGGCTCCGGCGGGCGGGCACGACGTCGAGTCCGAGGGCGTGATCGGTCACTTGAGCGACGTCCGCAACCGCGGACTGACGAGGATCGTGGCGAGATCGGCGAGCAGGTTGAGGACGACGTAGAGGGCGGCGATGAGGAGAGCGAGCGCTTGGACGACGGCCATGTCCCGGCTGCGCACGGCGTCGACGAAAGCAAGACCGATGCCGGGGTAGTTGAAGACGGCCTCGACGACGACGATGCCGCCGGCGAGGTAGGCGAGGTTGATGGCGATCACCTGGAAGGTCGGAGCGATCCCGTTCGGGACGGCGTGCCGCCAGAGGACGAGCCGCTCCGGGAGTCCCTTGAGGCGCGCCATCTCCACGTAGTCGCTCTCGAGGATCTCGACCATCGACGCGCGCATGATGCGTGCCATGTAGGGCGTCACGGCGATGACGAGGGTCAGGGCGGGCAGCACGAGCTCCTTCGGGTAGTGCCACGGCCCGACCCCCGGCTCGATCAAAGTGACACCCGGCAACACGTGCGTGACCGTCGTGGCGAAGAGGATCACGAGGGCGATGGCGACGACGAATTCCGGGAGCGCGGCGACGGAGAGCGTAAGGATCGACACGGTGTGGTCGAGCGGTCCGTCGCGGCGGCGAGCTGTCACCGCGCCGATGAAAATGCCGAGAGGCACGCTGATGATCGCCGCGATCAGCATGAGGAAGCCCGAGTTCACGATCCGCTGGCCGAGGATCTCGGTCACGGGGACGCCGGCGGCGAGGGACGCGCCGAGGTCGCCCCTCAGGACGCCACCGACCCAGTCGGTGTATTGCTCGACCACCGGTTTGTTCAGGCCGAGTTGCTCGCGCAGCTCGGCAACCGACTCGGGCGTCGCCGACCTGCCGAGGATGGCCCGGGCGGGATCGCTCGGCAGCGCCTGCGTCGCGGCGAAGATGACGAGCGAGGCGACGAAGAGCGTGAGAACGCCGAGCAGGAGCCGGCGGACGACGAAGCCGGGGACACCTCGGAGGAACCTGGCACGGCGCGCGCGCGGCTCGACCGTGAGGAGAGGCGGGCCGGGGCCGGGGCCCTCGATGAGGAGCCCCGGCGCCTGACCCGGTTCTTCGCTAGACAAAGTAGATGGTGCGGAAGTTGTTCCCGTACTTGTTGAGGTCGAGCGTGCCTCGGTCGATCTTCAGGCCTCCGATCCTGGAGCTGTAAGCGGAGACCTGGTTCTTGAACCAGGGGATGATCAGACCGCCCTGGTCGTACTCGATCCGCTGCATCTGCTTGATCAGGGCGCAGCGCCTGTCGAGATCGACCGTTCCGAGAGCCTGCCTGTACAGCCTGTTGTAGCGCGCGTTGTTGAAGTGCGTCTCGTTGTAGGTGGCGGTCGGCAGCGTCGCGAGCGCCGCCTGCGCCAGGTAGTTGCGCGTGCCCCAGAAGTCGACGGCGAAAGGCCACTTGAGGTACTGGTCGCCGTAGAAGGTGGCGCCGTCGAGGACCTTGACGTTGACGGTCACGCCCGCGGCCTTCGCGTTCTGGGCGAAGATCTGGGCCACCTCGACCATGCCGCTGTCGGCAGCCGTCGTCTGCAGGTCGATTGTCAGTCCGTCCTGCCCCGCCGCCCGGAGGAGCGACCTGGCGCGGGCGGGGTCGTATCTGCGCTGCGGGAACTCGTCTCCCGCGTAGCAGAGGTCGAAGGGCGAGAAGATGTCGTTGGCTACCCTGCCGTAGCCGCTGATGCCCTGGGCGACCATCTGCGGCCGGTTGGCGAGGAGCCGGAAGGCCTGCCGTACGCGGACATCTCTGAAGGGCGGCTGGTCGACCCGCATGGTGATCGGGTCCCAGGCGGCGGACGGTGCCTCGTAGATCTTCAGGCCCCGGCGCCTCCTGATCAGGTTCACCTGGGCGAAAGGCACGTCGCCGGCCGCATGGATCTGGCCGCCGAGGAGAGCGTTGACCCTGGCCGTCTCCTCCCCGAAGTTGATGATGTGCACCTCGTCGAAGTACGGCTGCCCCTCGCGCCAGTAGTTCTCGTTGCGAACGTGGACGCTCTGCCTTCCCGGCACGAACGACTTGACTTTGAACGCGCCGGTCCCGATGAAGCGAAGTGGTCCCTTGCCACGGCCGCTCGTCGGCGAGTAGCCCTCGGGAACGATGCCGTTGAAGTATTGGCAGAGGGCGTCGATGAGCGTCGCGTCCGGCCGCTTGAGGAAGACCCGCACCGTTCGGTTGTCGAGCTTCCTGATGCGCTTCGGGTCGACCGCGCCGAACGCCGCGTTCCCGAACAGGCCGAGCTTCGCCTTGGTAAACCGCCGAAGCGAGTAGACGAGGTCGTCGGCCGTGAGGGTCTTGCCGTTGTGGAACTCGACCCCCTGGCGGAGGCGTATGAGGTACCGGGTCGCCGTCTCCGCCCTCAGCTCCTCGGCGAGCCCGTCGATCTTCGGCCTGTACCGCTCGTCGAAATACGCGAGCCCCTCGAACGTGATCACGTTGCGGACGATGTCGGGCTCGTTGACGATGTTCTGCCCGTCGATGAAGTCCGTCGTCCCGCCGCCGGCGATGCCGATTCTGAACGTGCCGCCGCGCTTGATCTGAGTCGCAGCGAACGCCGCCTCGGTCAACGGTCCGAAGGTGCCGCCGGCTACCACGATCCCAAGTGCAGCCGCGCGGCGGAGAAGGTGTTCACGGGTCATACCGCGCTCAACCTCGCGGCTGAGCGCTTCGTCGGCCGACGTCATGGGCGCCCTCCTCGAGCTGTAGTCCCCGACCTCTGCGAGGCCATTCGCCGCAATTCAACTCCAGGGCTGGGCGAAAGGCAAGAAAACTCTCAGGACGAGGCCGGCTCCGGCATCGTGAGCACCTCTTCGAGGACGACCGCTGCGGGCCCGCTCCGCCCGAGCGCCCAACGGAGGTCGTCCGCGATTGACTCCGGCGAGGAGCGGCGCGCGGGGACGCCGTAGGTCTCGCACAGAGCGACGAAGTCCGGGTGCTCGAGGTCGACGCCGGTGTGGGCGAACGCGCAGTCGTCCTGGTACTGGCGAAGGATGCCGTATCCGCGGTCGTCGATCAGGAGGAGCGCGGCATCGAGGCCGTGCTGGACGGCCGTCGCGAGCTCCGAGATTCCGTACTGGAAGCCGCCGTCGCCGACGACCGCGAGCACGGGCGTCCCCGGAAGCGCCGCCGCGGCGCCGAGAGCCGCGGGCCAGGCGTAGCCGAGCGTGCTCGAGCCCGCTGGGTAGAGGAACCGGCGCGGCTCCGCGACGCGCAGGTGCCAGCACGCCGTGTACGCAAGGATGGTCGAATCCCAGGCGGCGGCTGAGCCCTCCGGCAGCGCACGCTCGATCGTCTCGAGCACCTCGACCGCGAGCCGGCCGGGCTGGTCTGCGAGCCCGCGCTCGATGTGGTCGCGGGCCTCGGCCACACGCGCCTCCGCCCCACGCCGGACACGCGGCTCGATCCGCTCGAGCAGCTCCCGAAGCGTCGGCCGGGCGTCGCCGACGAGTCCGAGCGCCGGGTGGTTGATCCCGATGCGCTCGGGAGCTGCGTCGATCTGGATCAGCTCTCCCGTGAGCCGGCGCAGGCAGTCGGTGAACTCGTAGCCGAGCCACGTGCCGACCGAGAGCACGACGTCGGCGTCGGCGACGAGGTCCTTGTGCGGCGCGTCGTCCCAGGCGCTCCCCAGTGCGAGCGGATGCCGCTCCGGAAAAGCGCCCTTGCCGGTGTAGGTGGTGGCGACGGGAGCATCGAGCCGTTCGGCCAGCTCGAGCAGCTCGGCTGTGGCACGCGAGCGCACGGCACCACCGCCGGCGACGATCACCGGGCGGTCGGCAGAGGCGAGCAGAGCGGCCGCGCGATCGAGGTCCCCGGGTGCGGGCAAGAGCACCGGCTCCGGCGCTCGCTCGAGCTCCGCGTTGGGGGAGCTCTCGAGCGACGGCGCGTGCAACACGTCGTAGGGAACCTCCACGTACACCGGTCCCTGCGGCGGTGTCGCGGCCCGCCGCCACGCTTCGGCAAGCACCTGCGGGATCTCGGTCGTCGTACGTGCCCGGGCAGTCCACTTCACGAGCGGAGCGAACGACGCAGCCTGATCGGGAGTCTCGTGAAGCTCACCGCGTCCCTTCCCGATCGCGTCCGAGTCGATCTGGCTCGCGACGATGACCACGGGGACGAACGCGGTGAACGCCTCCATCAGTGGAGCAAGCGTCATGAAGGCGCCCGGCCCCGTAGAGACGACAAGCGGCGTGGGGCGGCCAGTTACGCGCGCGTAGCCGTCGGCTGCGAAGCCCGCGTTCACCTCCTGTCGAAAGCCGACGACGCGGAGCCCGGTTGCGCGCAGGCCCTCCCAGATGGGAAGCGCATGCACCCCCGGAAGCCCGAATACGACGTCGGCGCCGAGCGCATGCAGCGTCTCCGCGACGACGTGGCCGCCGATCCGGACCGCGGCTCTCGTCCCGTGCATGGCGGAACCATAGAGTGGGCGCTCGTGACCGACTGGACCACCCTCGTCGCGCCTGCGCTGACCGAGCTCGAGTTCGATCCGTTCGACATCGGAGGCGTCGCGGAGACCAAGGCTCGCCACGGCCTCGAAGAAGTCCTGAAGCTGCACTGGAACGAGAATCTCTTCGGTCCGCTTCCCGCGGTGCTCGAGGCCGTGCAGGAGGAGCTCGCGAACGTGTGGATGTACCCCGAGGAGGCGTACGCCGACTTCCGTGCCGACGTCGCCGCCGTCCTCGGAACGAGTCCGAGCCGCATCTTTCCCGGCCACGGCACGCAGGCGCTGATCGGCGTTCTCGCGACAGCGCTCCTTCGTCCCGGCGATCACGTCGTCGTACCGAGCCTGACCTACTACCTCTACGGGCGGGTCTGCGCAGCGCGGGGCGCGACAGTGCACCCCGTCCCGCTGCGAGAGCTGCGGATCGATCTCGACGCGCTCCTCGAGACGGCCCGTGAAACCAGGGCGCGGGTGATCTGGATCTGCGACCCGAACAACCCGACGGGCGACGTGCTCGAACGGGAGGAGTGGGCGGCGTTCCACGAGGCCCTGCCGGACGAGTGCGTCGCAGTCGTGGACGAGGCGTACGTCGACTACCTGCCTCTCGCTCGGCGCGTGCCCCGCCTGCGCGACATCGAGGCGGGGCGACCCTTGGTCGTGCTGCGCAGCTTCTCCAAGTTCTTCGGCCTCGCCGGGCTTCGGCTCGGCTACGCCGTCGCGGACGAGGCTCTGGTGTCGTACCTGGCCCGCGTGGAGGAGCCCTACAACGTGAACTCCGCGGCTCTCGCCGCCGGCCGCGCGTGCCTACGCGCGGACGAGGCGGCAGAAGAGCGGCGCCTCGAGGTCGCTGCGGGGCGCGGTGCGCTCTTCAGCGGACTCCAAGACGCCGGCCTCGAGCCGCTGACCTCCGAGGCGAACTTCGTCATGGCGCACGTCGACGTGGACGACGCGGCGCTCGCAGAGGGACTCGCTGCGCGCGGGATCCTCATCCGGCCCGGCACGGACTTCGGCCTTCCGGGATACGTGCGCATCACCGTCGGCCCTAGTCTGCTGATGGAACGTGTCACCGCCGAGATCCGGGACGTCTGCGCCGCGCTGCGCCGCTGATGAGGATGGCGCGGGTGCTCTGCGATCCGTCGGTTCCGCTCGAGCTGACGCGGGACGTCCTGACTTCGACCGGAATCACGGTCGAACGGTCCGCACCGCCCTGGTCGGGTGAGGACGTGATCGCCCTGGTCTCGTTCGCTCCCGTGACGGCTGCGGATGTCGAGCGACTGCCCGCGCTTCGAGTCATCGCGGCTCCGAGCGTCGGCTACGACCACGTCGACGTCGACGTGGCGACACGGCGCGGCGTCTGGGTCTGCAACGTGCCGGATTACTGCGTGGACGAGATGGCCGACCATGCGCTCGCGCTCCTGCTCGCGCTCGTGCGCGGGGTGGTCGAGCTCGACCGAAGCGTTCGCGAGGGCCTCTGGAGCCACGACGCGGCGGGGCCGCTGCCGCGGCTCTCGGACGTGAGGCTCGGGGTGATCGGGTTCGGGCGCATCGGTCGCGCGCTCGCGGCGCGGGCCCGCGCGCTCGCGATGGAGGTGTCCGCTCACGATTCCCTCGTCTCCGACGCGGAGATCGCGGCCGAAGGCGTGAACCCCATGGCGTTGACGGAGCTTCTCCGGTCCTCGACGGCCGTGTCGGTCCATGTCCCGCTGACCGACGAGACGCGCGGGCTCCTCGGCGCCCGCGAGCTCGCGCTTCTGCCGAAGGGCGCCTACGTCGTCAACGTCTCCCGAGGCGGGCTCGTCGACAGCGCCGCCCTGCTCGAGGCGCTGGCACGCGGCCGACTGGGAGGCGTCGCGCTCGACGTGCTCGAGGTCGAGCCGCCGGCTCCGGGCTCGCCGGCCCCGTCGGCGCGGCGGCTCATCGTGACTCCCCACGCTGGCTGGTACAGCGAGCGAGCGCACGAGGAAGCCCATCGCCGTGCGGGCGAGTCGGTGCGCGACGTGCTCGAAGGCCGCAGGCCTCGAAATGCCGTCAATGAGCCTGTAGCGTCAGGAGGCCGATGAGCGAGCGGCCTCACTTCCTCATCGTGATGGTCGACCAGCTCTCGGCGCTCTTCCTGCGGGCGTACGGCCACGGCGTCACGAAGACCCCGACGATCGACCGGCTTGCGGAGGAGGGCGTCCTGTTCGAGAACGCCTACTGTCCGAGCCCGCTGTGCGCGCCCGCCCGCGCGGGCTTCATGACCGGCTCGCTGCCGACGAGGACGGGCGTCTACGACAACTCGGCGGAGTTCCCCTCGTCGATCCCGACCTTCGCCCATTACCTCCGGCTCGAGGGCTACCGCACGTGCCTCAGCGGAAAGATGCACTTCGTCGGCCCGGATCAGCTGCACGGCTTCGAGGAGCGCCTCACGACCGACGTCTACCCGGGCGACTTCGGCTGGACTCCCGACTGGAGCCGCCCCGGCGAGCGGATCGACTGGTGGTACCACAACATGAGCTCCGTCAAGGAGGCCGGCGTGGCCGAGATGACGAACCAGCTCGAGTACGACGACGAGGTGGCCTTCCACGCGGTGCGCCGACTCTACGACTACGCCCGCTTCGAGCGCGACGTCCCGTTCCTGCTCTGCGTCTCGTTCAGCCATCCGCACGACCCCTACGTCGCGCGGCGGCGCTACTGGGACCTATACGCGGACGACGAGATCGAGCTGCCGGCCACGCCCGCGTTGCCGCACGAGGAGCTCGACCCGCACAGCAAGCGTCTCTGGCGCGACTGCGCGGTCGGCGACTACGACATCACCGAGGACGACGTCCGCGCGAGCCGTCACGGCTACTACGCGAACCTGTCGTACGTCGACGAGCGTGTCGGGGAGGTGCTCGCGGCCCTGGAGGCGTGTGGGCTCGGCGACGAGACCGTCGTGATCTTCTGCTCCGATCACGGCGAGTTCCTGGGCGAGCACGGGCTCTTCTACAAGATGTCGTTCCGCGAGCACCCGGCTCGCGTCCCCCTCGTCGTCCACGCCCCCGGTCGGTTCGCGGCTCGCCGTGTGCGCGAGCCCGTGTCGCTCGCCGACCTGACACCGACGCTTGCCGACCTCGCGCGGCCAGGGCTCTCCGTCGAGCTCTCGCGGCCGGTCGACGGCCGCAGCCTCGTATCCCTCCTCGAAGGAGCCGCCGAGGACCCGGACGCAACGGTGGCCGGCGAGTACCTCGCGGAGAGCGCGCTCGCGCCCATGGTGATGCTCCGCCGTGGCCGCTGGAAGTTCATCCACACGCCCAGCGACCCGGATCAGCTCTTCGATCTCGAGAGCGATCCGCTGGAGCTCGTCAACCTTGCCGGGAAGAACGAGCACGCGGCCGTCGTCGGCGAGTTCCGCGACGAGGTACGTACGCGGTGGGATCTGGAGGCCGTCGACCATGCCGTGCGAGAGAGCCAGCAGGCGCGACTCGCCGTCTTCCGCGCGCTCCGGCAGGGCGTGACGACGCCGTGGGACTTCCAGCCGGCCCGGTCCGCGTCGACGCAGTACACGCGGAACACGATGGACGTCGCAGAACGCGACCGGATGTCGCGCTTTCCGCCGCCGTGAGGGCGGCGGTGTGCCGTGCGTTCGGAGCGCCGCTCGAGATCGAGGAACTTCAGCTCGACGCACCCCGGGCGG
>OCZV010000582.1_pt1 | contig 13224 bp, 13 predicted proteins | sample 1539051 | NCBI WGS metagenome assembly OCZV01 (sample SAMEA3113581, study PRJEB22503) | soil metagenome
TAAAGATGCCGCCATATGCAGCGTAGATTCTGTGAAAGTGTGATGGCTGGAATGTAGGAACAATGCCATACAGAAACAACACAAAGCCACCAACAGCGCCCATCATCCAGCTCATCCCGTCGCGCAGCCATAACCATACTAGGTAGCCACCACCAATCTCACACAGACCTGCTATAAAGAAGAATAACAATGTAATCGCAATTTTCTTAGTAGTTGTACCCTCTGTCATGATTCTAATACAGTCGTTAGAGCTGTCAGCATGCTTTATGATAATATTGCTAGCAACTGCGCTAAGCCAGGCTAGCAGAGCGCATGGTAATTTGCTTTAAATCATTGAGATGCAATTTGAGCAAAGAAATGAACAAAATAATTTAGTTTCTTCAATATTGTCTATATTCTCCCAAATGGAAATCCTTTTTTAGTCCATGTACGCGGTGATATTAAAAAATCCATATTTATGATTATAACTATAGCTGGGTGTGTTCTGGTACGTCCCATAACCAATGTAACGCTAGGATACACCTAGCTATGGAACTTGCCCTAAGTTAACAGAACCTCCACAGGCTACTAAAAACTTAAACGCAAGCCTATTCTATCTATGGTTGCACAATTTCTAAATGATTTTTGAAGTAATTCATTTTCAATAGTGGGATGGTTACCTCCGTGGAATGATTTAATAGAAGGTTTGGCAGAACTGTCCTCTGCATAGCCTATATGAGCATATCAGAAGATGAAAATAACAGTAACAATAACAACGATTCTGACACTAACATTAAACAAAAAAGCACTTCGATAGAAGAATCGCCGGAGGGCCAAGAAGCCATTGAGACCGACAATTTAGAAAAAATGATACTTTCCACAGGCATCCGCGTAGGCACACCAGTCAAGACGAAGTTTATGACACCATTCATAGTCAAGGCCAACCCCGAAGGCCTTTACATTCTAGATATTAGTAAAACCTTGGCAAGAGTTGATGTTGCAGCTAAGTTCATCGGCAGAGCAAATATTGCCAAGGTTGCCGTCACTTCTGCCCGGGAATACGGCAAGACCCCGGTCGAAAAGTTCTGCGAGGTTACAGGCGCAACCCCCATTCTGGGCCGCTTCATGCCTGGCACGTTTACCAACCCGTCGCTTCCAGACTATATGGAGCCAGAAATAGTTGTTGTAACAGACCCTCAGGCAGATCAGCAGGCTGTACTTGAAGCGACTAGGGCGGGAGTACCGGTTATTGCCATTGCGAACAGCGACAACATTACTTCAAAAGTCGACTTGGTGATACCTGCAAACAACCGCGGACGCAAGGCTCTTGCGACAGTGTACTGGCTTTTAGCCAGAGAGGTTCTCAAGAAGCAGGGAGCCATCAAGTCCGACAGCGAAATGCTAGAGAAAGGTTCAATCGACGACTTTGAAACGAAGTTAGTCGAGGAACTAACCTAGTACCTAGGATTTAGATGACGGCAAGACTATGCCGAGGTATATATAGAGTAATGCATTGGTAAATGTCTGAGCGGTTTTCCTGTATCTACAAACATTGGAAAAGAAGATTACACAAGCTGCCGTGCAGCCTGGAGCATCAATTCTGTAACATAGCACACATAATTAAGCTAGTGTGGGACAACCTTTATGTTTTGTTAAGATCGCTCGATGTAGAGGCAACAACTACTAACGGAACATATATCACTATCTAAATTGAAATGATTGCCTGGATAAAGCGAGAGCATCAACAATGGTAACAACAATATTAATAATTCTCTTTGCTCCTGGGCTTGCATTCTCAATAGGAGCAGCTGCTGCTTCTTCTTCTACCAACATAGGAATGCAAAGTCAGGCAACTGCACAGCAGTAGAGTGAAGAAATTTATAGGATACAAGAGACTACGATGTCAAGTGCAGCTCCTGTAGCGCACATGGGGAATCTTCCTCATGCAGTAGTATTTGCTCTGCCGATAAGAGATGATGGAAAGATCTATACTGGTCAGGTCACATTTACAGCAAGCAAGCCCATAGAAGTAGAGGTAATACACATCTACAGACCCGACCAGCCACCTGATGAAGCACATGGACAGCCCCCCACTGCAGTAATAAATGGCACGACTATAACCTATTCTCATCTTACAGGCATAGTCGACAACAACATTATCACAGGAGATGTTCCGACTGCATCTGGCACATTTGAATTCACTGGAAGTGGACTAGTATTTCATAAACGAAGCTCAGAGCCATTCACCGTCACGTACACAATCGATGCTACGGTAGGCCAGCTCACTCAATAATTCTTCTTCTGTCAAGTCACTGCTCAAGTAGTATACAGAACGATGTCCATAAATTGCTAAGAACATGAGCACCTCTGAATTTACTATTACACGACGATCAAGGCCTGTTATAGTAGAAGAGTGTATGTTTTTGCTAGAAACTATCAATTATATTACTACTTGTTCCGAATCTAATCTACTAGAGGAGAGGAATATATCTTGACAATAAGAGCGCCTGCTGTCGCAGGCATGTTCTATCCAGACAATGCTAGGGAGCTAAGGGCGCTCATTGACCAATCTTTTCGCAACCAGCGCTTTGGTCCCGGCATGACCATGGCTTCTACTGCTCCCTCTACCAATAAGCAGCACAAGATCTATGGCATTGTATCACCTCATGCAGGCTATATCTACTCTGGCGCGGTTGCTGCAAATGGCTTTTACAAAATATCATCAGCAGGTTTTCAGAATGTCATAATGGCAGGCCCAAATCATTATGGCGTAGGCTCTTGGGTGGCTGCCATGAAAGATGGTACATGGGAGACGCCGCTTGGAGTAGTACAAGTCAATTCCCGGATGGCTGAGCAAATAGGAAAAAGATCAGCCACTTTAGACTTTGACGATTATGCCCACAGTAGAGACCATTGTTTGGAGGTTCAGCTGCCCTTCTTGCAATACATCAAGCAAGATTTCAAAATTGTGCCAATTGTACTAGTCGCTCAGAATAGAGATATAGCTCTTGATCTTGGGAGTGCGATATCACAGACGATTACCGAAATGGATGCCCTTGATTCCACTCTGCTATTAGCATCATCAGACTTTACACACTATGAGCCAAACAGTGAAGCGCATAGGAAGGATGGAGAGCTGATAAAGGCAATACTTGCACTTGACGTTAATAGGTTTTACACTATCCTTGAGAGGCTGAATATTTCTGCGTGTGGCTATGGGGCGATTGCAACAATGATGGTAGCCGCTAAGAATCTTGGTGCTACAAGAGGGGAACTGCTAAAGTATGCAACAAGCGGAGATGTTACCGGAGACATAAGTGCGGTAGTAGGATATTCTTCCATAGTGTTCATATGAACCATGGAAAGGCATCTGCACCTGCTAAGGTAATCTTATTTGGTGAGCACTTCGTAGTATACGGAAGCCCTGCTATACTTGCGGCCATAAACAAGCGCATATCTGTTGAGGCCCACACTATAATACATGATGAAAACAAGATCGTTATTAGATCAGACATTGGAGTTGCTGGCGAATACCGTAATAATGGAAAGTTTAATGCAGTTGAGGGTGGAAGCAAAGCAAAGGCGGTTTTGGATCCCCTGTACGGTGCTATCAGGCAGGTTCTATTAATGAGAAATAAGAAGAATATAGGAATAGAGATTGGCATTTCTTCAAGAGTCCCTACTGGCATAGGCCTAGGATCCTCTGCTGCATCCTGTGTTGCAACGGTGGCTGCTGTAGACTCGCTTTTCCAAAAAATCCCCAGCAGAGAGAAAGTATGCAAGCTTGCGATCGAATCAGAGAGGCTGATTCACAAGAGAACTTCCGGTGCAGATTGCTATGTCAGTACCTTTGGTGGGCTGATTCAGTACTACAGCAAATCAAAAAGCTTCAAGAACATAGAGACCAAGGAATCGCTTTCCCTTGTCGTTGCCAACACTGGAATCAAGCATTCTACTTCAGACCTTGTGGCAGGTGTCAAGAAGTTCAAAGAGACAAACAGATCACTCTTTGAAAGCCTTTCAAAACAGGCTACTGATATTTGCTTGCAAGCATGTACTGCCATAGAATCAGGTAAATGTGACAAAATAGGTGAGCTTATGAACGAAAACCAAATCATACTTCAGCAGATCGGTATATCGCACCATAAGGTACGCGATATAATAGATATATGTAGCAAAGCCGGTGCCATTGGAGCTAAGATGACAGGAGCGGGCGGAGGAGGTGCAGTTATTGCTCTTGCAGCAAGCAAGCAGGAGAGTAATAAAATAGCATCACATATCAAGGCGGCAGGCTATCAGTCATTTAAAGTACAAATAGACTACAAAGGGCTTTACGTCTAGAGACCTATCTTTTGCAACGCCTGTTTTGTCTTTGATTCACCTTCTTTTATGAGGTTTTTTATCCCTGCCTGTGTAAAATCTGTATTCTCGTATAGATAAGGAAACCGCTCTTCCCTTGTAATGTAGACTATATTCTTTATCTCGGCTCCATGCTCTTTCTTGTATTTCTTGTATTTGTGCCTAATTCTTTTAAGTTGTTCTTTATCTAGTTTTTTGTGATCCGCATGCTTTTCTACTATCTGATATAACTCCTCAATGTATTGAAGGTAACGTGTTATTACCTTTGACATGGCTACATTGTGTTCAGTTTTGTCGCTGAACACAATATCTCGTGCCCTGTGCAATACTTCAGGCAAGTTCTGCGGCAGCCTTTCAATCTTTTTCGGATAGTTTTCAACAATAAAGACTCGCTTGTCTATAACTGGAGATGCATCTATGACTTCTCTCAAGGGCGTATTGCTCAGGAGGCTCCCGTCCCATACGTAGGTTCCTTTTTCGATCTCAACCCAAGGGAAGCCATAGAGAGGATATCCTGAAGTGCCAAGCAGATGCTTGATTGTTATCTGTTCACGTGCACTATCAAATATCATTGGCTTTGCAGTCAGTACGTTTACTGCAGTTATTATCAGGCGAGTATTTGGATTTCCTCCAGGCCTAAGCTTATCATAGTCAATGTATTTTTCAAGCGTCGATGCAAGAGGCGAGTGATCGTAAATGTATGTCCACTCATGGGGTCGAAAATATTTAGGATCTTTTATTGCATACTCCGGCCTCCATCGTGGTAAAAACATCATGCTATTGCCATATAACGCCGAGCTATAGAATGATAATGCTTGCCGGAGTGATACTCCTGCCTGCATATGATAGTGGCTGTAATAACTTCCTAACTCATTGTCGGTAGGAGCAACAGGAATTGACGGAAGCAGGGACGGCGGCACAAGATCAATTGAATTTTCTGCAAGCTCGAGCCAGAATTGTTCAAGTGCAAATTCAGGCCTCTTATCTTTGCTGCCAGCAATAATTGCAGCATTTATTCCCCCTATTGATGTGCCGGCGAGGATGTCTATCTTGACTCTAGTTTCTGCAAGAGCTTTAAACACTCCGCAACCAAAGGCCCCAAGCGATCCACCCCCCTGCAATATCAGAACATTCTCGAAGCTATTATTGTGAGCCATGGCCAAAATATCCAATTTCAGTAATTATGCGTTGAGAGGGGCCGTGAGATGTATAGGCTTTACCAGATCGGCCACATCGACCCAGCAGCGCGCTATCTTGTCCATGGAGTATATGAGGTTCAGTACTGCGACTGTGGACTCTAGATTGTTTGAATCTACGCTTCTCTTGGTGGAATTTATAACTTCCATAAAATTATCGTACATCTTGACTACAACATTTGATTCTGATCTATTCTTGTTTACAAATGCAGCAACTGACTTTTCATGCATCTTTTCAACAAGTACCCCAGCCTCGATTATCTCATCGACGGCTTTGATGCGCGAAAGATCTATTGCATTCGCAAGATCAACGATATAGTCCCCGGCACTCTCGAGAAGGTTGGCTGCGATCCTATAGTCAAGGATGTCAATGTTGCTCAGGTTGAGCTTGCCCGCCAGTTTTTGATCCATCATAGCGCTTCGTATCAGTCTGACAAGCAAAAAATATTGTCGGTCGACTTCGTCGTCTCTGCCGCTTATCACTTTGCGGATACTACTATTCTGTTTTAGCCTTATGGCTTCAAGCATGTCTCGGTACATACCTGCGACTATTGCACTCATCCGACGGAGTATCTTTTCAGCATCAAGTGTGTCTGCGTCAAGTAGAAATTGGGCAGATATATGAAAGCCATCTTCATCGACTATTTCTAGGCCGACCAGTTTTCGCATAGCCTTCTTAACCCTGTCGGCGTCTTCAAATGAAATCTGCAAGCTGGCCTTAATCCGGATCATGTCGTATCCAAGCAGGTATCCCCCGTACACCTGGTTAACGAGCATGTCCATCGATGCTGACGGATATGGAATCGTCAGTTCTTTTACCTTGTCTGCCGTGTCGTCTTCTGAAGCAAATATCGATATAGAGTTGTCACGGTTGATGTGCACTGGCACAATGCTTCCTTTCCTTAGATTGTTGCTCTTGATCCATAAACTTGGTAATGATACCAAGATGCTACTGCCTATCTGCTGTAATCGTCTTGCATATCGTGTCATCTTGAAGTGTTTAAATGGATTTAAACTAATTAAACATTATTTTTATATTTTCGGAGTCTTATAATAACAATGATATGGCAACGGAGCTGGTTGGGAAGCTTATAGCTCTAGCCAGAGCATTCAGTCCGGGCCATATAACCGGCTTTTTCGAGGTACCCCATGATGTTTCTTGTTTCCATTTCCTGCATAGGGGTTCTAAAGGGGCCGGATTTTCTATCGATAGGGGCATTACAACAACAGCATATATCTACGAGAGTGCAAAAGCGGACTATCAGATCTCGATCAATGGCATTAAAAGTCACAATGCAGAAGTTTCCAAGTGGGTTATTGAGGAATATCTTAAGCTTGCAGATAGACCTTACTTTATAAATATCCACCAGGATGTTGAAATCCCAATTGGTTTTGGTCTTGGCTCAAGTGGTGCCGCAGCCCTCAGCCTCTCATATGCCCTCAATCAGGTTCTTGACATAGGTCTCAATAGAACTCAAGCAGCACAAATTGCGCACCAGGCAGAGATTGCCTGCAATACTGGCCTTGGGACGGTAATTGCCGAGTTTGCCGGAGGCTTTGAGATGCGAACAAGTGCAGGAGCACCGGGTGTAGGTTCCGTAAGCAAAATCGATCTAGATAAGAATTACAAGGCGATAGTTCTCTGTCTTGCTCCTATTTTGACTAGGTCATTTCTCACAAACCGCATAAACGAAATAAACGGCCTTGGAGGCATTATGCTAAGCAAGCTATCGGCATCAAGAAGCTTTGATGACTTTCTCAAAATGTCACATGGATTTGCAGAGATGTTGAGCCTCACGGAAGGCAGATGTAAAGGACCAATTGCAGCTCTCAAGACAAGAGGAATTGAATCAAGCGTAGCACTCTTTGGTCAAACTGTTTTTACCGTTGTCTCAGAGGAAAGGACGGCCGAGGCAGTAGGTGCCCTCAGAGAATTTGGCCACAGGCTTATTGTCTGTAATATGGATAAGGCGGGGGCAAGGATGCTCTAGAATTGAACTTAAACCACATTGACATACCCTCAAACCATCCTAGAGCTAAATCCCTTTACATCCGTGAGATATTGGTTAATGGCTTTAGTCGAGGTCTAGTAGTGCCCGAGGGTCTAATTGCCCATGGAAGAGGAGAGGCATACGATTATCTAATCGGCGAGCGCACCACAAAGACCGCCCAACGCGCGATTGAGGCCGCAGCAGCAATGATGTTGCTCTCAAGCCGGCCCGTCATATCTGTAAACGGTAACACCGCTGCGCTGTGCCCAAATACAGTAGTGGAACTTGCAAAGGTGGCCGGCGCGACTGTTGAAGTCAACATCTTTTATAGATCTGAGGAGCGTGAGAGGGCGATCAAAGCAGAGCTTGAGCTGCATGGCGCAAAAAAAGTGTTGGGAGTAGGCTCAAAAGCATCCGCAAGAATTCCGGAGCTCCAAAGTGAGCGCAGGCGAGTTGACCCTGATGGCATCTATGCTGCTGATACAGTATTGATTCCACTTGAGGATGGAGATAGAACAGAGGCATTGACAAAAATGAACAAGAAAGTCATTACAATCGATCTTAATCCGTTGTCGAGGACATCTAGGGCTGCAAATATCACTATTGTTGATAATGTCGTAAGGGCTATGCCAGCATTAGTAGAAGCTGCACACAAGCTCAGCGGTACTCTGTCATTAAAAAAAATCACGGATAATTTTGACAATAGCAAAAACCTCCAAGAATCACTTAAGATCATAAAAGGTGAACTCCAGTAATTGCAGGGCAGGACAAAACTTAACGTTAATGATATATTATCTAAGAAAGGAAAAGAAAAAATCTCTATTCTTACAGCATACGAGTATTCTACTGCAAGGATATGTGATAGGGCAGACATTGACATTTTGCTTGTAGGCGATAGCGCAGGAATGGTGGTATTGGGCTACGCAAGCACAATGCCTGTTAGCATGCAAGAGATGATGATATTTTGTGGTGCGGTGGCAAGGGGAACAAAGCGCGCAATGATAGTAGGCGACATGCCCTTTGGTTCATATCAAGTAGGTCAAAGTGTGGCAGTTGAAAATGCAATCCAGCTGATAAAGGCTGGTTGCGATGCAGTCAAACTTGAAGGAAGTTCTGAGATTATAGATACAATAGAGGCAATAGTAGATGCCGGAATACCTGTTATGGGTCACATTGGGCTCAGGCCTCAGACATCATCACTATGGGAAGGCTACAAATTGCAGGGCAGGACGAAAGAAGGAGCGAGCAAACTGATTGAAGATGCTAATGTTCTAGAAAAGGCAGGCGTCTTTAGTATTGTTCTTGAGATGGTTGCAAGTGAGGTGGCAGATGCGATAACAAAGAGCCTGTCAATTCCAACAATAGGCATAGGCTCAGGCCCCAGCTGTGATGGTCAGGTTCTTGTACTGCATGATATGTTAGGCATTTATGAAGATATTCGGCCGAGATTTGTAAAAAGGTATGCAGAACTTAGCAAGGAGATATTTGATGCAGTTTCAAGCTATAACCATGACATCAAAGCCGGCACGTTTCCAGAGGAATCTAACACATTTCACATGGACGCAAAGGAGCTGGACAAATGGAAGAATGAAAGTAGAATATGAGAGTAAGAAGAGGAAGAGGAGTTCACCCTTCAAAAGATATCCTTGGAACACAAGGGAAGCAGCTTGAAGGAAAGAAAATAGTACTTTGCATCACAGGAAGTGTTGCCGCTTACCGGGCAATTGACCTAGCACGGCTATTGATGAGACACAGCGCAGATGTTCATGCTGTCATGACAGAATCAACTGCATCAACGCTGCTTAATCCTGAAATAATGAAGTGGGCCACAGGCAATGATGTAGTCACCAAGTTGACCGGTAACTTGGAGCACATCATTCTAGCCGACTATGGCATGTCAGACCTCATCATTGTCTATCCATGTACGGCTAACACCCTTGGCAAAGTAGCAGCTGGTATTGACGATACATCTGTTACATCAATTCTTAGCGTTGCACTTGGCAGCAAGATCCCAATAATAGTAGCTCCTGCAATGCATGAGGCTATGTATGAGAACATATTTGTCCAGCAAAATCTCAGCAAATTGAAAGAGCACATGGTATTCATTGAACCCAAGATAGAAGGAGGCAAGGCAAAAGTGGCTGACCCTGAGCATATACTAAATGCTACAATTTCGGTCCTCTCCAATAAGGCACTATTGTCAGGCAAGAGAGTGCTTGTTACTGCTGGTAGTACCATTGAATATATCGACCCAATAAGGGTCATAACTAACCTAAGCTCTGGCAAGATGGGTATTGCCATAGCACAGGAGGCACAGCGGATGGGCGCAATTGTGACGCTAGTCTATGGTCACGGAACTCTAAGCCCAGAAACCGGCAAAATAGTGCCCGTAAATACAGGTGAAGAAATGTATAAGGCGGTTATTTCTGAGTTATCATCCAAAAGGCATGACATTGCTGTAATGGCTGCTGCTGTTGCAGATTTTGTCCCTGCAAAAAAATCAGACAAAAAGATTAACACAACGCTAGGTAAGATGGGGCTGTCTCTTGTTCCTACAAGGAAAATAATTGATGAAGTAAAAAATAATAGCAAAGACACATTCCTTGTTGCATTTAAGGCAGACTACTGCGTATCAGAGTCAGTCTTGATTGAAAAGGCATTCAGAAAACTGAAGGAGTGTGATGCAGATATTATTGTGGCAAACGACCTAGGCAGAAAAGGTTCAGAACCCGGCTCTGATAAAAACGAAGTGTTTATCATTGACAGGGACAAAAAAATTGTACACTTGCCTCCTGAGAGCAAAGCACAAGTTGCAAGAAGGCTGCTAAAGCTTGTGGCTGAATTAACAGCAGAGGGTCGTAGCAAATGATGATGCTATAGCAATAATAGTGACCGCATGGAATTTTTTTTAGAATAATTAGCGTTTATGCCATAATACTACTACTACTGCTGCTTCCTATTCCTTCTTGTACCCCTAATAGAATAGTGTTGCAGCCTTTGCCATAAATTCCTAAATTACCTTGTCACACCAGCGATCTCAAATCATGTACCCTATCCTGACGTATATGACATCAGACTCATATGATCGAAAGTTTCGGTCAAAAACACTTTTCTGGTCCCTATGCCACGAATTGTGCAAAGGATCTTTTTACTACTCATTGTGATCAGTTCTGAGACTTCCAAAGTTCACCAAGATAGCAAGAGTCATAATGATTCTGACCTTCATGCATTGTTCAAATCGTGCTACCCTTTTTTATTTCATCTTAGAATAAGAAGATCTTTAGTGAATCTGTTGAGCACCCGCGGCTTGCCGTTATTTACGATTATGCTGTCCTCTATCCTCACGCCGAATTTATTCTCAATATATATCCCGGGCTCAACAGTCACAGCCATATTTGCTTTGAGCTCTTCGTCACTTTTCATCTTAAGCCAAGGAGGTTCATGAACGTCAAGTCCTATTCCATGGCCGGTTGAATGGATGAATAGTTTCTCATATCCGCGCTCTGCTATCAAGTTCCTACATGCCGCATCAACGTGGCCACATGTCACACCTGCATTTGCCCTACTGAGGCCTATTTTTTGCGCGTCTTGCACTATGCTATACACTTCCTTCATCTCTTTGGTTGCAGAGCCAATGGCAAATGTTCTTGTGGCATCAGCTATGTAGCCAGCATGCCGGAGCGTAAGGTCGACCACTATTATATCTCCCTTGCGAAATTTTCTGTCTGTTACTTCAGCATGTGGCAGCGCACTGTTGGGCCCCCCCGCTATGATGAGTGGGTTTAGCGTGGACTTGTATGATGGTGGATTTGCACCCATTTTCATTGCTTCGTAGATGAGGTTTGCCTGCAGATCGCGCTCTGAAAGACCTACCTTTATCTCCTCTTCGCATATTTCATACAGCTTATCCAGTATCTTGGCTGCTCTTGAGATACTTCTGATCTCTGAGTGGTCCTTTATCCTGCGTGTATGGAAGAAGGGATCTGTATTGACGAAAATGTCGCCGCCGTGCTTGCGAATTGACCCAATAGTAGAGTAATCGCTGCAGTCGCTGCACACTCTGCTACCTTTTACTTGTGAAACAAACGTGGAAATGAGTTCACTCCCTCTTTCAGTGGCAAATACCTCACAGTCTATTGAAGTCTTCTCGGCCCTTGAATACTCTAATTTGGGCGTTATCAACTTTGTTATGCCATTGTCCATGCATACTGCAATGGCTTCACCCCAAAAGCCTGTGAGATAGAAAATGTTTTCCGGCTCAAATGCTGCAACTACATGGCAGGCTTCATCTATTTTCTGGGCATGCTGCAAAATACTATAACGGCGCTCCGTCATTGACAACTTGAGAAGAATTACCGTCCCCTAGTTTTATAAAGTGTTATGAGGATGTAATTTATTATTATCATCATTACTATTGTAATTTGATTTAAATATGGCTGGGTCGCCCGCTTTTTTGAAACTATATGGAATACCTGGTGATGCTTCCCGGTCCTACGAATGTCCCAAACAGGGTCATGAATGCAATGCTCACGCCTATGATAAACCATAGGAGTGACGACTTTCGCATATTATACAAGACGATAGTTGAAAAAACCCAGAAGGTCTTCCAGACTTCAAACGACATTGTGCTTCTTACTACTTCAGGCACTGGTGCCGTAGAAGCATCTGTTGTTAACCTCATTAGGAAAGGCGACAAGGCAGTAATCCCAGTGAACGGTGAGTTTAGCACGAGGCTTGCGGACCTTATTGACAGCTGGGGAGGGGAGGCGATCAGGATAAGCTCGCCGCCTGGAGAGAATCCACCTTACGACAAGTTTGAGGAAGCATTTGAAAAATATAAAGACATTAAAGCCATTTATGCAGTTTATAATGAAACATCTACTGGAACTACAATAAGATACATGGACAAGCTTGGTGAACTTGCGGCAAGAAAGGGTGCGTACTTTATTGCTGACGCTGTTTCAATACTTGGAGGCGATGAGTTACCAGTAGATAAATGGAACATTGACATTTGTGTGACAGCGTCGCAAAAAGCTCTGGCCGCTCCACCAGGTGTCGCTCCGATTTCGATAAACAAGCGCGCAAAGAAACACATGCAAGAGAATCCGCCTCCCATACAGTATCTGAATTTGAAGCGCTACTTCAAGTACTATGAAGAGCACTATGAAACCCCCTTTACACCTGCGCTGCCGCTTTACTACGCCTTCAGAGAAGCACTTGACATTGTGATCGAAGAGGGCCTAGAGAACAGAATAAGGCGCCACAAGATATGTGCAGACGCTTTTTACGCCGGCTTGGGCTCGCTTGGTCTAACACCCTTTGCCAAGCCAGATGCAAGAAGCAACATGATAATTGCAGTCAACTACCTGCAGGGAATGGACGATAAGAAATTCCGTGGTCTATTATCAAATGAGTTCAAGGTATTGGTCGCAGGCGGCTTTGGTGACCTAAAGGGCAAGGTGTTCCGGATTGGCTCGATAGGTGAGGTTGGCCGCTATCATGTCATGCGGACCGTATCCTCTATTGCCTCTGCAATGAACATGCTTGGCATCAAGACAAACGCAGAAGCTGCATCAGTAGCAATGGATAGATTAAAGGCACTAGGTTGAGTGTAACATTTTTTTCTCTCTCTCATTTTTATCACCTATCAAGATTAATATAAGGTAAAACAGAAGCGCATTTCTATGCCTTTAGAAAAG
>OCZV010000583.1_pt1 | contig 13215 bp, 18 predicted proteins | sample 1539051 | NCBI WGS metagenome assembly OCZV01 (sample SAMEA3113581, study PRJEB22503) | soil metagenome
TTGAAGGTGACATTATTTTGCCGGAAGGATCGAAGCCCCAGCCGTCAGACTAGAGCGCCTTCAAGTGTCTTGCTACATGTACACTTGTTTCTTTCAGCAGGAATTGTAGCCACTAACTCTGCAATCAATTTCTTTGTCTTTTCCACATTCTTGGCAAGTGTCTCGATTATCTCAGCAGAGGTCACAGGGTGATTTGCCCAAACATCATAGTCGGTGATGGTGGCTATAGATAAGTAGCAGATTTCGGCTTCTCTTGCAAGGTTAACCTCTGGTACAAGCGTCATGCCAATAATATCTGCCTTAATCACGTCGCGGAAGAATCTTGATTCCGCTCTGGTGGAAAAGCGGGGTCCTTCAATGCAGATGTATGTCCCCTCGCTGTGCAGTGAATACTTTAGTTTCTTTATTTTATCGATCGCAATGTCGCGTAGCTCTGGGCAAAATGGATCAGCTAAAGAAACATGGCATACTTGCCCACCATCGTAGAACGTGTACTGGCGGTTTTTTGTAAAGTCAACAAATTGATCAGGAATTGAAATATCGCCAGGCTTGAAAGCCTCTTTAAGGCTTCCAACAGCAGACGGGCCAATAATGCGTTTGACCCCAAGCTGCTGTAAAGCCCATATATTTGCTCTATTGTTTATCATGTGAGGGGGTATCCTGTGGCCTCTTCCATGACGTGGCACAAATGCTGCTTTCACTCCTGAATATTCGCCTATTGTTACAAGATCGGAGGTCTCGCCATAAGGCGTATGCACCTTGATCTCGCGCTTTGCACTAAAAAGTTCTGGATCATAGATCCCGGTCCCCCCAATTATGCCGATCTCCGCTCTATTCTCCATGAAAAGTCACCAATGACTCAACATTATAGCCCATCTTGCGCAATCTGTCAGCACCCTTCAAGTCTGAAAGTTCAATTATGAACGCAAAGCCAGCCACCTTGCCCCCTAGCTCTTTCATCATCTGCGCAGCTGCTATTGCAGTCCCACCTGTTGCTATCAGGTCGTCGGCGATCAATATGCTGTTGCCTTTGTCTATCGCATCTTGCTGAAGCTCCATTATCGCGTTGCCGTATTCAATCTCATATGACTTCTTGACGGTTCTGCCTGGCAGCTTGCCTGCCTTGCGAATCATTATAATACCCTTGCCGAATCTGAGGGCAAGTGTTGTAGCTATGATAAAGCCCCTTGATTCAATGCCAGCCACCATATCTACCTTTGATTTGCTATAAATACGGTAAAACTCATCAGCAATATAGTTCAAGGCATCATTTCTTTTGAAAACAGGATTTATGTCGCGGAACAATATCCCTTGCTTGGGGAAATCAGGATAGTTGGTTATTATCTCGCGCAGGTTGACCTGCTTGGATTTTGCTCCCACATCAGTAAGGCCATATTCTGGTTGTAAAAAGATTGCGAAGCCACTATTACCATACTTTATACAGCTCTAGTACGCATTAGATAATAATGCTTACAGAACAGCAGATGCAGTTTGTAGAGAAGATTGCAAGCCTGAAGGACTTTGATGAGACCTTTGAATTAGTGAAGGCAGTAGTCCTGCAAAGGTTCAAGCTGCATCGAGCAGGACTAAGCCTGATATTGCAAATGATGCCAAGCAACCTTGGCGCCTACCATATGCTAGGCTCAAATGCAATAGTGGTCAATACTTATCTCTTAACTACATTGAAAAGGATAGTCAAATCAACTGAAGAGTATAACTCTTATATATTCATGGTACTGGCCCATGAATACCTCCACAGCCTTGGAATTGTGGATGAGAACACTGTGCGCCAGATGACTTTTGAACTATGCAAGTGGATGTTGGGTAATGATCACGCTGCAACCAAGATGGCAAAGAATGGTCCATCCGCTATGTACCCTGAGTTAAGGTCATTGATGCAGTCACAGTTTGGTAGGGATTTTCAAGTTGTCAGGAACTTTGACAGGACCAATCAGACCTATATCCAATAATCTTATGTATTGTATGACCTATATCCAATGTTGATTGAGCTACACTTTGAGGAGAAATGGTAGATATGGATGAGAGGCGTTAAAATTGAATATGTCATCTTTGCCATAAAAGTGTCAGCAGCGGCGGAAACAACATTTAGCATGATGTTGAAGGTACGTGTTAAAATATCTAGAGATGAATATCAATGTTATAGTGATTTCATTAAATTGAATCACAAGAAAACTAAGGTCCAGATCAAGCCTGTTTGAAGATAGAGAAAATCTTCAAATACTTTTCAATAGAGATTCTAGGTACAGGACCGCCAAGAGTGTATTCTAAGAAAGAATATAATAAAAAATGATACCGACAAGCAATTCCTGCTCCTACAAGAAATACGATCGACCTGTTGCTAGATTGACTGATTGATGGGTAAAGATTTTAGGCAAACTAGCTCATGTTTCAGATTTGTGTAAAAATTACAACAAATGACGCTATTTCTTTACTATATTGCACTTGAGAAAGTATAATAAACATTCGGTGCTATATGTCTTATATGACGATTAAGAATGGGGCAGAATATATTGAAAGCCTCAGAGGTAGAAATCTAAAGATATACCTTTTTGGAGAGCTCGTAAAAGAGCCAGTTGATCATCCAATGATCCGGCCGTCAATAAATGCAGTGGCTGAGACCTATGACCTTGCGGCAGAAGATCCACAACTTGCTGCACCCCAATCTTCGCTGACGGGATTGCAAGTCAACAGGTTCTTGCACATTGTAGAAAGCCCGCAGGACCTAGTTGACCAGAACAGGATGCAAAGGAAGCTTGGACAGCTCACTGGCACCTGCTTTCAGCGTTGCGTAGGCATGGATGCACTTAACTCATTATATTCAACTACGTATGAAATCGACCAAAAGCACAGCACTGAGTATCATAAGCGTCTAGTTGAATTCGTCAAGATGCTGCAACGGGAAAATTTGATGATCGGTGGTGCCATGACTGACGTTAAAGGTGACCGTGGCCTGTCGCCTTCACAGCAGGAAGACCCTGACATGTTTGTGCATGTGACAAAGCGTGACGGTAAAGGCGTATACATCACCGGTGCAAAAGCTCACCAGACTGGCTGCATCAACTCTCACTGGATAATCGTCATGCCGACAATGAGATTGAAGCCGGAAGATAAAGACTATGCGATTATTGGCGCAATCCCTGTCGATGCTCCTGGCATCACCTACATCTATGGTAGACAGTCCTCTGATACAAGGAGTATGGAGGGGGGCAACATTGACGCCGGTAATGCTATGTATTCAGGCCAAGAAGCCATGGTAATCTTCAAGGATGTTTTCATTCCAAATCACCTAATATTCATGGACGGCGAATATGAGTTTGCCTCGATGTTAGTTGAACGTTTTACCTGCTATCATCGCCGAAGCTATGTATGCAAGACCGGTCTTGGCGACGTCTTGATTGGAGCCGCTACGGCCATTGCTGACTACAATGGTGTGGCAAACGCGTCACACATCAAAGACAAACTGGTTGAAATGACGCACCTCAATGAGACGATATTTGCTGCAGGCATTGCATCTTCATACCAAGCGCACAAAACATCAGCGGGCAACTGGCAGAATGACGACATGCTGGCAAATGTCTGTAAGCACAATGTCACTCGGTTTCCATATGAAATTGGAAGGCTTGCCCAAGACATTGCAGGCGGACTTATGGTGACAATGCCATCTGAGAAGGAGTTTCGCAATCCTGAAACTGGACCGCTGCTTGAAAAATACTTGAAGGGCCGGAAGGGCGTATCAACAGAGAACAGGATGAGAGTACTGAGGCTAATTGAAAATATGACCCTTGGACGAAATGCAGTAGGCTATCTGACAGAGTCAATGCATGGCGCAGGATCGCCTCAGGCGCAAAGAATCCAGATTGCGCGTCAGATGCAGCTTGAGACCAAGAAAAAGTTTGCAAAGAGGCTTGCACAAGTCAAGGAAGGCGAGGCTGAAGAAACGGTGCCTGAGTCAACAGAATACTTTGATAGAATATTCGGTACTAAGAATAAATCAAAATAAGCCTAATATAACTATTGAGTCAGCATAGGTTAGCCTATCACTAACGATTTTTCAGCCATTGCTTTTTACTTTATCTTTCAAGGAATTTGGTCTCAAAAAGGATTATTTATCAGTTCAACATAATTATTATGGCATTACTTTGGGGTTGTGTTGATTGAAATTAAACGAAGCTCAAATTGAGGATATCACTGGCAAAGTTTTTCGTACTATAATTAGCAATGGCAAAGACGGTATACTACAGTCAGAGCTTTGGAAGGAGCTTGACTTGACAAGCCGCGATGGCTCTCGCGTTGCGATCCGACTTGAAAAGCGATCACTGATTCGCCGCGAAAAAATGCTAGAAAACGGCCGGTGGACATATAGACTTTTTCCAGTAAAGCTGCCTGTTGACACTACAAGCATCGAACAGGCCCCCTGTTTGACGTGTCCTTTTGAGCACATGTGCTCCATAGAAGCTACTTACAGCCCTACAAGCTGTAATTTAATTGAGGAATGGCTCATCAAATCTTTTGACAATGCAAGCCTGAAGCCTACAAAACTTTATAAAAAATGAGACTTGCTGACGCTCGACGTGACCAATACCGGCGACTGGCAAAGGATCATGGATACCGGGCAAGATCAGCTTACAAACTGCTGCAGATGAACCGCTCTTATAACATTCTCAAAAGGGGTGATAAGGTAGTTGACCTTGGGTGTGCACCAGGAGGGTGGCTGCAGGTAGCCGTGAAGGAAGTAAAGTCATCAGGGAATGTCATTGGGATAGACCTCAAGCCGGTTACACCAGTTGCTGGTGCAATAATTCTGCAGGGCAGCATAGAGGATACAAACATACAAAGTAAAATATCTGAAATTTTAGGCTGCAAGGCTGATGTTGTCCTCTCAGATTTAGCTCCAAATGTAAGCGGCGTATGGGATATAGATCACGCAAGGCAGATCTCTCTTTCCACTATCGCGTTACGGTTTGCACAACATGTGCTGAGAATAGGCGGAAGCAGTGTGTTCAAGGTGTTTGAGGGCGGCATGCTAGAGGAGTTCAGATCCGAATTACGGAATAGCTTTGGCAAAGTGCTTTTAAACAAACCTTCTGCAAGTCGACAAGAGAGTAGTGAATTATATATCGTCTGCTTAAACTTTAAGCGATGAGCTCAAACATTTCTTCTCATCTTAATTAATGACCTGAAGCATAAATGCAATTTGGCATATGCTCTCACCTGTACTTGATAGAATTGTTCTACGCTTTTCCAATGTGGAACATCTTATCGCAATAATTTCATATTCATATATTGTTGCAAGCTGAGTCAAAAACTAATTTGATACCAGATGGTATAGAATACAACAATAGGCTTTAAGAGAACATGCACTATTGCTCATATTGAGTTGTGGATTTTTTGACAATTTCAATAAATTCGCTTCTGCTAATGGGCTTTCTTATAATATGTTTTTCCTTTAGACCTGGCAATATGGAGATAAGTTCTTGAGCGATGTCAGAAGCTATGATACATGCGGCGTATTAGCTTTCATCTTACAATTACAATACTGAAATCAATACACAGACATCTGACAAACAGATGAGCGTTTCCTTAACAAACTTTGGAGCAAGTACGATGCTTTATGATAACCTTTCTAAATTAAATATATTCAAACCAGCAGAGCTTCAAAATCCTCGCTCAAGGAGCTTTTGCCTCTTGAAATAAGAAGAATAAGAATTGATAAGATGGCTCTTCATATCATATAAATGAAATTTCTATAAGACAAGGAACAGCTAACCTCGCTTTTTAATAAAACCCATAATTCCACTTATTAGAAAGCGGATTAAATTAATTAATCTATAAACAATTCGATAGGTACTGACAGCAAGATGCCGTATTATGTGAACCATGCCAGCGTAAAAAGCGCAAGCAAAGAAGCTGCTTATAGCAAGATCTTGGTACTCTGCATAGACAGGGATAACGACATAGGTTCAAAGGGCGGCATTGAGACACCAATAGTCGGTCGCGATGCATGCATCAATGCTGGCACTCGGCTTGCACTTGAGGATCCAGAGGATGCAGACTCAAACGCTATTTTTGGTGCAGTCAAAACATACGAGGAACTTGTGAGCAAGGGCTACGATGCTGAGGTTGCGGTAGTAGCTGGCAAGTTCAATAGGGGTGTCGAGGCTGACGAGAAGATAAGCCTTGAAGTGAAAAGCATACTTGAGAAATATCGCGCAGACGGCGCAGTTATTGTCTCTGATGGCGAGGACGACGAGACAATCCTACCTGTCATCCAATCACGAATACCCGTGATATCAGTCCAGCGCGTAATTATCCGGCATAGTAGAAGTGTTGAGTATTCGTACGCAGTGCTGGGCCGGTATCTTAGAATGCTCGTTTATGATTCCCAGTATTCAAAGTTCTTTTTAGGCGTCCCCGGCATCCTGCTAGCAGCAGGGGCCCTTGCAGTCATATTCGATGCGGCAAAATGGATAACTGCAATCGTGCTTGCAATTCTTGGTGGTGCATTCATCGTCAGGGCATTTGACATCGACAAGACGTTAAGCTCATTTGGCAGGCTGACTCCAACGTCATTTATTAAGATATTCTCAATTATTGGCGGCGTGCTTATCATACTTGCAGCCATTGCAAACGGCATATCTAGCATACCATCTAACATACTTACTCCTGAAATGAGTGCACTTGACATCGTTTCAAATAGGACCATAGTGGGAAGATTTGCCGACAGTACTATAACTCTGCTATGGATAGGGATTGCTACAATCCTTGGCGGCATCCTGTTGAGCGATTGGTTCAAGGGAAGCAGCAGGATTATGTCTGATATACTGCGACTTACTGTACTTGCGCTGCTCTATATCCCACTACTACAGTTTGCATCCGTGCTTACAGCAGGGACAAACCCATTTACGCTCATCTCATCTCTGCTGATAGGTCTTGCAGTGTCGCTTGTAGCTGCAACACTCCTTTACTATTACTTTAGGAACAGAAAAGGTGGCGAAGTTCTGAAACACTAATGTAAAGGTGAATGCAACGAAAAATTACCATGCCACAACAACACGGAGACTATGATCCAAAACAGCAAAAATGGTTTTGCGGCTACTGGATGTCGCAAGAAGAATGGTTAGACATACACAACTATGCAGTGCCTGCTCTACTGCAGGACCAAAAGAAACAACCAGCGGTAAAAGAGAATGACTATGACGAAGAATGACAGTGCAAAAAACTTACAAACAGCCAGATCAATCACAGACCATTGATAGAGGAGCGATCGGCTGGTGCAGTGGTATTTTATATAGAAGACAATTCCGAGCCAGAATACCTGTTATTGCATTACTCCGCCGGCCACTGGGACTTTCCAAAGGGTAACATTGAGGCTGGCGAAAATGAAAAGCAGACCGCTACTCGTGAAATTCAGGAAGAGACCTGCATTACTGATGTTGAATTTTTAGATGGCTTCCGCATGAAGATTGAATACAAATACAGACATGACAAAAAGCTCGTGCGAAAAGAGGTTGTGTTGTATCTTGCACGTGCACGTACACGCAAAGTGATTCTTTCACATGAGCACATTGGCTTTGCATGGAGAAAATTTGATGACGCAATGCAGCAACTGACTTATCTAAATGCCAAAAACCTATTGTCCACTGCAAAAAAATATCTTCAGCAACGCTCATTTGCCTATCGATAAAATTCTGTTTTGGATTTCTCCTGCAACCTTGGCAGGCTGCCTGGCCTCAACTATTGACCTGCCAATTATTAAATAATCTGCGCCGTTTCTGATTGCCTGCCCTGCATCACCACCCTGCGCTCCAACTCCCGGCGAATATACTGGCAGTCGCCCTGCGACCTCTTTTAAAATTTGATCCTGGGTTGCACCCACCACTATGCCGTCTACACCTGCAGTTTCCGCCCTTTCAAAAAACGTTTTGTATAGCCCGCGTCCTTGTATTTTGAGCCCAAAGCCTTCCTTTGCCTCTGGGTGGCTCATGTAGACAAGCGCAATGATGCCGGCATCTGCCTTGTGTGCCTTTTGTACCAGCGAAGCAAGCGTGTCTCTACCAATAAAGGGATTTGCTATGACAGCATCAAAGCCCATCTTTATTAGGTGGTCGACGGCAACAGCATTGGTGGTTTCAATGTCGTTCAGCTTTATGTCTGCTATCGATTGTAGCCCAAATGAGTGGGCTAGTTTGTTTATGCGTAAAATTTGAGATGCAGAGAGCGGTAGGATGATATGGAAGTTCATCTTGACAGCGCAGACATGATGCTCTACTTCACAGATGGTCTTTGCTGCAAGTTCTGGTAGTCTTTGATTGTCTCGTGGTCTAGGATCAAGGGCAAGAACTATTGGGCTTTTTTTTTCTATAGCCGCTGCAGCAATTCTTTGGAAAAATGGCCTAGTCATAGGTCTTTACCAGCGGGTGATCCTCTGCCAGTCTTATCACCTTGAGATAAACGTATCCGTGTTCATCTAGTCTTGTCAAGAATGTTGGCTGATCGGCCCTTTGACTACTATAGCGCAAAAATGGCTCCTTTGGCTCTTCTTCCACAGTTACATAGTAAAAGTAGGAAATGGTCTCATTATCATTTGCACTCATTGCAGTGCCTAGCACGATCTTGCCTCCGTGTTCTTTGAACAGAAAGAGCGGCAAGGGGGGCTCATCGTATATTGTCTTATAGGCTGCCACCTTGGCAAGGCTTGGTAGATCCTTAAGCTTTATGACTGTGTAGCCTGATCGTTTGTCAATTCTTGCAGATCTTGTAAGCGAGCGGGGGAACTTTTCCACCTTTAGAATAGGCGAATAAACATATGTAGGATTGTCAACCGAGCTAGCAAGCAACACTTCTTCAATGCCATTGCTTACTCTGTAGGCCAGGTACTGACTATCCTTTGAGTCTTCTTGTGTATAATAGATCACAGGCCTTCCGTTGATGATATCAGTCTGAACGGCAAGCACCTCGGATCTGTTAAACTGAAGTGAAAATGCAGGCAAAGGAGTCCGCTCCAGTGCGCATACTAGCCTGCCAAAATCCCTGATGCTTGCAAGCGCAATGTAGCATGGAGCCTTAAGCTGCAAATCGCGATATTGTTAATACTTACGGTATTAAAGTCATCCGTTGGGGTAGAGTAATATCATTGGAAAAACTGGACAGGCTTGTAGAGCAGGCCAAATCAATTGTTCTTGAAAGTAGCAACCCTGACAGAATGTCGCTATGGCGTGCCTATGTGGCCCTTGAATACGCAATATTGGATCTGAAATTACATCATGGCCTTGAGGGGAACCCTTCCCCCAAGCCTTTCAAGTCAGCAGACCTTGCTACTGCAAAATCAATGGTTGGTAGGCTTAATCTGCCATCTAGCGACAAGAAAAAACTGCTCTATGACCTGCGTTCATGCAGGGATATCGTAAAGGCACTGGTGGCAAGTAAGCTACGATGACCTGCGGTCTATAACGTCATAGACCTCTTTTCCTGTGCCAATTAGGGTCACCCTCAGGCCGGTCTCGCCTTCAATATCTTCAATGAATTTTTTTGCATCCTCTGGCAACTTTGTGTATTCGCGCAAGCCTGCAGACTGTGGGAAAATGACGTCAAGCTTTGTGACTGCAACTTGCGTTGCACTATTGAGCCTGATCGCTTTCTTGGCAAGCTCCATATCAAAAGGCGCAGCCCTCCTCTGCCTGCCTGTGACGCTCCCATGCTCGATCCAGCCGCGCTTTCTTGCCTCTTCTTCGCTCAGCTCGTTCTCGAGCGGCCCGCTGCCAACACGTGTGACATACGCCTTAAAGACTACTAGAATTTCGTCGACTCTTTTTGGTCCTAAGCCAATATGTGAACAGATGCCAGAGGCAGTCACGTCACTTGATGTAACATAGGGGTAACCACCATGAAACAGCGACAAATAAGTACCCTGTGTCCCTTCGACTATCACCCTCTCATTGTTGTGTAGAGCATAGTTAACTGAATTGCTGACATCTTCCATGTAAAGCGACAATTCTGGAATGTCTCTTGCAAGCTTGAGCCTCCGGAGTGCTCTGTCAGCATTAGCCGGGCCAGTTCCAGTGCCTGTAGTGCCCACCTTGCTCTTAAGGTAGTCTTCGCCTATGTCACGGTCAATATGTATTTGCTCAATAATGCCGCACTGACTGTCCACAAATGTCCTGTCGTCTGCATGAAACTTCTCTATTTCATCTACCAAAACCTGCGGGTTGACAAGCACTCCTGCGCCGACCAAAAGCCTAGTTGTCGGGTTGAGCACAGCACTTGGTAACATGCGCACCTTGTACTCCTTGCCTTCGAAAGTAAAAGTGTGACCTGCATTTGGACCAACGCCTCCACGCACAGCAACTGCAGGGTTGTCCTTTTTCGCCAAGTAGGCTATAATCTTGCCCTTTCCTTCATCTCCATAGAATCCGCCGACTGTAACAAGGCATGGCATAAGGTTCTCTCCTACTAGTGTAGTTATTTAATTCATCCTTAAAATAAGATAAATCCCTCCATTATGTAATCTATAATCATGAACAATGCAGCTGGCAGCATCATCCACATACTTGCAGACTTGCCGGATTTTTTGCGAAAACAAATGCTGCAAAACCGTCTCAAAGAGTTCTACGAAATGAGCGATGACGAAAAGAGTGAAATGGTGAACATGGCATTAGCAGCAGTGCCCACCATAGATCCAAATAAATTGTCTATCCTATTCAAGACCTGGCTTGAATTATTATCAGAATTTGATGCTGAAAAGCGTGGAGTGATATTCCAGACCTATTGTATGCAGATTTTGGCAAATCCTTACTCTATTGCAAAGCTCGACTTTAAGTTGTTGACTACTGCTTTTGTATCCCTTGATCAAGTACAGCGAGAGCGCCTAACAGATTCGCTGCATGAAGTGCTCCTCGGTCTGCCAAACAGGAGCAAAATACTAAAGATGATTCCAGAGCACTCGCTAAAAACTGTTGGGCTCAAATGATTAGTGATGATGGTGGTGGTCGTGTTGCGTCTCAGGGTTGTCCGGCTTTTTTTCTATTTCGCCAATGCCCTTTTCAAGTCCAAAGAACGCTCTCTCATACTTGCGGAGGGCCTTTCTGTGTTCTGGCAGTGACATATCCAGTCTCATCTCGTTCATGACCATGACAGCATAAGTGGTCCACTCCTTCCAGCATGCCGAGCATGCAGGGTACTTCTCAGCGGCTGGATCTTCAATAATCTCCTCAAAAGTCTTACCACACCTCAAGCAAGTCTTACTCATATGCAAAAATGGTGATGCTCTGGATATTATAAGTTGTTAGATTGTGAAAACTCCTAAATCCTCACTCTTCCTGGAAAAAGGCGTACTAATCCTGCTAGATATATAAGATAGCAGTAAAAGTACCGTGACCTTTACACTAAGACCAAAATTTGACAACATTATTATACTTTCTGGGCTCAAAATGGCACATGAAGGTTCACTGTCCTGACTGCAAGGAAGCTGCAGAGCTGGCAGACGATTTTTCATTTGTCAAGTGCTCTAACTGTTCATTTGATATGACTTATGGCGAATACGTAAAATACATAGCGTATAAGGACTCGCGCTACCGCGATATACTTTCAGACTACAAATAAGCGTAGAAAACTCTTCAAGGCTATGGTTGAAGAAGAAGAGAGATTATTTGAGGTACATTCTAGGTTTTTCAATTGTAACCATGTTACTTTTTTTGTAGCCACCGACTCCGGATACAAAAGTTAGAAACCGCCTTTTGGTTTAAATACTGCGAGCAACAATAGCAGTTTGCTCCTTTGTTGCTTGTGCGCTCTTTGTAATAAGGCTCTTCAGCTTATTGTCACCAAGCTTCAAATCTATACCGGCAGCTTCAGCTGGAGTAATTCCATTTGGTAGTCCTAAATGTGGTCTGCAAAAGTTATGTTCGATTCTCTTGAGGTCTGCAAAGACTTGGGCAGATTGATCATTGCCGTCCTCTTCTTGTCTTTATTACCTCCCTTACTTCATTATGCCACCTTTCAATAGGTCTATTAGCAAATTCTTCTGACAAAGACTTTGTCTTAATGTGGGCTGTTCTTCTAATATCCAACTCCTTCCTAAATGCCGATTCATATGCATGTAAGGCATCAGTAATAATGTATTAGGGGCTTGATTCGATCCTTCCTTTGCCTACTACAAATATCTTTTTAGCATCTTTGGTCTCGCCCCGCTTGGAAATCTCAGTAGCAATAACAAATCTTGTCTGAGGATAGATAATTGACCACATCCAGCTATAGTAACCTTTGCCCATAGGTTCAGTACCTTTTACATAAGCATCATTTCATCTACTGACCAAACTCCTTGATATTCACGAATCAGCTTGTCAACGTACTCTTTCATTAGCTGAGTGTACTTCCTGACCAGTTCATTATTGAAACATAGCTAATCTTTACTTGATGTAACAGGAAATCCTCTAGTTCGACGTACAAGCTCTCAAGTTTGTGGAGTTCTTAGAGTCAGATACAACTTGGCGCCTTCATCTTCGTCGCCAAATTCATCTTCCTCCTCTTCGTCAAACTCTTCATCAAAATTGTCGTCAAAGCTATTACCATTTTCTTCGGACATGGTTGACTGAGGTTACTCCACTGAATGCTTGTTATAAATTTTACCAGCTAGTTTTCTTGGACTCTTTACTTGTCCGGCTTTTGTCTAATAGTTACCATGCAAGAGCAAATGGATACAGTACACCGCTTTATTTGTCCCATATCCTGAGGTAAGCTTGCCACTATCTGAGTGTGAAGCTTCTGAGGGTGGAGACATTTAGTACATAGAGGATCGTTATATGGCAACTGCCGTAATTATATGCTCCCTGAGGTATTAAGTTAATCCAGTCAGCTTTTTATAGCTAGGAAAAATAATTTCATGCAATCATATATGGGCCGAGTAGACAAGGGCATCAACTGCAGTGTCGATAACTGTGGGAATCAGGCTGAGCGCTCGATGAGCGGAATTAAGGCCGGCATGGCCCCAGATCTGGGATTGGGCGGTAGCAAGAGGGTCTATCTCTGCAGGGATCATTATAAAGAATGGAAAAAACTTACCAAGGAAGACAGGGAAAACGAAAGGGCCAGATGGGCTTAAATTAGATATAAGATTAGGATTGGATTAGGATTAGGATTAGGATATATATGCGACTGCTGCAGCTCCATTCAGATTTTATTGAATATGAGCCAATTGAA
>OCZV010000584.1_pt1 | contig 13207 bp, 9 predicted proteins | sample 1539051 | NCBI WGS metagenome assembly OCZV01 (sample SAMEA3113581, study PRJEB22503) | soil metagenome
GACATCGATCCCGACGGGTTCCTCGACTTCCAGATGACCCGGCCGACGGTCCGGCTGGAAGCGGGGATCACCCGGCGGATCGAGTGGCCGGAGCTCCGGTTCTCCGCAGCTCGGGTCGACGGCCGCGACGTGGTGGTATTCCTGGGCGTCGAGCCGAACGTCCGGTGGCGCGCGTTCGTCGAAACGTTCCTGGCGACGGCCCGCGAGATCGGCGTCGGGGAGGTGGTCACGCTCGGCGCGTTCCTGGCCGACGTCCCGCACACACGGCCCACCCCGGTCACGGGGCTGGCCGTCGACCCCGAACGGTCGCAGGAGCTGGGGCTCACGTCGTCGCGGTACGAGGGTCCCACCGGCATCGTCGGCGTCATCCACGACGCCATGGCCCGAGACGGCTTCGCGGCCTCGTCGTTGTGGGGAGCCGTCCCTCACTACCTCCCGGGCGGACCGAACCCCAAGGCTGCGCTCGCCCTGGTGCAGAAGATCGGCGCGCTGACCGGTCTGCCGGCCACGACGGACACGCTCGAACGAGCAGCCGGCTCTTGGGAGGCGCAGGTCACCTCGTCGATCGCCGAGAACGCCGAGCTGACGGCCTACGTCCGCAGGCTGGAGGAGCTGGCCGGCGAGCGGGAGGGGCCGTCGGAGATCCCCAGCGGGGATGCTCTCGCCGCTGAGCTGGAGCGCTTCCTCCGGGACCAGCGCGGCGAGAGCGGCTAGGACCCGGCGGAGGCCCGGTCGGCCAGGACCAGGATACGTTCGGCCGCGACCCGGGCGGCCGGGATGTCTTCCCCGCGCACCAGCCGCATCAGGGAGTCCCGTTTCTGCTCGCCGGCGACCAGGAACATCGCCACGCGGGCCGACGACAGCACGGGGAGCGTGAGGGTGATGCGATCGTGGTCGGGACGGGAGACCCGAGCCACCCAGCGGACCCGTTCCTCGAGAGCGGGGTCGCCGGGGAACAGCGACGCCGTATGGCCGTCGGCGCCCAGGCCCAGCACCGCCAGGTCAAGCCGCAGGGCGCCGAACGTCTGCCGGAGCGCGGTCTCGTGCGCGTTGGCGTCGCAGCTCTCACCCGGCATCCGGTGCACTCGCGGTGAGGGGTCCAGCCGCGAGAGGAGGGCGTGATCGATCATCCCGGCGTTGGAGTCAGGATGGTCAAGAGGGACGCAGCGCTCGTCGGTGAAGAGCATGTCGACGTCGCTCCAGAGATAGTCGGTCGAGGCCAGGCGCTGGTAGAACGACCGTGGCGTGGAGCCGCCGGCGAGCGCCACCACCGAGGGGCGGATCTCGAGGAACTCGGCGACCGCCGAGCCGGGAATGTCGTCGGTCACCACGAGCTCGGCCACCGGGCCACCCTATCCCCTACCCTCGGGCTCGTGACCGTGGAGATTCGGCGGCTCCGCCCAGGCGAGGAGCGCCAGGCCGGCGACGTGACGGCCCTGGCGTATCGGAACCAGGCCGAGCCGGCTTCGTCGAACCCCGACTACCTTGACCGGGTGGCGGACGTGGCCGCGAGGGCCCAGCACGCGATGATCCTCGTCGCCGTCGAGGAGGGTCGTCTGCTCGGCACCGTGACCGTGGAGCTGACCGGCCGGATCCCCGGCGGCCATCCCAGGCCGCCCCTCGAGCCCGACCGGGCGCACGTGCGCATGCTCGGCGTCCATCCCGACGTGCAGGGCCGAGGGATCGGTCGGCGGCTGATGGAGGGAGCGGCCGAGGAGGCTCGCCGGGCCGGCAAGCGCCGAGTCACCCTCGAGACCACGGAGACGATGCGGGCGGCCCAGCACCTGTACGAGTCGATGGGGTACCGCCGCGGGGAGGACCTCGAGTTCGACGACGGTTTCCGGCTCCGGACCTACGTGCTGAGGCTCTAGGCGTTCGGGCGGGGGACCACCCGGCCCGACGACAGCACCACCCCGTCGGCGGTCTCCGCCTCGATCGTCCCCCCCTTGAACTGCTGGAGGTACAGGTGGGCGTACAGGCCGCCGTGCTCCAAGAGCTCCTCGTGGCTCCCCTGCTCGACGATCCGCCCACGGTCCATCACGAAGATCACATCGGCGGCCAGGATCGTCGAGAGCCGATGGGCGATGGCGATCGTGGTCCGGCCTTCCATCAGCGGTTGGAGTGCCTCTTGGACCAGCCGTTCCGAGGTGGAGTCCAGTGACGAGGTGGCTTCGTCGAGGATCAGGATCCGCGGGTCCTTGAGGACGACCCGGGCGATGGCCAGGCGCTGCTTCTCCCCGCCAGACATCTTGTACCCACGCTCCCCCACCACGGTGTCGTACCCCTCGGGCAGCTCCATGATCCGGTCGTGGATGAACGCCGCCCTGGCTGCGGCCTCCAGCTGCTCGTCGGTGGCATCGGGGTTTCCGTACAGGAGGTTCTCCCGCACACTCGAGTGGAACAGGTAGGTCTCCTGCGTGACCATCCCGATGATCTCGCCGAGCGACTCGAGCGCGATGTCCCGTACGTCGATCCCGTCGATCTCCACCGAACCCCGCTGGACGTCGTAGAACCGCGGGATCAGATACGTCACCGTGGTCTTCCCCGCGCCGCTGGGGCCGACCAGGGCGGCCAGCTGGCCCGGGGCCACCTCGAGGTCCACGCCCTCGAGCGTCCACAGCCGGCGCTGCCGCCCGTCGTCGCCGTCCTCCGCAGGGCTCACCGGCGCCCGACCGTCCACCTCCTCCGGGGGCCGGTCGTACCGGAACCACACGTCGCGAAGCCGCACCTCGCCGCGCACCCCGGCCGGGTCGACGCGACGGGCGCCGGGACCGTCGGTGATTTCGTGGGGCATGTCGAGGTACTCGAAGATCCGCTCGAACAGCGCCATGGCGCTCTGGACCTCCACGCTGACCTGGAGCATCTGGCCGATCGGGAAGAACAGTCTGCTCTGGAGCGTGGTGAAGGCCACGATGTCGCCGGCCGTGAGGCCGCCGCCGCCCCCCTGGAGGACGAATCCGGCCACGAGATAGACGAGGGCCGGCGTAATGGAGAAGAAGATCTGGATCGTGGCGAAGAAGGAGCGGCCGATCATCTGCTGGCGGATCTGGAGGCCGGCGAGCCGCTCGTTCTCCCGGCGGAACCGCTCGGTCTCGTGCCGCTGCCTGCCGAACGCCTTCGACAGCAGGATGCCCGAGACCGACAGCGTCTCCTCGGTGATCGCGGACAGGTCGGCCATGCTCCTCTGAGTCACCGCGGCGACCTCGCGCCGGGCCCGGCCCACCCGCTGGGTCAGCCAGAAGAAGAACGGAAGCGTGCCCAGGGACAGCAGCGTGAGCTGCCACGAGAGCAGCAGCATCGCCACCACGGTGCTGATCACGATGACGAGGCTCGACAGCACCCCGGAGGCCGTGTCGGTGACCACCGACTGCACCCCCCCGACGTCGTTGGAGAGGCGAGACTGGATCTCCCCGGTCCGGGTGGAGGTGAAGAACCGGAGCTGCATCCGCTGGAGGTGTGCGTACAGCGAGTTCCGTAGGTCCTGCATCACCCGCTGGCCCACGATGTTCGACAGGTAGGTCTGCCAGATCCCCAGGAGGCCCGAGATCACCGGGACGGCCACCATCAGGGCGACCACCACGTACAGCAGCGCCATCCGCGGCCCGCCCGGAACGAACAGGGCGTCGTCGAACGCCACCTTGATCAGCAGCGGGTTGATCACGCCCAACCCCGACGTCACCAGGATGAGCAATCCCACCCCGACGACGCGACGACGGTACGGGCGGAAGATGCTGACGACCCGCCGGAGCGACGCCCGGGTCACGGGTCGCAGGTCGGCGTCCGCCTCGAAGTGGAAGAAGTGTCCTCGCACGTTCCTCTCAGGATACGCCGGGGTGGCGTTACGTCCGCTCGGCGATGGCCACGGCTCGGGCGAGAACCGCGTCGAGCATGTCCTCGGTCAGGACGCCCGTGAAGGTGTTCTGCTGGCTGGGGTGGTACGAGCCGACCAGTGTGTACGGGCCGATGGGCGCCTCGGTACCGTGGCCGAACCGAGGTCGGGGGCGTGGCACCGGATGCCCGGCAGCCGCGAACGCCCGCAGAGCGGCGTCCCAGGCGAAGGACCCCAGCGCGACCACCGCCCGAACCCGGTCCAGAAGCTCCAGCTCCCGGACGAGATAGGGCAGGCACGTGTCCCGCTCCTGCGGCGTGGGCCGGTTCGCCGGCGGGGCGCACTTGACCGCGGCCGCCACGTACGCCCCCTGGAGACGGAGTCCATCGTCGCGGTGGTCCGAGGTGGGCTGGTTGGCCAGGCCGACCCGGTGCATCGAGGCGTACAGCCAGTCGCCTGATCGGTCGCCGGTAAAGATGCGTCCGGTCCGGTTCCCGCCGTGGGCGGCGGGCGCGAGTCCCACCACGAAGATGCCGGCGTGGGGATCGCCGAATCCGGGCACCGGCCGGGCCCAGTAGCGCTCGCCCGTGTGCCGGCGAGGCGGGTGGGCGGCCGCCTCCTCGCGCCATTCGACCAGCCGCCGGCACAGGCGGCACCGAGAGATCTGGTCGGCCAGCGCCGATAACGCGCGGGGATCACCCATGGCCGCCATCATCCCAGGGGTACGCTAGGGAACCGTGACCGAGGCGGTGCGGGTCCTGATCGTCGACGACGCCGCCGAGAGCCGCGACGTCCTCCGGCGGGCGCTTGCCCTGGAGAACGGCGTCGAGGTGGTCGGCGAGGCCGACTCCGGCGTCGAGGCCGTTCGCCGCGCGGAAGAGACGCGTCCCAACGTCGTCTTGATGGACGTCCGGATGCCGGGTGGCGACGGGGTCGCCGCCACTGAGGAGATCACCCGCCGCTTCCCCGGCATCCAGGTGATCGCCCTAACCGCGCACGACGACGAGGGGTCGGTCCGGGAGATGCTGAGCGCGGGAGCGGCCGGCTACCTCGTCAAGGGTGCCTCGGTCGACGACCTGGTCACCGCCGTCCGTCGGGCCAGCGCCGGCGAGGCCCTGGTCGACCGGCGGGTCCTTCCCCACGTCCTCGAGGAGCTTCGGACGCTTCTCGGCAAGGAGCGCCGGCGGCGTGCCGAGGCCGAGCGGCTCGCTCGCACCCGGGAGGAGTTCATCGGCGTCCTGTCCCACGAGCTGCGAACCCCGCTGACCGTGATCGCGGGGGCCCTTCAGTTCGTGGAGCGTCTCGACGTGGAGCCGCAGGTGCGGGAGCTCGTCGAGGCGGCGCTGGTGCGCACGGCCGACCTGGAACAGGTCGTCCTGGGCCTGGAGCTGATCGGCCAGGATCCGCCCGGGCCCGAGGACGTGGCCGTTCCGGCGGACGCCGTCGAAGCCGCGCTGCGACTCACGCCCGGTCGTCCCGACGAGATCGAGGTCGGCTCCGAACCGTGGCCGGGCGTCCGCCCCAGCCACCTGGCCCGGGTGATCGGGGAGCTGGTGGCGAACGCGTTCACCCACGGGCGCGGCCCCGTGCGCGTGCGCGCCGAACGGGAGGGCCGCGACGGCGTGGTCCGGGTCGTCGACTCCGGGGACTTCGAGCCCGAGCCGAGGCTCTTCGAACCGTTCGTACAGAAGGACATGAGCACCCGGCGCACGCACGGGGGCATGGGGCTGGGCCTCTTCGTGAGCTCGCGGCTGTGCGAGCTCGGCGGCGGGCGGCTCGAGCTGCGCCGGGACGGCGAGCGCACGGTGGCCGAGGCGCGGTTCCGCCTGGCCGAGGAGGCCGGCTAGGCGGACGGCCGCCCGGGCTGCTCGGGCACCGCGCCGCGCTTTGGGACCAGCACCTTCCGCCGGAACGAGACGACCTCGACGCCGTCCTGGTTGAAGCCGCGGGTCTCCACCGTCACCACGCCCCGATCCGGCTTCGAGGAGGACTCTCGCACCTCCAGGACGGTGGTCTCGGCGTACAGCGTGTCGCCGTGGAACATCGGCGCGGGATGTTTCAGCGACTCCACCTCGAGGTTGGCGATGGCCTTGCCCGACACGTCGGGGACGCTCATCCCGAGGGCCAGGGAGTACACGAGATTGCCCACGACCACGTTCCGGCCGAACTCCGTCTGGCCCTCGGCGTAGTGGGCGTTCGTGTGGAGCGGGTGGTGGTTCCATGTGATCGCGCAGAACAGGTGATCATCGGACTCGGTGATGGTCTTGCCGGGCCAGTGCCGGTACACGTCGCCGACCTCGAAGTCCTCCAGGTATCGCCCGAACGGCCTGGCCTCACCCATGGCAGCCATACCCTACCCGCGGCGTCGCCGGGCGGCGTCGGCCATCCGGGGGACGGCGAAGTTACGTCGGGCGGACTATCAACGCCTCCCCCCGATCGACCGATACAGAGGGGGCGAAGCGGCCGAGGCTATGGGCCGGGTAACCGACACAGAGGCAAAAGGGGGCAAAGTGGGGGCGCCGAACACACGGATCCGCCCGGCGACCACGGGGGGCGTCGCGCGAGGCATGAGCTGGGGACATCCCAAGAGGGGCCGTCTCCGGCTCCTGGCCGCATCCTCCGTCCTGTTAGCGCTCATCCTGGCCATCCCCGTCCCGGCCTCGGCCGGCGGCGGTGGTTCCCGGGTGTCGGTGATCGTCCGGGAGCGGCCCGGCGCCGGGAACGAAGCCGAGGCCCTGGTCCGCGCCCTGGGCGGGCGCGTTGGTCGGCACATCGGCATCGTCGACGCCTTCGCGGCCCGACTTCCCGCTGGAGCCCTCCCGCGGCTCCGTCGCCTCGACGCGGTTGCGGCCGTCACCCCGAACGCCCGGGTCCGATTGTCGCACGCGGTCGATGGGTTCGATGCGTCCTTGGACGCCGGCTCGATGTACACGATCGGCCAGGAGGTCACCCGGGCCGGAGACCTGTGGAACCTCGGAGTTACCGGAGCCGGCGTGGACGTGGCCGTGATCGACTCGGGGGTCGTCCCCGTGAACGGGTTGACGGCCCCGGGCAAACTGGTGAACGGAGCGGACCTCTCCTTCGAATCGCAGTCGGCGCAGCTTCGGTACCTCGATACGTACGGTCACGGCACCCACATGGCCGGCATCATCGCCGGTCGCGACGACTCGGTTCCGCTTCCCGTGAAGAAGGGGAACCACGACCACTTCATGGGGATGGCCCCCGACGCCCGGATCGTGAGCGTGAAGGTGGCCGACGCGAACGGGGTCACCGACGTCTCCCAGGTCCTGGCGGCCATCGACTGGGTCGTCCAGCACCGGCGTGACGGCGACCTCAACATCCGCGTGCTGAACCTCTCCTTCGGAACCGACGGCGTCCAGGACTACGTGCTCGATCCGCTCACCTACGCGGTCGAGGTCGCGTGGCGGAAGGGCATCGTCGTGGTGGTGGCCGCCGGGAACGAGGGATACGGCTCCCCGCGGCTGAACAATCCGGCCTACGACCCCTACGTGATCGCGGTTGGCGCCGCCGACCCCAAGGGGACGTACGGGCATCCCGACGACGTGGTGGCCCCCTTCTCGAGCTGTGGCACGCCTTCGCGTCGGCCCGATCTGGTGGCCCCGGGCACCTCCCTCGTCAGCCTGCGGGACCCCGGTTCGACCGTGGACCTCCAACACCCTGAGGGGCGCGTGGGGACGAGGTTCTTCCGCGGAAGCGGGACCTCCCAGTCGGCCGCGGTCGTCTCCGGTGCTGCCGCCCTGGTGATCGACCAGCGTCCCTCGATCACCCCCGATCAGGTCAAGGCCCTGCTGACCGCCTCCGCCGTTCCCCTGGTCGGCCAGGACCCCAACTGCCAGGGTGCCGGCATCCTCGACCTGAAGTCGCTGACGTCGCGTCCCACGCCGCTGGCCATCCAGACCTGGCCGCTCGCCACCGGCCAGGGCTCGCTCGAGGCGGCCCGCGGGTCGGGCCACGTCTCGGATGGAACCACCGACCTCGTCGGCGAGATGGACATCTTCGGATCCGTCTGGGACGGAGCGGCATGGTCGGTGGCCAGCCTGGCCGAGACTTCCTGGCAGGGAGGCCTGTGGAACGGCAAGAGCTGGTCGGGAGACTCGTGGTCGGCCACCGGCTGGGCGGGCAAGTCCTGGTCGGGCGTGACCTGGTCCGGGAAGTCGTGGTCGGGGAAATCCTGGTCCGAGATGGTGTGGTCCGGGAAGTCCTGGTCGGGCAAGAGCTGGGGCAGCGAACGCTGGTCCACGGCTGCCTGGGGATCCTGACCGATGCAGCGGTCGACCGCAGCACCGCGCCGTCGGCTCAGCGGAACCACCAAGGTCTGGCTCCTCAGCGGGGCCATCGCCGTGGCGGCGGTGTTCCTCTATGCCGCCGGTGTCCGCCGTTTGCCCACGCTCGCCGCGGGCGACTGGCTCCCCCTCCCGCTGCTCGTCGGGCTGTTCTACCTGGCAGAGCTGACCGTGGTGCACTTCCGGTTCCGCCGTGACGCCCACTCGTTCTCGCTGAGCGAGGTGCCTCTGGTCCTGGGGCTGTTCTTCGCGGCGCCCTGGGCCCTGGTGCCGGCCCAGCTGATCGGGTCCGCTCTGGCGCTCACCCTCCATCGCCGCCAGCCTGTCCTCAAGCTGGCGTTCAACCTCAGCCAGTTCGCGCTCCAGGGCGCCCTCGCCGTGGTGGTGTTCCGGTACGTGGTGGCGCTCGGCGATCCGCTCGGCCCCGCCGGGTGGGTGGCCGCGCTGCTGGCAACCCAGGTCACGCTGTGGGTGGCCGATGCGGCGATCAACGCGGCGATCCACCTCTCGGGTGACCGCCTGCCGCCGCAGGCCATGTGGGAGGTACTGGGCCTCGGCGTGATCGCCACGGCCATGAACACGAGCCTGGCCCTGATCGCCGTGACGATCCTGGCCCGCAGCCCGGCCTCGGCCTGGCTGGCGTTGACGCCGCTGGTGGTCCTGTTCGTCGCGTACCGCGCCTACAGCTCGAAGCGTGCCCAGCACGAGCGGCTCGAGGCCTTGTACGAGGCCACCCGGGCCCTGCACGAGTCACCCCAGCTCGAGTCGGCCATGGTCACGGCGGCGTCCCAGGCCCGGAAGCTCCTCGACGCCCAGGGCGGCGAGATCATCCTGCTGCCGGACGCCGAGCGAGAGGCCGCCTTCAGCACCAGGCTGGGCCCGGGCGACCGGATCGAGGTCATGCGGCCGATCGAGTTCGACGCGAACGAGGAGTTGTGGCGGCCGGTGGTCGCCGGCCGGCAGACGATCCTGGTGAACCGGCACGCCGACGATCACGGGTACCTCGCGGAGCGAGGGATCCACCAGGCCGTGGTGGCGCCGCTCCAGGGAGGCGATCGGGTGGCGGGGATCCTTGTCGTGGCCGATCGGCTCGGCGACGTCAGCACGTTCGGACAGGACGACGTGAAGCTGCTGGAGACGCTGGCCAACCACGTCAGCGTGGCGCTGGAGAACGGGCGACTCGGCGATTCGCTGTCCCAGCTCACCCGCCTGAAGGAGGAGCTGCGGCACCAGGCCTTCCACGACCACCTCACCGGACTGCCAAACCGCACTCTGTTCACCGAGCGAGTGGCCTACGCGCTGGAGCGACAGGACCGCGCCCAGCAGTCACTGGCGGTGCTGTTCGTCGACCTCGACGACTTCAAGACGATCAACGACAGCCTGGGCCACCCGGCCGGCGACCAGGTGCTGGTGACCGTGGCCGAGCGGCTTCGCCGGTGCATCCGCCCCAGCGACACCGTGGCCCGCCTCGGGGGCGACGAGTTCGGGATCCTCCTCGACGACATGTCGGGGCCCAGCGACGCGCTGATCGCCGCGGAGCGGATCATCCAGGCGCTCAACGCGCCGGCGTACCTCGACGGCCAGGAGGTGTCGATCCGGGCCAGCGTGGGGATCACCCTCGACACCCACGGCGAGAAGGCCGAGACGCTCCTTCGGAACGCCGACGTGGCCATGTACATGGCGAAGCGCCGCGGGAAGGGCCGGTACCAGGTCTTCGAGTCGAGCATGCATGCTGAGATGGTTGACCGGCTCGAGATGACCGCCAACCTCGCGCGGGCCATCGAGCAGCACGAGTTCACCCTCGAGTACCAGCCGATCGTGAACCTGGAGACCAGGTCGATCGAAGGCGTCGAGGCGCTGGTGCGGTGGCGCCATCCGACGCGAGGCGTCCTCTCCCCCTCGGAGTTCATCCCCCTGGCCGAGGACACCGGCTTGATCGTCCCGCTCGGTCTCGAGGTCCTCCGCGAGGCGTGCGTCAGGGCGGCCGGGTGGCAGGTTCCCGGCCACTCGCCGCTGGCCGTCAGCGTGAACCTGTCGCCGAAGCAGCTGACGGACCCGAACCTGGTGACGGAGGTGGACCTGGCGCTCCGCGCCTCGGGCCTGGAGCCCTCTTGCCTGATCCTGGAGATGACCGAGGACGTGCTGATGCACGAGACCGAGGCCATCCTCCACACGCTCCGGGAGGTCAAGGCCCTCGGCGTGCGCCTGGCCATCGACGACTTCGGAACCGGGTACTCCTCGCTCTCCTACCTCGAGCGGTTCCCGGTCGACATGCTGAAGATCGCCAAGACGTTCGTGGACCAGCTGGGGAACGGCGAGCCGAGGTCGCCGCTGGTCGAGGCGGTCATCGGCCTCGGCGAAGCCCTCGGCCTGCGCACCGTGGCCGAGGGCATCGAGACGGCAGAGCAGCTCCACCGGCTCCGGGGACTGCGGTGCGAGCAGGGCCAGGGGTTCCTGTTCGCCAGGCCGCTCGACGACCAGGCCATCGACGTGCTGCTGCGGGAGGGCGACCTGGCCGTGGCGGCGGCAGCCGGCTCCGCCGAGCGCTAGACGCGTGGGGCCGCCGGCCCCGGTTCGGCCTCCAGCAGAGAACCCACGTGCGCCGTGTCGCGAAGCGGCGTCTCTCGCAGTCCGAGCGACAGCAGGAAGGCGATCGCGGCCACGGGGATCGCCACCAGGAACACCAGGTCGACCGCCTCTGCGATCCCGCCGACGACCGCGGCCCGGGCGGCCTCCGGCAGTCGCAGGATCGCCTCGGGAGCGCGGGCCACCGCGTCCGGGTCGATGGCCGTCCCCGCGGGGAGCGACGCGGCCAGAACCGCCGACAGCCTCGCGCCGAAGAGTGCCCCGAACGCCGCCGTGCCGAACGTCCCGCCGATCGAGCGGAAGAAGTTCGTGGCCGAGGTGGCCACGCCGAGCTCGGAGTGCGGCACGGTGTTCTGCACCGCCAGGACCAGGACCTGCATGACCATGCCGATCCCCAGGCCGACCACGACCATCGCCACCGAGGCCTCGAACCCAGACGTGGTGGCGTCCATCCGCGAGAGCAGGACGACGCCGACGGTCATCGTGGCCGTGCCGGCCACGGGCCACCACCGGTACCGGCCGGTCCGGCTGATGATCCTGCCGGACAGAACCGAGGTGGTCACGATCCCCAGCACCAGCGGCAGGAGCAGCAGCCCGGAGCTGGTCGCGGTGAGTCCCAGCACCGTCTGGAGGAACAGAGGGAGGAACACGATCGATGCGAACATCGTCGCCCCGACCAGGGCTATAACGGCAGAGCTGACCGCGACCGTCCGGTCCCGGAACAGCTCGAGCGGAAGGATCGGCTCGGGGGCCCGTCGCTCCTGGAGCAGGAAGAGCCCACCGAGGAGGACCCCCGCGCCGGCCAGGACCACCGTGGCCGGAGCCGCGGAGTCCTCCCCGGCCTGCACGGCGGCCAGCAACAGGCACGACACCGACGCCACCAGCAGGACCGCGCCGAGCACGTCGACGGGGTGCGGCCGGCGACGGAACGGCAGGCGGAGGACGCTCGAGGTGACCACCAGCGCGACCAGGCCCAGCGGCAGGTTGATGTAGAAGATCCATCGCCACGACAGCTGGTCGACGAAGAACCCGCCGACCAGAGGCCCGACCACGCTGGCCAGGGCGAAGACCGCGCCGATGTACCCCTGGTACCGCCCCCGCTCCCGGGGCGCCACCACGTCCCCGATGATCGTCATGCTCATGGCGATCAGCCCGCCGCCGCCCACGCCCTGGATGCCTCGGGCCAGGATCAGCTGGAGCATGTCCTGGGCCAGCCCGGCCAGCGCCGAGCCCACCAGGAACGTCACGATGGCGAACCGGAACACGACCCGGCGGCCGTACAGGTCGCTGACCTTGCCGTAGAGCGGCAGCGAGGCCGTCGAGCTGAGGAGGTAGGCGGTCACCACCCATGACAGGTGGGCCAGCCCGCCGAGCTCGCCCACGATGGTGGGGAGGGCCGTGGCCACGATGGTCTGGTCCAGGGCCGCCAGGAGGATCCCCAGCATCAGCCCCGAATAGACGACCAGGATCTCGCGATGCGAGAGCTGGCGAACCATGCCAACCAGCATACGAGGCGGCCGCGTCTCTACCGCTGGGCCTTGTACCGCTCCAGGAGCTGGCGGGCGATGATGATCTTCTGGATCTCGCTGGTGCCCTCGCCGATCAACAGGAACGGCGCGTCGCGGTAGAGCCGCTCGATCGGGTACTCCGCCGAGTAGCCGTAGCCGCCGTGGACCCGGAGGGCCTCGGTGACGATCTCGTGGCAGGCCTCGGAGCAGAAGTACTTGGCCATCCCGGCCTCGAGATCCGACCTCTCCCCCGCGGCCTTCTGCTTCGCCGCCGACAGCATCATCAGGCGTGACGCCTCCAGGAGCGTCCCCATGTGCGCCAGCTTCTCCTGGATCATCTGGTGCTGAGCGATCGGCTTGCCGAAGGTCTCCCGCTGTTGCGCGTAGGCGATGGCCTCCTCGAACGCCCGGGTGGCCAGCCCCACCGCGCGGGCGGCCACGTTGACCCGGCCGACCTCGATCCCGTCCATCACCTGGTGGAACCCGCGGCCCTCCTCCCCGCCGAGGAGGTTGGCCGCCGGCACGCGATGGTCCTCGAACACCAGCTCGGTGGTCTCGACGCCGTGGTACCCCATCTTCTCGATGTTCGGCGGCACCGTGATGCCCTCGAACCGCTCGGCGCCGGGCTCCTTCTCCACGTACAGGAGGCTGATGCCCTTGTGCGGCGGATCGGCCTCCGGGTCGGTCTTGCACAGCAGCACCACCAGGCCGGCCCGCAACCCGTTCGTCACCCACATCTTCTGGCCGGTGACTACGTACTCGTCGCCCTCGCGAACCGCCCGGCACCGGATGGCCTGGACGTCGGAGCCCGCGCCAGGCTCGGACATCGACAGCGCCGCCCGCAGCTCACCGGTGGCCATCCGGGGGAGCCACCGCTCCTTCTGCTCGTCGGTGCCGTGCCTCGTCAGCAGGTACACGCCCATGAAGTGGGTGTTGAGGACGCCCGACAGCGACATCCAGCCGCGCGACAGCTCGCTGAC
>OCZV010000585.1_pt1 | contig 13197 bp, 11 predicted proteins | sample 1539051 | NCBI WGS metagenome assembly OCZV01 (sample SAMEA3113581, study PRJEB22503) | soil metagenome
CCTAAATGGCAGGAGATAAAGTCATCGGAAGTGCTTCCGTGCATTGCAATAAATACTCCAGCAAAAGGTGATTTTGTCGCAAAAATCATGGCGCCTATCAGATTTAGGGCTCCGTCGGAAGAGGGCCTGTCCGATGATCTTTGAGAACCAACTAGAACAACCGGGATAGGGAGATTGTGAAGAGCAAAGCTTAGTGCAGCAGCTGTATAGTGCATAGTATCTGTACCATGCGAGACGACTATGCCTCGATAGCCCCCCTTCCTTAATTTCTCAGCAATCCTGTTGGCAATCTGAGTCCAATGATGAGGCTCAAGATTTTCACTATATTCATTGAACATGAAATCAGCATCTATAAATGCATATTTTCTAAGCTCAGGTACTGCATCATAGATCTCTGACGCAGACAATGCAGGGCTCACCCCTCCTGTCCGATAATCTACTTTACTGGCAATAGTGCCGCCGGTGCCAATAAGTGCAATTTTATGAACAGGCTGCAAATTCTCACTTTCTATCTGTAGCCTTGGCTTGCTGGTATTTACTGAATTCATAGCACGTCCAAAATTGTATTCAGATTTAGAGATGGACTTTACCTTAGAAGTTGAAACTCCTAAATTATAACCGCTCTTTAATTTTAGGACAACATGTTTCTTGTCTATTGACGCATACCTAGGCATGAGAGTGCCTTCAAACGTATCTCCGCTGTGAGTAGTTACGACTACCCAGTCTCCAGGTGAAATACTTCTGTCATTCATTTCATGCAAAGAATCGGGCACATTATTTTTCAGGTCCCTCATCGTATCTCGTCCACAATGGATTGAACTAATTCCTGCATCTTAAAGGGTATTAATTGTTTTGGGGACTATATAGCTGCTCGAATGAAAGGAAGTGGAATATCCTGCAAAGAAATCACATACGACAATAATCTCATCATGAGTTATTAGATCTTAAACCACAGTTAAATTAGAAATAATCACAATGAGCGCCAAGCCGGTCATGTACGATTTCCTTTGAGGTAAGAGAAACCACTGCTATGTGATTGAATTTGTCTCAAGCCCTAATGCGAATGTAAATTACATTGCTAGATGTTTAAGGTGCATCAGTAACCACTGATCTAATCCTGAATAATCTTGATGCTCCTGACTTCAAACAATTCAAGTATTGCGTTCTCTATATCTCTTGTCGTAATTTTTCCGTAGTCCCAAGCATCAACGAATTCCTTGAATTGTTTCTCGAGGCCTAGAGCTATATCCTGAAAGTCTATCATCTCATTTGATGTAATCGGAAGCTTATAGCCTTTGGCGATCATTATCGGACATCTCTGGTCAACCCCCATTGGATAATACCAGGCATTCCTTGCAAACTCATATGATCCTGTTGAAATAACATTGTACATGCGCATAAGCTCTTCGTTTGTCAGCTTGTTTAGATCTTCGAACCAAGGGCCATATGTAATTCTTTGTTGTCTCATCTTTGTTACTCCTTCTTTTCCCTTCTGGCGTACAGGAAACAATGATAGTAATTGGATTGTTGACATATTAAAGTAAATTGGTTTTACTATCAATATTTTTGGTGCCTTAACCTCTATGATTAACTGAAATTTAGTCATATGTGAGGATGGGCGACCGGCGTTGATAAAATGGATCACAACTTTCCCTTCTTCATGTCTAATATGGCTAAATTTTAAGATCAAATCTAAAAGTAGTCCATCCACATAAATTCCAAACAAGAAATATTGATTCTAGTGCGTACGATCCATGTTCGAAAATCTTCGATATTTTAAGCCACAGAATTGCTCCAGTTCTCATTTGAACCCCTCTCCTCTATCCTAGATCCCATGATTGAAAGCCGATTCGAAGGAATAGCGATACATTCCTATGCCATGTATTTGTCAACTTATTTTTGATAACCTAATATTAGCTCTGTTCCTTTAAATTGAACCTTCATCTACGGGGGACTATGGCAGTAGCAAGAGGAATCCTTGTGGGAAGATTCCAACCATTCCACTTGGGCCATTTAATGGCTGTGAGAGATGCATCTACAGAAGTAGATGAATTGATAATAGTGATCGGAAGTTCTCAAAGAAGCCATGAATTTAGAAACCCATTTACGGCTGGTGAACGCATAGAGATGATCCGAGAGACTCTAATCGACGAGCAAAAAATTGATGAACATAGGATTTTGTTGATCCCAGTTCCAGACACCAATATTCATTATCTTTGGACATATCAGATGGATTCACTTGTGCCAAGATATGACAGGGTTTATACAAATGATCCCTTTACCAAATACCTTTTTACGGAGAGAGGGATAAATGTGGTGCAGCCGCGACTTCATAGAAGAAAACGTTTCTCTGCCACTCAAGTTCGACGTCGAATGGTTATGGACGGGGACTGGCAGAGCCTGGTCTCTCATAGAACGGCTGAATTCATAGTCACTATAAACGGTGTGAATAGAATCAAATCTTTATTTCAGCAACGTGATTTGAATTCTCAAATTTACAAACACGAGCATAGGTTATAAATTCGAGTTTCTATCCTATATCTCGTTACAGTATAGTCTGAATCCACGTCAGGGCCAGAAGCCCTTTGATTTGCTTCGTTAACAAGTACCTATCAGCTGGCCACGCCTAATTATATCTAAATTTTTTATTTCTTATGTCTTGAATCTACTTAAATTTATTCGACAAATCGGACCCCATTCACGGGATTAATGAATCGATTGCGACGTGGGAACAAGAAAATTCCCGATTTTACTATGGCAAAAACATCGGCATCTCTCCAAATGCACAACTCTCAGAAGGAATTTATTACTACTCGCAAGCCCAAATATTCTTCAGTAATTTCAAGCGCCTTGTAAATTTCTTCTAGCTTACACCTGTGCGTAACAATAGATGAGAGGTTAATTCCTCGCTTTTCGGCCGCAAGTTCTATTGATTCATTAATCAATTTAGGTGTAGCACTGAAACTTCCAATAAGAGCAATCTGATTATAGTGAACCCAGTTAGGATCTAGTCGAAAATTCCGGTGCTTTGGCATACCTGCGAAGATATTGATAATCGAATTCTTTGAGGCGATTCCAGTAACTACCTCGAACGAGTCAGGATTTGGGGTGGCAATTATAGATATACCTGCCCCTTTCCCATCAGTTATGTCTAACACCTCTTTAATGGCAGAAGTAGCTGAATCTCTATTCTTGTCGAGCTTGATCACAAAATCGGCTCCCATCTGTCTTGCAGCTTTTAGTCGATGATTAACCTGTCCGACAACTATAACCCTAGCATGATACAGACGCTTTGCCAGCTGTAAGTGAATGAGCCCTATTGGTCCGTCTCCAAGTATCACAAATGTTTTATCTTCCAATCTTTCATTGACGAAAGAATTAATCCGTTTAAAGCCATTGAGGCAGCATGCCAGAGGTTCAATTAGAGTTGATTCTTCATTGGTAAGAGAATTAGGGAGTGGGATGAGTCCTCCAATTCTCAGAGTATTATTTGGAACGCGTACAAATTCTGCAAATCCTCCATCAATAGAAGATCCGATTTCACCAAGGTTTGAGCACAAGTTGTACTGCCTGCTATCACAGTAAATACAATTCAAACACGGTACGACAGGTGAAAGTACCACTCTTGCGCCTTCGACCAGATTAGGTTTGTAAATATCATCATAATCATCCGGTTGAGTACGTGATAATGATACGCTGGGGGGTTCTAAGAGTTCCCCGCATATCTCATGCCCTAGGACAACGGGAGCTCTGACCTTGATATGTCCATTTCTATAAACGTTAACATCATATCCGCAAACTGCGCATGCATTCATCCTCAACAAAACCCCCCCCTTTTGATTGGAACTGGCGGTATTTCCATGATCCCTTTCTTCTAATGAAATATTATTTGGAGAGTAGAAAACCGCAGCACGCATGTTGTAGCTTTTGATGATGAACCGAATCTCGTAATATAAAAGTTCCCGGTCTATAGGAATAACGCAAGAACTTAAGTCCTATAGTGATATTTCCTAGTCATAAGCTGACGCATTTTGAACGTTCCTCTTTGACAGCGAGATATTATTTGAGTAGAGGTCAATACCTACAAACCGTCTATTCAACTTTTTACAAATAATGCCTGTAGTTCCTCTACCTGAAAAAGGATCCAGCACCCAATCTCCTTTTTGTGTGGCAAATTTGACTATTCTCTCAACCAGCTCCTCAGGGAAAATTGCAAAGTGCTCATTTCCACGATGAGCCTTCGTCGAGATGTCCCACACATTTCCTGGATTCTTGCCTCTCAAATTGCACACTGCAAATATGGGATAATGCTTGTGATCTCCAATCCTATTCCTGGTGGCGTGACGTTTAAACTTTCGATAGCATGTAGGACAATATTTTTCGGGGTCGTAGCCATATGCTCTAGCAATTTCACTTGTCGACGGCAAGAATTCTGTGGTCGGAGTAGAGCTCCATTTACTTATTTTTTCCATTATGCGAGCAATCTTTTTCTTGTCTGGCCGAACCGGACCAAACTGTAACATATTATGTAGAGGCTCCTTATTTCGTCCTTCTTTTGCCTCGTTACCTTTGGTTCTTATCAAATCCATATTTGTAAAACAATTAATGCGTTTGGAAAAGAAAAGAACGTATTCATAAGCCTGGGAGAAGTTAATCTGAGATCCTGAAGCTATGTAGTTTCTTTTGTACCAAATTATGTCCTCCCGAAGAATATAACCTTCTTTGACTAAACCCGATGTGAGACGATGAGGGATCAAGAGCTTGCCATAATTTCGTCTACTGTCACCAATTACAACCCACAGACTTCCATCGTCACGTAAGAGTCTTTTGCATTTTGCAAATAACATGACAAGCCGTTCAACAAAAGCGCAATCAGATGATTCTCTACCCAGCTCCCTGACGTCATCGCCGTACTTTCGATGCTTATAGTAGGGAGGCGAAGTTACTATAAGCCTATATTTGTTCCTTTGATCAGGTAGTAGTGAAAGACGGTCGATAATAGCTTCAGCATCTCCTTCAATGAAATATGGATACCGCTCCATCAGAGTTTCTATTAATTTACCTAGAAAATCAAGTTATCCTTTCTTAGCCCCAGATCGATTGAATCGGCTATGCGTTCTCAAATTCGAGAGCGAACTTGGTAGTCTGTGGCGTCAACTAAATACGCGGAGATAGGTGGTCACACGGAAACCCACTTCGCAATAGCAGGAAGGAGGGGACTGCTAGTCTGGAAAAAGAAAAGAATAACAGCATTCTGTGATTTCGTTTGAGGGAACTCCAATACCGGACAGAAACTGCAGGTTTGAATAGTCTGCTTGACCACGATGAGGAACTTCATCCATCTTTCCCCTCGATTAGAATAACATCGTCATCAAGTACTTTAGACGCATTTTAAATTTCATATATATTCAGATTCTGTGATGTCTTGAATACAGTCATGCCTCTCAGCGGGCTTATAACAGGATTCTGCATAACTATGTCTACCTCATTTAGGTTCAAGGTGAATTGCTAGTGAAATATGCTCATAGACAATTCGCTAGAACCAATTATGAATACTAAGCTTTCTTCTTCTATTGATCTGTGAGACAAATAGAGATATATTATCTCATCTCTGATGCATTTTTAGCGGGGTGGGGAAGCCAGATTCTCGAAAGAGAAGGCTAGGTTATCCCGGCGGGCTCATAACCCGCAGAGCGGTTACTTGTTACGTTCAAACGTACATGCCGTAAGTTCAAATCAACCCCCCGCTATCTTTGATTCACGATTTAGGAATGATGTAATATTGACACCCCATACCGGTCTTCTCAGACCTCAATCGGCACTAAGTTTTGGAGAACCACGTCGACCAGAGATTTATTCCCGAGAAATTTTTCAGATTTTTCTCCATTCCATAGCGATGAATGGGTTTAGTTAAATGCCTGTGAGCTCTTGGAGTAGGAACAAAAAGGTTATTTTCTATCATTCGCGGTTTTGGAATCAAAATCTTCTTTGCTTTTCTATCGCGAAAACCGCACCTTCGACAACTGAATCCTTTATTAACTCCCTCCGATTTCATCCGCTTGTTGCAAGTTAAACAGAGGGGATTCATAGTTTCGAAGATTTCCGTTGTCTCTAACACCTGCAAATATTCTACATTTAGTACTCTGGGATGCTTTGAGCTGGCCTTCCTGACACCAAACCCTATCTTTATGACGTCACCAACTTCTAGTTTGGATGCGATGTTTACCATATCTGTCGGTTCATAAACCGCAGCATTAACAACCGCGCCAATTGAATCCTTAACGCTGAACATTGCATGGCCCCCCTCAATCACCGTAGGCCTTGAATTCACTCTGCATAGGCTGAAACCGGCTTTGTAACACTTAATGTCTGTGAATCCAGTCTCATTTTGAAGGTGTAGATTCGTTCCTTGATTTGTTCTAAATACCATATACCCTTCAAGTTTCTCTGCAATCTTTAACTTTCTGAGTGCCGAGCACACGATCTCTACGCTTTCCCCTCTTATTCCGCAGAAAACGGGATCAGGACCGTGAGGAAGAATTAGGACTCTATGATGAGCTTTGTCGTAGTTATTGAATGTATAGGGAAACGTTTCTGCGTCGTATCGAACCACCTGTGCACTATCAAGTTTCCTTACAGTTCCGCATTTTTCCCTTTTTCGATAGGCCACGGCTTCAAAAGTGTGGTCTTCTTGTAGAAGCGTCCCAATGGCTGCTATGGAGCCAACCAGCCCTTGTCCATTACCGTCTGTGAAAAAACGAATCTGATGATGTGTAGCTAATTTTTCTGCCGTCTTCCTGCTAACTATGTCGTATAACGCCCTACTGGCAAAATACTGAATAGTGTGTGGTACCGTGTCCCCATAGTAGACTGCTATTCCCGGATTAGCGCCAGTTGCTATTAGGTCTTCATTATGAATTAGCTCTACTATCCTGTCTAGGAGACCTTTGTGGTATGAAGTTCTGAATCTCAAGCATACCGCCCCATTGCCTCTAGTCTTCCAAGGAATGTTAGGATTCAACCTGATAAGTAGAGGATAATCAATAAATTCGACAGACTCTTCATTCAACAGGTAGTCAATAATCGTATACGCAGCATGGGTTGTGCATTTGCCTCGCGTTGAATCTGTGTCGTCTAGCCCGACATGAACTGTCTGTGCCTCTACAGAAGGCTTGGAAGAAACCTGCATTTTTATATACCCATGGAGCCATTCTAATTCATGTATTGCGATTTATATTTACTTCTGATTGTCCATGATGAAGTCAATAGAGATACTAAAATTGTGCCCGATATTTCACCGAAGACCTTTTGCAATAAAAGCAAATTCTTTGATTACTTATGAGAAAATCAGTGGTTTATGGTGATATTATAACAATTCGCTCAACAAAGTTTATAATTTGACTAACAAATTACGTCCCCAGCAAAGTTCAGTCCCACTAAACTTAGTGTTAGAGAGACTTATTTATACCACTATTAGATAATAGTTTGGTTCTTATGGGTATTGTAAGATGTCTTAAGTGCAGGGAATGTAGCAGAGAATATGAGCCAAGTTTTAGATATATCTGCGAAGATTGTTTTGGCCCTATAGATGTTGAGTACGAGATCCCTTCTGATCTAACAAGGGATCTATTTTCAAAGAGGCAGGAAAAGTCGTATTGGCGATATTTTGAACTCTTGCCGATTGCAAACAAAAGTAATATTATTAGTCTAGGCGCGGGATTCACTCCGCTTCAAGTAGCAGATAGGCTAGGGGAGGAAATTGGGAGCTTGAAAAATATATTCATAAAGAATGATTCTGTCAATCCCACATATTCATTCAAAGATAGACCGGCTGGCGTTGCGGTATCTAAAGCGAAAGAAATTCGGTTAAGTGCAGTCGGTTGTGCATCTACTGGCAATCTAGCTTCTGCAACAGCCGCGCATGCTGCCAAGGCTAAGTTGCCATGCTTTATTTTTGCACCTTCCGATATTGGGAGAGTAAAAATCTCTCAAGCATTATCATATGGTGCAGAATTTGTTGCAGTAGACGGAACCTATGATGACGCCAACAGAGTTGCATCTGTAATAGGTGATTCCAAAGGTATTGGAGTAGTCAATATCAATATGCGTCCATATTATGTTGAAGGTTCAAAGACGCTCGCCTTCGAGGTTGCAGAACAATTAGGTTGGCAAGTTCCAGACACTCTTATAATTCCGGTAGGTAGTGGGGCTATGCTAAATGCAATTTGTAAGGGATTTGAGGAACTAGAAAACTTGGGGTTGGTAGATAATGTGTCAAAAATGAAAATTATTGCAGCTCAGCCACATGGTTGCGCACCGATAGTCGACGCATTTAAAAACAAAAGCAATGAAGTCAGGCCAATAGAGAAGCCTGAAACGATAGCTAAAAGTCTGGCGATCGGCGATCCTGGCGATGGATTGTATGTACTTAAACGTCTCGCTCAGTATAACGGTATTGCAGAGGAGGTCACAGACGAAGAGATTGTAGATGGTATTCTGTCTCTTGCAAAGACAGAGGGAATCTTTACAGAACCGGCTGGAGGCGTATCTGTAGCGGCACTTAAAAAGTTGGTTCAGGATGGCAGAATTGATAAGGACGAAAATATTGTGTGCTATGTTACAGGTAACGGACTTAAAGCGACCGAAGCAATTGTGGACGTACTTCCAAAACTAGATGCTGTAAAGCCAGATATACAGGTAGTATCGGCGCTGATGAGATGAGTGGAGCTGATACCGAGAGTATGGTCCAGATTGAATTTATAATTCCGTCAGTCCTAAACAAAGGGGGAGGAGAACGTAAATTACCCATCGATGCTGAAAGTTTGAGTGACGCATTTCAAAAGGCGTCAGAGACAATGGGCGAAGATTTCAAGAGGAGAGTATTTGATTTCAATGGTAAGCCAAGGTCACTGATCAATATCTACCTAAATGGAAAAAACATAAGATTCAGTAGCGATGGCATGTCCACCTCACTGAACAAAGATGATACTATCTACATTCTTCCTGCAGTCGCAGGCGGGGGAGAACAGGAAGATGATGAGCAGTTTTCTGGGAAGGACATGCAGCGCTATTCAAGGCAGATCATGCTCGAAGAAATAGGTTTCACTGGCATGGAAAAACTACGAAAGGCTACCGTGTGCGTAGTCGGCGTCGGGGGAATAGGCAATCCTGTCACTACTATGCTCAGCGCTATGGGTGTGGGTAAACTCAGAATAATAGACAGGGATGTTATCGAAATTTCTAATCTTCACAGACAGCATTTGTATAGAGAGGACGATATCGGTAAAGTTAAGGTAGAGGTAGCTGCTGAGCGCCTGCAGAGATTAAATCTAACTGCCAAAATTGAGGCAATACCAATCTCCGTTACCAAATATAACGCAGAAAGCCTAGTGGAGGGTGCAGACATAGTTATTGATGCGCTTGACAGCGTAGATGCGAGATACGCGTTGAATGATGCATGTATAAAGCAAAAAATACCGTTCATATATGCTGGAGCTTTGGGGATGCTTGGTTCTGTGTGTACGATTCTTCCTGGCGAGTCAGCATGTCTGAGGTGTATGTTCCCTCAATTAGAAGAGGAAGACATGCCTACTTGTAGTACAGAAGGTGTTCATCCATCGATACTATACTTAGTTGCAGGAACACAAGTGTCTGAAGCCGTTAAAATAATCACCGGTCAAAGGCCATCGTTAGTTGATAAGCTCCTGTATATAGATCTGAACGAATTGACGATGGAAAAGGTACAAATATTACGACAAGAAGCTTGTCCATCATGTGGCCCAGCTGCTAATATCTCAAAGTCTCTCCAGGCTAAAGTAGTTGCAGGGGATCAATTATTTGTAGAAGAGTTATGTGGGCGAGATAGGGGTAAGAGAACTTATACAGTAGCACCGTTTGGACTCTCTTCCATTAGTCTCTCTATGATAATAAAAAATGCCGAGCATCTTGGGTACGATGTGACGTCTCGTGGAAATTTAGGGATTACCGCCTCAGGCAGTGGGGTCGAGGGAAATGTATCAATCAGTATCCTCACCAGTGGAGCTGCTACCATTGTGGGAGCAACAAGCGAAACTGATGCTCTAAAGATTTACCGGACCTTTGTGAATGGATCGATCGCAAGAAATTGATAACGGAGTATAATCAGTTTTTGAAAATAGTTGCTAACTAAAGTTTGTAGCTTCGGTTAGCATAATTCGCTACACGAGCTATCAGGCATACACTATTTTCTTTTAAAATAGATAGCGATACTAAATTATAAAATATGAACTAAAGTTTGAGTCTTTCTAACAATCTTCGACCTTCGTCATCTGACAAAGGTGCACTCAGCTCCTCGGTTCTGAGTACATACTCCGTTCTTACCTTTTCATCAGTTTCGTACCTCAAAATTAATTCTCCCTTTATTGGGCTCTTCTCGGACATATGTTGGATCAAAGGCGAAAATCCCACCGCAACAAGCTCAAGAAAAGACATTACAATGTCTTCGTAATATAGTAGCGTCTTGCTTAAATTACTTGAGCTCATTATCGCTTCCTTATCACCTACTCTAATTGAGTCTAGTTTCATGTGATGTGATACTGCAGACGTATTCGAGATTTCATTTATTTTATCTGCTAACATTTTTCCCATCATTACAATTCTGAGGATGTCTGTCGCCTGTTGAAATTCTTTCTGAGCGAGATCTATTTTCCTTCGTTCCTCCCTGTCAACGTAATTGAGTCTTGGCAATCTGCCCTCCGATTTGAGCCCATTGTAGTACGCTATTGTGGTAATACTGTTATTGCTACTAGCGTTGTTTTCTTGCGGTTGCAAGTCAGACAACTCATACTCGAGCTCGATTGATTTTTCGTCGCTTCTTGAAGGATCTCCTGAGAGCTTCACAGCCAACGTCTTGCCAGTATCCATTTTGACGTAGGTGATGTATAGACTACTAGCATGGATATACTCGATCTCTCTCTCAGAGGAGTCTTGATGGTCTTCTTGGTTTGATCCGAGCCTGAGGGACCGTCGTAGTTTTTCTGATATTGATTTCTTGAACCCGATTGGGATCAAAAGATCGTCTACTCCTAGATCAGATACTTTTCTTCGATGTTTCCAGAACTCAGAAAACTTGGAGTCAATCGTGAAGTGGTACGAAAATGTAGATGCTGGAAGCCTTTCGAGACCGTCAACATTGGCATCTGCAGAACTAGAGGAACCAGTGTAGTTGACGCCGATGATCTCATTCGAAGACGTAATATTATACGAATAAGGATCCCTGTCTATTTTTGCCGTCAGTACCTTATTTCGCCTTCCTAAGATAGTATCAGGAAGATTATAGCTGTCCTTCGAAAGCCAGAGCTGAAGTAGGGTAATGGCATTACTATACGAACCAATAATCCTTTCTTGTATTTCTTCTCTATATTCATTGGTGTACTTTGTAAATTGCTTTTCGATATCCCCTATTGAGTTAATTAAAGGAGCTCTCATTCTAAAAAAGGAAGACTCGGCTTCTTTCTTAACGTCGGGGGAACTCACAATTTTCTCGTGATACTTGGAATGAAATACGTCTAGCGACGCTTCTACTGAAATTTGCAAGCTCCCAATCTTTCTTATAATCTCGTCTTGAAAAAGATCAATATTCTCCAAAACGAACCGAAGGGTGCCTACTTTTTTGTGAATTTCAATTATATTTGCAGAAGTAGACACAAAGTCCTTCAACACATGGATAATATTCTTCTTCTCTTCCAACGGTGTATAATCTCCGTACAGATACCGTCCCTTGGTCTCTTCTTTAGTATAGCTACCTAACAAGTTTGAATGGGATTCATTTTTTGTGTCCATGGGGTTATACTCTTCTATCCTCTTGTATATGAATTGCAATATAAAAGATCGAGAACTTCATTCAATAACTACACTAGATGCCCCAGTGGCTCAGAGTTTAGGATTCACTTAACACTCGAGTAGGATAGGCGTTTGACCCCTACAGTTAACACCACCTGAACATATTTTTAGCATTCAAGGTTACGTGAAATTTCCCCTAGGTCAGATCCCTTACCACTTTCTTCCAGCGATATGTCTACCGTAATAGTATAGATATTGCTGGGCATAGCCTGCATAAATACCAAAATGCATCCTCATATAATTAGACAAATACAGATACCGCCTAGAACTCAGATGATGCTCATGGCTGTTAGTTCCAAATTGTTTTTCATTGATAGGAAATATATAATTCTGAGATATTATTCTCGCTATCCAAGTGTCTATAGGAAATGCTTCCAATTTTTCAAGTGAAAATAGCAGTATGCAATCAGCAGTCTTGTTGCCTATTCCATGTATATCTAGCAGAGCTCGTTTTGCGTCTTCGTAGCTCATGTGACGGATCTCGTCAGGAACGATCTCTCCATTAAATATTTTTGTTGCAAGCATCTTGATCGACTTCGCCCTGTAGCCCACACCACAAGCAACTAATTCGGATATGTTCGCTTCATGTAGATCTCTTGGTCTTGGAAATGTAAAGAATTGGTCCCCCTTAACGGTCATTTGTTTTCCGAACTGCCGGCATAAATTAAAAAGTACTGTGCGAATCCGCTGAATATTAATATTACTAGCACATAGGAACGAAAACATACATTGAATAGGATCCTGTCTCATGACTCTAAGGCCACGAAATGTCATTATAGAGCTGCGTACGAGTGGATCAAATGAAATAGTGTTTAGTATTTTGTCAATGTCGTCATCCATTCGAAATAGCTTCTTTTCCCATCCGTGATCCTGAGGATACGATTCATAACTTATGCGGCTCCTATCCTGATTATTATCTTGTCTTTCATAAGAAAGTTTCAACACACGATCGGTGTGAATTCCATACCATGCATCCCTTTTCTTTTGCCACAAAAACATCTGCCCACTATTAATTGTCAATTCTGGATCAAAATAGTCAGCTTTTATGGGCATATGACTCCCTATATTCCATACAAGGGTAAACCTGAGTAATCCATTTGATTTAATTATACTTCAATTCTTCCTTTATCTTACGAAGGTCCTGCTGTAGATTCTGAATTAGTTTAGGGATTTCTCTATCAGCACATCCGAGACAAAAATGTTGAAGCGATAGTGACATAGTAAAATATTTAGTATTTAGTGGAATTGAGTTTTTGCAAGACACGCACTTCTTTAACTTATATGGATCAGTATTCTTTGTGATCATTAAGAAATTTC
>OCZV010000586.1_pt1 | contig 13155 bp, 8 predicted proteins | sample 1539051 | NCBI WGS metagenome assembly OCZV01 (sample SAMEA3113581, study PRJEB22503) | soil metagenome
GTGGAGATCTGAGGGATCGCATTCCCGCTGATTTCTGTCGTTTCACCGGTTAAGCTATCGATCTTCTGCAAAATATCGAGCGACACTTCCTTGTCCGAGTTGATCAAAGGCACAACCTCCAACTGAAGTGCCACTTTCTTAAACTCAACGCTCGCGGCCACAGCAGCCTGGTTGCCCACCACGTTTTGCACATTCGTCAGCGTGCTCACCGGAACCGGGATCTCCGTGCCTGAAGCGATGATTGCTTTCTTATTGTTACTCGTGAAAACCATCGGTCGCGAAATGACCTTGAACCTCCCGGTTGAATTCAATATGTGCACGACTGAAGCCAGTGTATTCCCCGCTGCGAGATAAATATTCGCTCCGGTGGCTGCGTTAGTGGCGAGCTGAGTGAAAGCCCCAATCGTGGCAGGATTGAAGATATTTCCGCCTGTGGTGGTGGGCGACCCTCCAGGACTAGGATTCGGCTCAGTCGTTCCGCCGGTAAATGGCGGAACACCAGGGATCAAGTTAGTCGTGCCAGAGGCATTTTTTTTGATCCTGAGGAAATAATCGACGCCGAATTCCTCCTGATTCGTGAGTTGCAACTCGCCAATGACAGTGCTGAGCGCCACCTGTGGCGCTTTCACATCCATTTCATCGAGAAGCTTTTGCACTTTCACCACCACCTCGCGATTACCGAGTATGATGATCGTATTCGCGCGCTGATCCGCGATGAGTTTGGAATTGCCGATGGTGACCGCTTGCGGAGCGGTATCCACTGGCTCCGTCGAGAGCTCCTCGGAGATATTCAGGGTGCTTCCAGTCGCACCAGTCGCACCCCGGTCGTAGGTGCCGCCGCCCGGTGGCTGCAAGGCGCCTGCGCCTCGTTGTTGCGGTGCCGGGCTCTGACCCGGGGTGCCACCGGGCGTCGCGGCACCTGCCTCTACGCCTGGTTCGGTTAAAGCCTGCACCAACACTGGCAGAACCTCACCAGCGGAAATGTATCTCAGGTATCGGGTGACCGGTTTTCCGAACTCAACATTGGCATCGAATTCACGGATCAATCTACGGATGAACGGCATGTTGATCGGCCGCGTCACAACATGAATGCGGTTGGTGCGAACGTCGGCAGTAAGTTTGATCTTGCCGACGACGACCGCTTCTTACGATAGAACGCCCAGTGCTTTACCCTCAGCTCCAACCGGCATCGGTTGCGGCACATTGGGAGATACTTTCACGCTCCGAACTCCAGGCTGGCCCGTTTGCTGGCCGTCCTTCTCAAAAATTTCATTGAGCATCTCGGTGACTTTCGTGGCATCGGCGCGGTCGAGTTTGATGAACTCGCTCACCACTTCTGCTGGCGCCACGTCAACCTGTTCGATCACGCTGGCGAGCTGCCGAATGACGTCCGCGTTCTGCGTTACCAGAAGGCTCGATGATTTCGGGAGAGCCAGAATATTTATTGTGCCTGAGCTTCCCTGCAAATACGCCATCAGCACTTGTTGAAGCTCCTGCGGGTCGGCGTACTGGAGTTTGAACAGGAAACTGATAACCGGGTTGCCCGGCGGGATGTCCGTCAACTCAGAAACAATCGGCACCGCTGCCTTGCGCGGGTTTTGACCGGCTCCGACTACTTCGACAATTCCGACTCCTGCCGGAACCAAAGAGATTCCGTTCAGGCCCATGCTCATCTCGATGATTTTGATTGCCTCTTCGCGAGACACATCTTTGGCGATGAAAATGTTGACTTTGCCCTGCACAAAATTGTCCATCACCAGTTTGTTGCCGGTCAGCTGCTCGTAAAGATGCAGCACATCGACGACATCGCTGTTTGGAAATTGGAGCCGGACCGTCTGAGGAGTGACCGGAGGCGCAGTTGCAGCTGGTGCTGCGGCGGGCTTCGCTGGCTGAGCAACAGGGCGCCGAGGCGTCCCTTGCGCCCATACGCCCACCGCGCTCGCGAGCACGAGCATCAGGATACAAAAAGATCGATCCACGGTATTCCCTGTATGGGCGAGGATGCTAATAAATTTCGGTGGCGGGTCAAACGATTTCGCGCGCTCGGAAATAATCGGCGCATGCCGGGACTGGACGTGGCAAGTGATATTCTCTAGGTAATTGTTGATCTTGCAAACGACAGGCTCTTCAACTCCGGGGAGCGCACGCGCCCTCGCGTGCCCTTCGCGGCGCCCTCGCCGCGAACCCTCACATCGCAAAGCGGCCCCGATGGCTTCGATGCCTCCCGGCGATTGGCGAGGGCGCCAATCGCAGCACGCGAGGTCGCGTGCGCTCCCCGGAATCACGCGACCCCGGCGCGTGATCGCGATCACCTTTTGTATCCTGATCGCGATGACGATTTTCGCCGTGCCAAAACAAAGCGCCGGCAGCGCAATCGCGGAAATTCGCGACGTGCTTCAATCGCAACAGGATGCCTGGAACAATGGCGACATTGACGGATTCATGAACGGATACGCGCGCTCAGCATCGACCGTCTTTATTTCAGAAGACACGGTGAGACGCGGATGGGAAACGGTGCGCGATCGTTATCGAGAAAAATATTCCGACCGCGCGAAGATGGGGATTCTGACTTTTTCCGATCTCGAGATCACGCCGCTGTCGCGAGATTGGGCCGTGGCGCTTGGACGCTGGAAATTAAAACGCACGCAAGATCAGCCCCACGGAAGATTCACCCTCATCTTCAGGCGTTTTCCTGAAGGATGGCGGATCGTGCACGATCACACATCGGCGGCGCCGCCGTCGCCGTGATGTTCTTCTGTAGCGGCGGTCTACGACCGCCGAATCGCTACGCCTCGGAGCGATACTCCAAGTCAAAGATTTCGCCGCGAAACGGCCGATCTTCCCAATCTTTAACAAATCCCGCTCGCACTGGGTTCTCGCGTACGTAGTGCCATTTCTCTGTGTAAGATTCGGCGCTGCGTAGCACATGATCGAAAAAGTCTTCTGCCAATGAGGCGCCGGGATACCATTAGATCGCGATGTTTTCGAAAGAGCGTTCTTCAAGGATTTCATCCATCCGACCAGCGAAATCTTTTCGTCGTCATATGCGACGAACGCGTGGAGATGATCGGGCATCAAGACATATGCGCCAATCCACGCACCATGCGCGGGTCCTTCGTTGGCAAAGCGAACAAAATTTTCGTGGATCGTGGTTGATGCGAGAATGCTCCGCCGACCGTCTGTGCATGTTGTGACGAAATAGATAGGCGATCGCACGAACAATAGTTCAAGGCGTCGAAGCCGCTCAGGGCGTTGCTGCTTTGCGTTTTCGGCGGTCATAGACCGCCGCTACAGCGCGCGCAGTTTCTTAAGTAACTTCTCGTGAATGTTAACGAATCCGCCATTGCTGAAAACCACCACCACGTCTTGCGCTTTCAGTAGCGGAACAAGTCGATCGACAATCGCACCGGCGTTCTTTTCGTAGAACGCAGGATGACCCGCTTTGGCGATCGCATCCACAACGGCCTCCGGATTCAATCGCTCCTTTTCCGGGATCTGCTCCAGCTTGGCGACTTGCGCCATCAAAACTCCATCGGCCAATTTTAGCGCGTCAGGAAGCTGGTCTTGAAAAACGGCGCGTCGCGTCGTGTTCGAGCGGGGCTCGAAGACGGCCCACAACCGATGACCACGATAACGCTGACGAAGCGCTTGTAGGCTGTGAGCGATTGCCGTTGGATGATGGCCGAAATCGTCGATCACTTTTACGCCGCGCACTTCACCACGGACCTCCTGCCGCCGGGCGATACCGGAAAAACTTTTGAACGCGTTATCGATCTTCGCTTTTGGCACATCGTAAAACCGCGCCGCAATCGCTGCCATCGCCGCGTTGCGCACATTGAATTCGCCGATCAGCGGAACTTCGAAAACATCCTCGCCCAGCTTGAATCTTGAGCCTCGAGCCGAATAGGCGACCTCTCGAATTCGCTGGGCGCAGTTCTTTGAGAAGCCGACTTCAATCATTGGCGCCGGGCAATCTCTTGCGACTTCCACGCAACTGGGATCGTCGCCATTGAGCAAGACCATGCCATTTTGAGGAACGATATTAAGCAAACGCCGGAAACTGAGCTTGATTTCATCGAGGTTGTTGAAGATGTCGGCGTGATCGAAGTCGATGTTATTTACGATCAACAATTCGGGAAGATAATGAATGAACTTCGAGCGCTTATCGAAAAAAGCGGAGTCGTACTCGTCGCCTTCGATCACAAAATATTTCGAATCGTTCAGACGCGCGCCTTGTCCGAGATTTTTCGGGAGTCCGCCAATGAGATAACCAGGTTTGCGTCCGGCCTTTTCCATGATCCAGACGAGCAGCGCCGTAGTGGTTGTTTTGCCATGCGTCCCGGTGACAACCAGATTGTGCCGGCCGCGCAGAAAATAATTTCTCAATACTTCCGGCAACGAAAGGTAAAGCAGTTTTCGCCTGAGCACCGCCTCCACTTCGGGATTGCCGCGCTTCATGGCGTTGCCGATCACTACGACGTCAGCATCTGGCGGAATATTTTCGGCGCGATAACCTTCCTTCAGCGCGATCCCCTTCTTCTCCAGGAAAATCGACATCGGCGGATAAATATTTTCATCCGAACCGGTGACCGTGAAGCCGTGCTCTTGCAACGCTGCCGCGACCGATCCCATGGCCATTCCGCAAATCCCGATGAAATGAAATTTCTTCGGCGCTTCCTTCACGCGACTCTTCTACGCCAGTCGGCAGAAAAAGAAACCGCGGATTACACGGATTTCACGGATAGGAAGCGCCCTTTGTCATTCCGACTAAAGTGAAGGAATCTCTTATTGTTTAAGGAAGACCATTTAGAGATGTCTCGACTCCGCTCGACATGACAGAATAGCGAAGCTTGGATTCTCTTTACTTTTTCTTAAACACTTCCACCGCGTCCCATGCTTCGTTCGGCGGTTGGCGCTCGTATTCCAGCGCGCGGTCAAGATACATTTTGGCCAGGACATCGTCCGGATAAAATTCGAGGAAACGCGAGAATAAAATCTTCGCATCAGTGAAATCGCGGCTCCGAAACTTCTCCAAACCCTCTTCATAGGATTCGAGCCACTTTAGAAATTCTGGATCGACCTCTTCATTTCGGGCGCCGATGAAGGTAAGAACGTCCACCGGTTTGGTTTTGCCTTTCACTTGCACCCGCGCAACCGAACGCAGATAAAATTCGTCCCGCACCAACTCGGCCACGGTCGCACTAATTAAAATATCGACGCCATAGATTCGGGTGAGCCCCTCGAGCCGCGAGGCGAGATTGACCGAGTCGCCAATGACAGTGGGATCCATGCGTTCTTGCGAGCCGATATTGCCGACAATAACTTCGCCCTGATTGATGCCTACGCCCATCCCGAGTCCCATTCGGCCTTCTTCGCGCCATTTTTCATTGAGCTGCTGCAGTTCCCGTCGCATCCCCAGCCCGGCGCGAGCGCAATTTTTGGCATCCTGCGTCACCCCAAGGCTGCGCACGTTTCCCCAGACGGCCATGATCGCGTCCCCAATGAATTTATCGAGCGTGCCGCCGTTGTTGAACACGACCGAAGTCATGCGGCTGAGGTATTCATTAAGTTGTGCGACCAATGCTTCGGGATCGGCTTTCTCGGCTAATGTGGTGAAGCCGATCAGATCCGAGAACAGAATTGTCACCGGCACGCGCGCACCACGGAGCGTGCTGTAGTAGCTGCCCGGATTTTCCAGAACTTCTTTGACCAGATTTTTCGACACGTAGCGTTCGAGCGTGCGCCGGGTGCGCAATTTCTCCAACCGCTCGAGGGCGTATTCGAAACCGAGCGAAAATAACCCGCTTAATAATAGAGCGGAGAGGACCGGGACTGTCAGAAGCAGCAGCCCCGATCTGTCATAAAACAATCGCGCCGCGCCAAGATACACGACGGCAATTGCAATGAGGGCGCCCAGGCAAAGTAACGGCCGGCGCAGAAAGGCGATGATGAACCACGCGAGCAGCCCCGCTGCGCCAACAAGCGCCAGGCCAGTCTTCGGTGGTGTGGGTCGCAAAAATTCGTGCCCAAGCGCCGCGGCCATTGCCTGCAAATGGAGCGATGGCCCCGATGTCATTGGGCTCATCGGCGTATCAACAAAGTCATGCAAAATCTGTGCAGACGGTCCCACCATCACGATCTTGTCTTTAAAAAATGCGCCATCGGCATAATTGGCATGCCAAAATTTCGGATCGAAAACTTCGTAGAGCGGGCGCGGCTCAAACGCGTCGAGCCCCGTAAAGCGAATCATATGGCCGCGAAAATCTCGCGGGACATCATTCCCGTGGCCTATTTTCGTCAGAGCGCGCGCCGAAAGAGACTCGTAAATTTCCTGGCTCGCGTGTGGCGGCAAACCGGCCAGCTGCCGATCGGTGATGCGATAAGCGACCGCGCGCACTTTTCCGTCGATCGGGTCCGACCAAAAATTCGCGAACCCGACGCGATCGTCCAGCAGTTGCGGCGGCGGAATGAGCGCATCGTTTGGCGTAACGGCCTGGGCGGCATTTTCCATATCGAAATTGGCGCCGAGCACGACTTTGTCGCGATAACGATCGAGCGCGGCGTGAAATGCCGGATCACCGTCGTTCGGCGGGCTAAAAATCAAGTCGAACGCGACGAGGCGTGCGCCCGCCCCAAACAACCGGTCCAGCAAAAGCGCCCAGACGTCGCGAGACCACGGGAAAGGCCGCTCCGTCATCAGTTGAAACGCGCGGTTGTTCGCGATTTCCTCCGGCGCAAGCGGCGGCAATTGCAATGAGCTCTGATCGATCCCAAGAAAAACGAAATCCCTGGGGGCCGCGGTTTTTCGGCCCTCGCGCCGGAGTAAATCCTCGAAGCCCTGTTCCCCGCGCCACGGGGCTGAAATAAACGGCGTTGCCGGGAAAAAATGGCCGAGGAAAATCAGCCCCGTCCAAAAAAGGCAAATTGAGGCCAGGATCAACAGGCGATAACGTCCAAGCCAATGCATGGCCGTATTATATCAAGAGAAGCGATTCTGAACACTCGATTCAAAGAATGACGAAGCCTGAATCACAAATGACGAATCAAGCCCGAATGCTTGAATGCCAAAATAGGATGCGATCGTCGACTCGTTAATTGGACATTCGTCATTCCTTCGTCATTCGACATTCGTCATTTCTCTTCGTGCCCTGAAGTTACCCAAAAAGCAGTTGTCATTCTCAAGTCGCTCCTTATCTTGCCCGCTCGACGTTTCCGCGTCGTGACGATCTGCGCACCTGGTCCCGCGCTGCGGGGCCGCATCAGCGAGTGAGGTCGCGGGGATCGACAATGGAAACAACAGCTCGCTGAACGAGGAGTTCCGAAGCAATTCGGAACCAAACACCATGCCAAGAGCCACTAATGCCCCGGCCAGCCGGGCGCGGCGCAAACGGGTTTTAAAAAAAGCCAAGGGTTATCGCGGACGCCGTTCGAAACTTTTCCGCTACGCAAAAGACGCGACGATGAAGGCCAAATACTGGGCCTATCGCGATCGCAAAACGCGCAAACGCACGTTCCGGTATCTTTGGATCCAGCGCTTGAACGCGGCCGCACGCGCACACGGAATCAGCTACAGTCGTTTTGCCGAAGGACTTAAGGCCGCCGCCATCGACCTTGATCGAAAGATTCTGGCCGATCTCGCCGTCACCGACGACGCAGCATTCAAATCGATCGTCGATCAAGCCAAAAGCGCGCTCGAGAAGAAGAGCAAAAAGGCAGCGTAGCGGCGGCGTTAAAAACGTTAAATTTGTTACAACGTTAAAACGGCCCAAGGTCGAGCATATTGCCGTTGTAACGATGTAACCTTTTAACAATTTAGCTTTTTGGACTATGCTCCATCCACTCGAACAACTGCGCGACGAAGCGCTGCGCGAGATCGAGTCCGCGACTGACGAGCAAGCGCTCGAAACCACGCGAGTGAAATATCTCGGACGCAGCGGCAGCATTTCCTCCTGGGGCGAGCAAATGAAAACGCTCGCGAAGGACGAGAAGCCAGTCGTTGGCAAACTACTCAACGAGGTGCGTAACGCCGTCACCGCTGCGATCGAAACGCGCGACGCACAATTCCGTTTAGAAAAAGAATCGGGCGCGCTCGCCAGGATCGACATCTCCCTGCCAGGAACGCCACATGAGATCGGCTCGCTGCACCCGCTTCAACAAATGCACGAGCGTGCAATTAAAATTTTTCGACGAATGGGCTTCGCTCTCGCCGAAGGTCCCGATGTCGAAACGGAGTGGTACTGCTTCGATGCTCTGAATACGCCACCAGACCACCCTGCCCGCAATGAACAGGACACGTTTTATTTGTCCGACGGTCGGCTTCTGCGAACACACACTTCAACCGTACAAATCCGGGCGATGGAATCCGCGCCGCCTCCTCTCCGCGTGATTGCTTCAGGCGCGGCCTATCGGCGCGACGAAGTCGACGCCACTCACAGCGCGCAGTTTCATCAGATCGAAGGACTCTACGTCGATGAAAACGTTAGCGTCGCGGATTTAAAAGGCGATCTCGAATTCTTCCTGCGGGAACTCTTTGGTTCCGAAACCGAAGTGCAGTTTCGTCCGCATTACTTTCCGTTTACCGAGCCGAGTTTGGAGGTCTATGTGCGATCAAAAGCTCTGAAGCGCGGCGAGCAGTGGATCGAGGTGGCCGGTTGCGGCATGGTGCATCCGGCCGTTTTCGAAGCGGTCAACAAAGCGCGGGGCGATAAAGCTTACGATCCCGAAAAGTGGAGCGGCTACGCGTTCGGCCTCGGCATGGATCGCCTCGCGATGATTCTGTTCGACATTCCCGATATCCGCCTGTTCGCGGAAAACGATTTGCGGTTTTTGAGGCAATTCGCATGAAACTCCTTGGTCATTCCGAGCGAAGTCGAGGAATCTCTGGCTAGCTCTGAGGTCGAAATATCGAGAGATGTCTCGACTTCGCTCGACATGACAACCAGACGAAAATGAAATTTTCCGTTAATTGGCTGCGCGAATTTGTCGATCTTCCAAAAAATCCGGAAGAGATCGCCGAATTGCTGACTCGCGCCGGCATTGAAACCAAAAACATCGAGACGCGCGGCGCGAAGATCGACAAGGTGATCGTTTCGCAAATCACCGCGTCGTCACGCCATCCGAATGCTGATCGGCTGACAGTTTGCGAGGTGGACGACGGCAGTGGCACGAAACGCCAAATCGTTTGCGGCGCGACGAATTACAAAGTCGGCGACAAAGTTCCACTCGCGTTGCCGGGGACAAAGTTGCCCAACGGAACTGAGATTCGAAAAAGCAAACTGCGCGGTGTCGAATCGGAAGGAATGCTTTGCAGCCCAATCGAGCTCGGTTTGGGCGAAGATGCGTCCGGTCTTTTGATTTTATCGCCAGATGCAAAAATTGGCACGCCGATCGGCGATATTTTTCCCGCGGACACCATTCTCAACGTCGAGATTACGCCTAATCGAGGTGATCTGCTGAGCCATTTCGGTCTCGCCCGCGAAATCGCGGCGCTTGTAGGGCAACCGCTCCGGTTGCCCCGGGCAGGCGACGCGCCTGCCCTACAGAAATCTGGCGTAAAGATTTCCGCGACGCACGAATGCCCATTTTTCTCTGCGCGCAAGATCGACAATGTGAAAGTGAATCCGAGCCCGCAGTGGTTGCGCGCGAAGATCGAGACGGTGGGCATTCGCTCCATCAATAACATCGTCGACATTTCGAATTTCGTAATGCTGGAGCTTGGCCAACCGACGCATGCTTTTGATGCCGATAAATTGATGGGCAGCATCAATGTCCGGCTTGCGCGCGACGGCGAGAAGTTTCTCGCGCTCGATGGAAAGACTTACTCGCTCCGGCAGGACAACTGTGTCGTCGCCGATGAAGAGCGTGCCATTGGAATCGGCGGTGTAATGGGTGGCGAAGAAACGGCTGTGACCGATTCGACCAAAAATATTTTGCTCGAAGCCGCTTATTTCCTTCCGGCAAGCATTCGTCGGACGGCGCGCAATTTGAGTTTGCCGAGCGACGCGAGTTATCGATTCGAGCGCGGCGTGGATCCGGACATGATTTTGCGAGCGTCGCACCGCGCGACCGAATTGATGCGCGAGATTGCTGGCGGAACATCGGCAAAAGAAATTCACGTTGCTGGTAAACTTCCAGCCAATCCAGCTGACGTTTCATTGAGTTACGAGAAATGTGATCGCGTAATTGGCGTCGCAATTAAACCAAAGACCATTGACGAAATTCTTACACGCTTCGGGCTGAAGAAAACCAAGAGCACGAGCAAAGTTGGAACCTGGAACATTCCGAGTTATCGGCGGGATTTGCAGCGCGACGTCGATCTTATCGAAGAAGTCGTCCGCGCGTATGGAATAGAGAAAATTCCGGGGCGGACGCGCGGCCGTTTCATGCCAACGAGTTCGGCTGATCGCGCACACGATCTCGAAACACTTCTTCTGCGAGAGCGATTGGCTGGATGCGGTTTGTCAGAAGTGCGGACGTCGAAATTGATTTCGAGAAGCGTCCCCGCTTTCAGCGAAGGTGCGATTGAGCTGCGCAATCCGTTGAGCGAAGATCACGTCGCGCTGCGGCCAAGCTTGATCAACGGTTTGCTCGGAGTGCTCGAACGAAATATTCGTGCCGGGGCCGAGAGTGTTTCCATTTTTGAAATCGGCCGTGCATTCATCCCGCCATCTGGAAAAGAAGAACGGCATCTCGGAATTTTGCTCTGGGGAAATGTCGCGATCGCGCCGAATTGGCGATCGCAGACAAAACGCAGCCTCGACTTGTTTGATCTCAAAGGCGCGCTCGAATGCGTTGTTCCAAACTTGTCGTTTCGGCCGGGAAAATTCCCTGATCTCGCGCTCGCGGTCGAAGTTTGGTCCGGTAATCAGCTGATCGGGTTGGGCGGGCAACTCTCGGCGAGCAAATCGAGCGCGCCGGGTTCGGTGCTCGTTGCCGAGCTGCATGCCGATCTTCTTTTGGATACAGACGAATCAGCAAAAAAATTTCGAGAGCTCGATCGCTATCCATCGATCACGCGGGACATCGCGATGATCGTACCTGAGAATTTGACGCATACTGAAGTTTTGCGCGTGATTGAAGAACCCGCAGAACCGCTGCTCGAAAGCGTGCAATTGTTTGATGTCTTTGAAGCCCGCGACGGGATCACTTCCGGACCGGTCAGAAAATCGCTCGCATATACGTTGACATACCGCGACAAAAATCGCACACTGACAAATGAAGAAGTGACCGTGGCGCACGCGCGGATTCGCGAGCGGTTGCAGCGCGAACTGGGCGTCACTCTGCGGGAATAGTTCTTTGATAGCGAGCCGTTCGTTGAGGGTTGGGCAGGAAACCAGTGCTTTTCTCTCAACTCTCAACTAACGGCTCTTATTAATTTACCCTGCGATGTTCGAGATTACAGGTGGGATTCCCGGACCGATAATTGGCTAACTTGAGGAGGCTGAGTCGCTGGAGAACATGACAGGCCTTAATTGGAAGTCAGACGCTGCGGTGACGGTCATCCACCCGTTACAAAAAGGGAACGGGAGATCCGCCTAAACGGCACCAGCGGGGTAAAATTTCAGTAAATGCCCGAATCGATGAACTCGATTCGGGCATTTTCGTTGAAGCATGGTTAAAGAGGAAGGCAATTACGCAGACTCGTTTCAACGTTTCAACGAATTTGAAAATCCGCCGATAGGATCGACAATGCGCAGTGACATGCGCGCACTCCTAACCCTCGAAGACGGCCGGTTTTTTGAGGGCGAATCTTTTGGCGCAACTGGCACGCAGGTCGGCGAGATTTGTTTCAACACCGCCATGACCGGTTACCAGGAAGTGCTGACCGATCCATCCTATCGCGGCCAGATCGTGGCGATGACTTATCCCTTGATTGGAAATTATGGGACTAATTCGCTCGACCAGGAAAGCCGCTCCCCGCACGTGCGCGGATTCATCATCGAAGAGTTGACCGAAGTCCCGAGCAACTGGCGCTCCGAAATGTCGCTCGATGAATATTTGCAAAAATGGAAGATTCCCGGCGTTCAGGGAATCGACACCCGCGCGCTAACCCGGCATTTGCGCACCCGCGGCGCGATGAAAGCGTGTTTGACGACCGAAGAAATTTCGCCCGAGGATGCGACGCGAAGGGCGATCGAAGGCGAAGGCGTAATTGGAATGGATTACGTGCGCGAAGTGTCCACGGCCGACATTTACCAATGGGACCCCGACGATAAACTCAGCGCACAGTGGTCGATCCCGCAACCGCGGGACGGCGAAAGTAAACGTTCGCTGCCGCCAATCCGGTTCCGCATCGCGGCGTACGATTACGGGATGAAGGAAAATATCCTGCGTCTGCTACGCCAGAAAGGCTTCGGCGTTACTGTTGTCCCGGCATCCACTACCGCAGAGAAAGTGCTCGCGCTCGATCCCGATGGAATTTTTCTTTCCAACGGTCCTGGCGATCCAGCTGCGCTGCCCTACGCGCATAAGGCGGTGCACGATTTGATGGGTAAGAAGCCGATTTTCGGGATTTGTCTCGGCCATCAAATTCTCGGCTTCGCTTTCGGGGGATCGACGTTCAAATTGAAGTTCGGCCATCGCGGCGCGAACCAGCCGGTAAAAGATTTGCGGAGCGGCAAGGTTGCGATTACCGCGCAAAATCACGGTTTTGCTGTCGATCCAGAGTCGCTGCCCTCGAATGTGGAAGTCACGCATATCAATCTAAACGACGGCACCGTGGAGGGGATGCGGCACAAAGAATTGCCGATCTTTAGCGTGCAATATCATCCCGAAGCCGCGCCCGGCCCGCATGATGCCACCTACTTCTTCGACCAGTTCGCCGATTTGATCGAGAAGCAAAGGTAGGGCGCGACGTTTGGTGACTTTTGTCATGTCGAGCGGAGTCGAGACATCTCTCATTATTTAATAGTAAGAGATTTCTCGACTGCGCTTTGCTCCGCTCGAAATGACAAACACAGCTGCATTGACCGACGCGTCGAGCCGCCGACATTTATCTCATGTTCAATTCAACAACAAATAAACCCACGGTCCTAAAGATCGCGGTCGTAGCGACATTTGTCGCGGCGTTGGCTGTTTCTCCGCTCGCCATTGCACAGGAACACGAACATGGCAGCGATGCGGCCGCTTCGAAAGAAGTGACTGGCGAAGTAGTCG
>OCZV010000587.1_pt1 | contig 13130 bp, 19 predicted proteins | sample 1539051 | NCBI WGS metagenome assembly OCZV01 (sample SAMEA3113581, study PRJEB22503) | soil metagenome
GCAGGCGCTCAGCTCACGAGAGATCGACGTTCTGGAATCCGTCGCACGAGGACTCCCAAATCGAGCAATTGCTCGCTCATTACACATCAGCGAAGCCACGGTTAAGACTCACCTGCTGCACGTCTTCGCGAAGCTCGGCGTTGGTGACCGAACAGCGGCGGTGACCGAGGCGCTGGAACGCGGGATCATCCGTCTTGAGCGTCACGAATCGTGATGCGGAGCCGGGCTTAGATATATCGGAACGGACGGAGTCGCCCGTTAAGTAAGTTGACAACCCATCAGCCGAACAGCGGCGATGAACTGGCTATGTTGTACCGAGTGAAGCTCGCCGGCCCTCTGAGCGCGGACCGCAGCACGTCGGAGAATGTTGCGAAGTGGGCACTGGCTAGGTGCGCGGCCAGCGACTCCTCGTCACTCCACTCCTCGACCAAGATCAAGTCATCGGGCTCGTCGAGAGCAAACCCAAATCGATACGAGATGCAACCGGACTCTCGGAGCGTGATCGTCCGCATCGTCGCAGCTGCGTCCTGGAGGAATTCGCGCGCGTCAGGACGAAATGGAGCGGAGCCCGCGACCAAGACCCTCACGAGCCGGCCTCTGCACGAGCATCGTTGCCTTTATTACTGATGACGGCAACGACATCGATCTCGACCAATGCGTCCGGATTGACGAGACGGCCCACCTGGACGGTCGTGCTTGTCGGCTTTGAACCGGAGAGGTACCGAGCCCGGACGGCACCGTATTCCGAGATCCGTGACAAATCCGTGACGAAGGTCCGAATATTGACGATGTCCTCGAATGTAGCGCCCTGATCGGCAAGGATCTGGTGCAGATTCGCGAACACTTGCTCTGTCTGCGCTCCCAGATCGCCTTTACCGACCAGGTTGCCCTTGATGTCGACCGCCACCTGTCCCGACACGAATAACAAGTTGGTTCCCGCGAGCTCGATCTTGGCAGCATGAGAGAACCACTCCCCCGGCGGAGGCGCGACGGCGGCGGGGTCAATCGGAATCCAATCCATGAGAACCCTCCTTCTATCATGCGCACCGGAAATAGTGCGAGGCATCGATATCAACATTGAGGGCGGCGCCGTACTCTGCCGCCCACAGGCAGTCTGAGCTCCGCCGAATTCCAATGGCGTCCTCTCTAACCCGACCTCGCATCGGACGTAGCCAACCCCGAAGGGTTGCGTCACTGCGGTGTCCTCCGCCCTATGATCACGCGCAGTCCTTCTGGCACTTGCTCCGAACCGAAGGATTTGCCGAGGGGTAGCGTCCACGCCATGCTCGGCCAACAGCCCAGGCACCTGTGATGTATCGACAAGTAGGTTCTCGTGGCTCTCATCGTCACGGCGCCATGAACCGTCATCGTTGCGCACAACGTCGTCATCTTTCGAACGACCTATTCGGCGACGGTACAGAAAACTCGGTAACGATCGCTCAGTCGTCACCGACGCGGCCTAGGTTCGGAGCGTCCCGTCGCGCCTCTCCCCATTCGATGTCACATCGCCGACGAGCTCGTTGTGACGCTCGAAACGGTCAAAAAACTTGTCAGCCACATATTCGACAAGATCGCCGCGACCAATAGACGGAAGCGGTAAGTCGCGCCCGCGCATTCGGTCTGATCCCCTGAGGGCGGGGCCTCTCACCTCCCCTCGTCCACCGATCATCTTTCACCCGAGTTTCCTCCTTCGTGTGATGTGGTCATCGCCGGCAGCCTCGACCCTGGACGTCAAAGCGACCACCGGCGATAAGGAGGGAGTAGATGGGCAAGTCAAGGTTATTTCTGGCTCGCGGTCGGCGGTCCCGCGTGCGCGGGACGGCCGTCCGCGTAGTCGTGTCGATAGGACTGGCGGCGTTCGCGCTGGCGGCATGCGAACCCGAGTCCGAGAGGTTGGGCAACGTGACGACCAGGCCCGGAGGCCCCGATGCGGTGGAAGTCGTTGCCGAAAACACGGCCTTCACCCCCGACTCCCTTAGGCTCGAAGCAGATCAACAGGTCACAGTCGAGATCACGAATGAGGACGACTCAGTCCATGACTTCGCCATCGAAGGACTGGGCCTTAACACCGGTCCAATTGAGCCAGGGGACGTCGCTACCGCGACGTTCGTCGTTCCCGACAGTCCCACAGAGTTCGTGTGCACGTTCCATTCCGGGATGACCGGGGACATAGTCGCCTATTGAAGTACGCACACCCCGTTCCAAACGTTCCACTACGTATTCCACCTTGGTGTGATGTCGGCGGCCGGCTCTCCTCTATAGCTTCATAACGTCGAAGGTCGGTGTTCCAGGAGGACCAATGGGTATCGCCATCCAAACAGAAGATCTCGTGAAGTTGTTCGGTTCGACCAGGGCTAACGATCACATCGATCTTACGGTTCGAGCCGGCGCCGTAGTCGGGCTCCTGGGACCGAATGGAGCAGGAAAGACGACAGTGATCCGAATCCTGTCGACGCTGCTCGTGTTGTTCGTTTATGTCTTCGGAGGAGCGATTGCGGGGTCGAGCAGCGAATATCTCCGGTACGCGTTTCCGGGCATCCTCGTACAAAGAACCGCTTTCACGCCCCTAATGACGGCGCTCGGACTGAACCAAGATTTATGAGTCCGAGGTTCCACGATCTCAAGCAATCGAGCAGGCCTAGGAGGTTCACCGATGGTTTCGTTCACCAATGAGGAGCTTGAGTATCTGCAGGGCGACCGACGCCTGAGCAGGCTGGCCGCCTCCAACGCCAGCGGCAGGCCTCACGTCGTCCCTATGAGCTGGCTCTACAACGCCACGTTGACCGCCTCCGACAGCCACCGGCCGCGCGAGGAGACTAAGGAGCAAGGACATTGAGTGACTGCAAACACATCCGGGTAAGCGGCACGATTCACGTACCGCTTCCGCGCGTCGAGGCCTTCACCTTCTTCACCCCCACCGGCGAACGCGCCTATGTCGACGGCTGGGACCCGATTTTCCCCTCGACCGTCGCCGACGAGACTGAACCCGGGACTGTCTTTCAGACCGACCACACCGGTGCTCAGACGACCTGGATCGTCGTGTGGCGGCGACGCGGAGAGAAGATCGAGTACGCGCGGGTAACGCCTGGCGATCGAGCCGGGATCGTCAGCGTCTCATGCTCAGATGCGGGTGATGGCACCACGTCCGCCAGGGTGACGTACGACCTTACGGCGCTTACCCCTGACGCCAACGCCGCGCTCGATCAGTTCGCCGACGACTACCCGGACTTCCTTGAACGCTGGCGCCAATCGATCGCGCACGCCATCGGAGTCGAAAGGAGTTGACGGTAGAGGAACGGTCATGAGAAGGAACAACGTCCCTGGAAGTCGATATCGACATGCACTCGCGTCCCACTCGAATTCACCAGACAGAGCCGACACGGTCTTCTACCCCTTGGCGCACCGGTCAGAGCCGCGCCGGCGGCGCAGAGCGTTGAGGGTTGCGCCGGCCCGAATAGATCCGTCCAAACCCCATCCCACCGTGGAGCAGCCATGCGCCGAGAGCTGAAAAAAGTGCGGCGTGAGTCTCGAAGGATGTGCGTGGCCACCGCTTCTGATGGACTTCCTACGAGAATCCGACTCGATAACGTTCATGCTCTGTTGGAGCGCATCGACGACCTCATTCGCTCACACGATCCGTAGCACCTCCTGGAGTCGCTCCAAGACGTGGTGGAGGAGATGTTTGATTCGTTGCTTGTCGAGCATCAGGGTTGCTCCCTTAGATCTTCGAGACACTCGGGGCACAGGCCGAAATCGCTACATGCCTGTGCCTTGCAGCAGCGCCAGCAAGATTCAGTGACCATGACTCGCTGGAGCTTGACTCGTTCTTCGTAGATATCGTTCATCATGGTGAGACCGCGATTACGGCGGCTATACCGGACGCGACGATGGCGTTCCCCGCCGTGGCAAGAGTGGGCTTCGGCCAGAAGGACTTGTCCTGCTCGGCCTCCAGCAAGACGCTGCTGCGCTTCGTCTACTTCTCGACTACGACTCGCGGCTCGGCGTTATCCAACTAGTGCGCTACCTCCTGACTCGGTGTTCGGGTCTGTCTGATGAGCTCGACGTGGAGTTCGAGGGTGATGTCCTTGGACACCAGGAGTCCACCGGACTCGAGGACCATGTTGTAGGTGAGGCCCAAGTCCTCTCGGTTGATACTCCCGACGGCATCGAACACCGCGCGATCGTTGCCCCAGGGATCTCGAGCATGTCCCAGATACTCCACCTCGAGGGAGACGGGACGGGAAACATCCTTGATGGTGAGCTCGCCGGTCACAGTCCCGCTCCTGCCGCTCCACGTGACATCCGTGGATCTAAAGGAGGAGGTGGGCCACTTCTCGACATCGAAGAAGTCGGCCGACCGTAAGTGATCGTCGCGCGTCTGGTCCCCGCTTGCCACGGAGGCTATATCGATGGTGGCTTCGACCCTGCTGTCCTCGGGGGCCTCAGCGACCTCAACCGTCGCGTCGACGCCGGTGAAGCGGCCGCGAACTTTCGTCAGCATGAAATGGCGAGCGACGAAACCGATCTCGGCGTGTCCCGGGTCCACCCTCCAGACGCCTGGGGCTGGAAGGTCGACTCCATCGACGGTGCGGGTGGGGGCCGGAGTGGACATGAAATCTCCTTTCGATCCGATGGCCGTGGAATTGAACTATCGATTGCAGCCTGACGAAGACCCTCACGATGAGCGCACGGAAGGCTCACAGCCGCCTCCGTATCCAGCACCCGACGTTGCTCATGGAGGCGACCAGGTAATTGAGGCGGATCCAGTTCGCATTCCGGTGCGCCTCCCATCGCTCAAATGGCGCTTGTATCGCTTCCTTGCACCACGCCATGGCCTGGCCATCGAGAGGAGTCGCTTCCGTCTACCCTCTCGATCAGGTCAATCCGCCGGGCCTTGCCTGTCAACAAAATCCCGATCACGAGCAACCACAAAGTAATGACCGTGGGACCGATGATCGTGAGAATCCGCGACGCTATTGTCGGCTCGCCCGTGAATGCCTGGATCAGTCCGGCCCCCACCGACAGGATGCCCGCCCCCACCGCTATCCACCCCAGCCACCCGGGGTAAGTCCCGCTGAGGGCCACAGCTAGACCAAGGAGCAGGAAGGTAGCGCCGGCGAAAACGATGTTGAAGCTGCTAGCAAGAGCGAAGTTGATGGTTTCGTTGGCAAGGACGTCCCGGAGCGCGATGGACCGCTCCTCGGGAGGTGCCGTGGCCCATTCGTCGGCGAGCTGCTTGGCTGCTACCCCGTCGAGGATGACGACGATCACGCCGATCGCGATACCGACTGCGGCAGCCCAGAGCCCGAAGCGGGCCAGCACGCTTGCGATTCCGCCACGGATCGAGTGGTAGAGGGCGACGAGTCCGCCGAGCATAAGCATGATGCCGAAGAGGATCGTGAGGTGGATTGGGCTCCAGGCATCGCTTTCGGCGATCGTCTGTGCCACGCCCTGCGAATCGTTGAGGGGAGTCGAGGGGTGGATTAGATTGCCGACCATTCCCATCACTGAACCGACGATGGCGGCTACTCCTCCGATCATGTAGATCCACCGCTCCGAGCCGATCCCTTGCGTCATGGCTGCTGCCTCCTCAGAAAAAGTTGCCGAGATTCACGAAGCTGCCTCGATGATGCGGATGTCGCGCTCCGCCCCCGCGCCGAGCGCGCGAAGTGCCTCTCGGTAGTCCGGGCTCTCGTAGGCAGCGATGGCTTGCTCGGCACTGTCGAACTCGATCACGACGGTGCGCTCCATCACGCCAGCTTCGTAGACCCTTGTCGGCCGACCGCGAGCTAGGAAGCGACCACCCGATCTCAGCATGACTGGGCCGGCGAGCTTGACGTACTCGGCGAGCTTGAGCGGATCGGCGACTGAACGAAACGTGTTTATCCAATACGCCCTCGGTGTCCCCTGGCGGTGATCGTGGCTGTGAAAGTTTCCGGGCTTCGCGAACCGATGGAAGTGGGGCCCGCCCCCCGCCCGGCGAATCGCACCGAACAGCCCCACGGCGTCTTCGAGCGCCCGGGCGTGCTCGAGCCCGCCGACGAAGATGGGATCGAAGCCCGCGTCGCGGCTCAGATGCTCGGCCATCCGACGGGCGCCGTCTTCGGCGGCGAAGAGGTTGCTCGCCCGCACAGGCTCCTCGTCAATCCGGTCGTAGAGAGCGGAGTGTTGGAGGTTGAACGCCTTGGCGACCGCGCCGCCGACGACCGCCTTTACCTCATGCGCGAGTGACTCGTAATTCTCGTTGCGGCCGGCGAACGGGTTCGTCGCGTCGATTGCGACCTTGCCGTTGAGCCCGCGCACCTTGTTCAGTGCGTTTGCGATCGCATCCGACGGCACCGCCACGAGGACCGTATCGGCGTCCGACGCGTCGCCGCCGTCGCGGCCCAGCGCCGTGACCGTGTGTCCCGCCCGTTCCCAGAGGCGGGCGAGAGCGCCCTCCACATTGCCCCTGCCGACAACCGTGATTCTCACCCTCGCCTCCTTCGATGCGACTGGGGACGTGTAACCCATTCGCGGGCCCCTCATGCACTCGCAGCCAAGCGATCCAAGCCAGGCGCGGTTGGGGAACAACTCGAGGTCGCGGAGTCGCTCGGCAGCGGCCGCGACCGCTTGAGCAACCGCTCCGAGTTGCCGCTGCAACTCCGGCTCGCGCAGTCGCCCGTCATGGTCGAAGGCGCGCCTCGCGTGCGAGATGGGCGCGACCAACGGGAGCGCCAACCCCCCGTAGCGCCCGCACTGCGAACTCCATGGTGTTGATCGCCTGGAGACTTTGGACCCTCCCGCCACGCTGATCAGCCCGACCGGCTTGTCTGTGAGAAACAGTGGGTCGTTGTTGGCAAGCAGCTGGAGCCAGTCAATCGCGTTCTTCAACGCGCCGCTCACGGTGTCGTGATACCAACGGTCCGGGCGTGGTGCGTTGTTCGTTCCTTGTCGAGCCCCCAACCGATGACTCTTTCAGGGTGGATGCGAATAAGCGGGGATGGATTCGAAAGAGCCTCTGCTCGTCCACGTATCTCGATGCCGCGCGGACGCCATGGCGGGAGGACATCGTCGATAACGATGGTCGCCTTACCTGCATTTGCCACATCTCGGAACTTTTTCGTTTGCTCTAGGTTCCGTCCCCCGATGTCGATAGTGGCCATCTCTTCGTTAAGGCTCCAACCGACCGGTGCAACATGTGGCATGCCGTCTCGTCCCACGGTCGCAAGTCGGCCGAGTAGGCGCTGTGTTCTCAGGTACTCGAGTTCCTCGGCTGTGAAAACGCTATTCATGGGCATCACCTCTCGTTAGAAGGGAGAAAGGGCCGGCTTCGCGGGGGCGGGGGAATGGGGCCGGCCCTTTCTCGCGCGGGCCGCTCGAGCTTGCAAAGAATGATCACCCTCACGGAGCGGCAAGCGGTCGTGTTTGACTGATGGCGACTCTTGATCGTCGAACCTCGGTCCCGAGGCCATGACAGTCGGCGATGAGATGCTCTCCAAAGTCGGCGCGTCCATCACAGCCAGACTATGCAGTTGGATTCCGGCAGCCATCACTCAAAGGTGTACTCCCAGGTGGAACGTCGCCGTTCGTGCGATCGCGGACCGCTCTTGCTCCGACGCTCTGGCCGAGGTCAGACCATTATGAAAGGACCCAGGGCCAACAGATCCCGGCAACCTTCTACCGCGGCTTCCACTTTGGGGTGATGTCGCACTGCATGCTCATCCGTAAGGTGGCACTTGACATCAATCCATCGAGCACGAGTCAAGGTGCAGAACAGATCCGGGAAGCGATCGACGTGCCAGGAAGAGGGCAGCGAAGACGAGGCGAGCCGCCAGCCGCCGACAATGCTCGAGAGCCTCAAAGATCCAACGGGTTCGAGGATTTTGAGGAATTCTACGAGCGGCATGCAAGGAGCTTGAGACGGCTTGCGCTGGTATTGACTTCAAACGCCGAAGAAGCCGACGACCTTGTTCAAGAATCGTTGCTCAGGGGATATCATCGCTGGAGCCAGATTCGGAGTGGGAATCCCGGCGCCTATGTGCGCCGGATTCTCGTCAACCTCCACCGGACCTCGCTAAGGCGCAAAGCCGTGGTGCGCAAACACCGCTCGATGGCGCAAGGCGAAGTAACCCCAAGCCACGATCATCGCGTCGAGTTGACGATCGCGATTGAGGCAGTCCTAAACCACCTGACTCCCCGCAGGAGAAGGGCCATCCTGCTTCGGTTCTACGACGACCTCAATCCGGCGGAGATCGCGCAGCGGCTCGACCGCCCCGTGGGGTCGGTGAAGTCGGACCTCCATCGGGCGCTCAAGTGCCTGCGTCCCCTGCTCGAAGACGTCCGTGTGCGTCGCGCACCCTCGCTGTGAGAAGGCAGATGAGCCTGGCCATCGCGTACGTTCTGGCACTGGTGGGGACGTCTCGGGGGAGTCTCCAAGCACAGCGAGTTCCGAGCCTGCCCGCTCTCAGGCATGAACGACGCGATCAAGTCTTCAAGCGCGGCTCCGTCCAGTTAGTAGAGGCTTCTTCCTCTAATCACTTTCAGGCACCCCACATCCTCAACCCTTGCACATCGTCGGTCGGGGCAGTTTCGATCCGCCCCCTTCCAGTTTCCAGCACTCGGGCGGAGAGAGCGCGCCTGCATTGGCTAATCGGGCACGCAACCGCCGCTGCGTAGAAGGCTGAGTCATAAACATCTCGTTCACCTCTCCGATGACTCGCCTTTGTCTTATGGTCAAGCAGCGTATGAGGTAGTGTCACCGCGGTCATCGCACGAAGGTGGAATTCTGGGTGGAAACATTAGGAGATAAGTCCGATCTCACGCGCCTTATTCACCGCTTCGGTGCGGTTGGTAACGCCCAGCTTTTCAAATATGTGGCTTACGTGTTTCTTGACGGTTTCAAGGGTCACCACGAGTTCGTCGGCGATCTCTTGGTTCCTCCTTCCCTCCGCGATCTTCGAGAGGACCTCTAGTTCACGCTCCGTCAGTGGGTCCACCAGTCCTCTCACCGCGTAAGGTTGTATGGCGTTGTCTGCCGGCGCCAGAGCGCGCGTGACCCGGCTCAAATGGTCTCTTTGCGCGCGTGAGATCCGGCCGCGCCGACCGCGCCGGCGTGCGCCAATGAGACTTCGGAAGAGGGCGGCCATCGGTGGCCCTTCATCGGCGAAGACGCGCACGTACCCTTCGGATCGGCCTTGCGAGAGCGTGTCGTCGAGAACCGCGAGTGCCTCGTCGTGATATCCGGATGCCTGCAGCGCCATTGACCGGACGGCGCGTATCTCTATCAGGCTTCCTGTGCGGCCCTGTGACTCGGCAAGCTCGTCGAGACGATCGAGTAGTCCGAGAGCGCGATCCGGCTCGGCGCGGGCGAGGAGAACACGTGCCAGGACGAGGTGGTCTCGCTCCCGTGAATAGGAGACCTCGTCGTCCTCCTTGAGTCCCGCTTCCTCCGTCCACTCGACGGCGTCCTTGAGCCTGCCTTGCGCTAGGAGCAAGCGTGCCCGTTCGGCCGGAGCGGGGTTGTGCAAGCTGACGATGTCGGGACTGGCAATGGTTTGTTCGGCCTCATCCATGGTCGCCAGCGCGAGGTCGCGGGCGCCTGCGGCTTGGCGCACCCAGGCAAGGGTGGCGAGGCCGGTAGCGAGCGGCAACGCGTAGACGAGACGCCGGCACCGTTCGACTCCTTGGACGGCGTGTTCGAGGGCGGAGTCCAGGTCACCGCGCTTGCGCATGACCTCAGCCAGCCCGATGAGGGCCAGTCCGGCCTCGGGGGGAAGGCGCCGCCCCGGATCGGTAATGATGTCCAGCCCTCTCTGGTAGGTGCGCGCGGCCGCGCCGAGCCGACCCGCCGCCTGCTGCACCCACCCAAGGTCGTAGCCGGCCCGGACAGCAAGATATCGCTCCCCGGCGATCCGGCGCTCCTCCACGACCTCCATCAGTCCCTGCTCTGCCTCGGCGAGGCGGCCCATCATCCAATCGGCCACCGACACGTGGTATCGCGCTAGAGATGCCAGAAGTCTGTCCTCGGGAGCTACGCGCGAGAGAGCCTCCCGCGCAAACGCGCCGGCGCGCTCCGCTTCCCCACGGAGGCGGGCAAGGTCGGCGCGCATTACGGCGGTCGCGGCAGGAAGGTTCGTAAGGACGCTTGCGGCGCGCCCAACGGACGGGTCGTGCGCATCGCTCGGCTCGCCCGGAGCTCTCAGCGCGGCTTCGAGCAGCGACTCGGCTTGATCCAGACGGCACTCGAGTTCCGCCGCGATGCTTTGGGCAATCATCACCCGTGGGCGAGGCGCAACGACGTCTTGGGGGAGTGCAGACAGCCACCGGTCCAGCGTTGCCCTTTCGCTCCTCCGGAGGAGAAGCTCCTCGACATGGCGCTCGACCAACTCGGCGACGCGGGGGAGGTCGTTGGCTCCGAGATGGTGGTGTACGGCGTCGTCGACAAGCCCGCGCTCTTCACACCACTTTGCCGCCCGCCGATGCAGGTCCGGGATCGAGTCCGGATCGTGCCGCCGCAAGCGCGCGCGCAGCAAGTCTGCGAACAGGTGGTGGAAGCGGTACCAGCGCCGCTCGTCATCGAGGGGAATCAAGAACAGATTCGCCCGCTCGACCCTCTCGAGCATCTCCCATGCGTCGAATTCCTCGGTAACGGCGTCGCACAGAGGGGCACAGAGGCGTTCGAGGATCGAGGTACGGAGAAGGAATCGCCTTACCTGCTCCGGCTGGCGTTCGAGAACCTCCTCACTCAGGTAATCGAGCACGTAGCGATGAGTTCCGGTGAAAGCGTGGAGGAACGCGTCTTGGTCCGGTCGTCCCTGGAGAGAAAGGGCGGCGAGCTGCAGCCCGACCGCCCACCCCTCCGTGCGAGCCTCCAGAGCCTCTACTGCCTCGAGGGGGAGTTTCAGCCCCCATACATCTCTCAAGAGGCTTGCCACCTCTTCGGGCTTGAAGCGAAGATCTTTTCCCCGCAACTCGGTGAGTCGACCTCCCGCACGAAGTCGCGCCAGCGGTAGGGGAGGATCGCTCCGGGTCGCGATCACGAGATTTATCCCCGGCGGAAGGTTGTTCAGGAAGAACTCCAAACCATCGTGGATGGGCGGTGAATCGATCACGTGGTAGTCGTCCAGAATCAAAGTGAGCCGATCGTCTACCGCCTCCAGGCCGTTGATCACTGCAGTTGCTAGCGCCCGGCTCGATTCCTCGCGGGGAGAGATGAACATCGAATGCACATCCTCGCCAACGGTCACGCCGGCGCGATCGAGCGCCGCGACGACGTAGCGCCAGAAGCGCACTGGATCGTTGTCCTCCGGATCTAGCGAAAGCCACGCCACCGGGCGCGAGGTCGCCTGGACCCAATCTCCAAGCAGCGTTGTTTTGCCGAATCCTGCTGGTGTGCAAATGAGAGTGAGATCGGAAGCCGCGCCCTCATCAATCTGCGACGTGAGTCGCATTCGCCGGAGGCGCTCCGACCTGATCCGTGGCGTTGTGATTTTCGTGGCCAGAAGCCGGTCGCGTTCGAGTGCCTCTCCGCCCTGCGCTGGTTCCTCGGCTTCACTGGTCGCGCGGCCGCCAGCGCCTGGACCCTCTGCCGATCGCTTATGCGGGTCCGGGGATTCCACCCCAGCTTCCACCTTCGCGTGATGTCGCGCCGCTTCCCCCTCCGTAGCGTGATTTTATGCACCAGAACCAAGAAGATCGAAAAATGGCGCCGAGACACCCTCGCCCCGTGCCCGCGTATAGAGAAACGTGCTGGAGACGACCCTCGTGAGCGGCTCCCAGTGGTCTCCTCAGTATGAGATCCGCGTCGCAGAGGTTCTGAACGGAAGCTGGTCGACTTGGTTCGAGGGCCTTGAGGTGAGGGAGGAGATGGGACAGACCGTCGTCTTCGGCTCCATCCCCGATCAATCTGCTCTTCACGGGGTGCTCGAAAAGATTCGGGATCTCGGCCTTCACCTAATCGCGGTCCGTCGAGTTGGGCCCGGGAAGTCTGAAAAGCAGAGGAGGGTCGAGCATGTGGTTCTGCGAGGCAAGCGTGTGCTATTGCGGCGGGGTCGCGCTGAGGATGTCGAGCGGCTTTCTCGGATTCGCGGAGAGCCCGAGGTCGGCCGGTGGTGGGGGAGCTTCGAACCAGAGGAGCTGCTTCGCGACTTCGTGGAGTCGCCGAACGGGTTCGTCATGGATTTTGCCGGTGAGGTCGTGGGTGGAATCCAGTACTCGGAGGAAAACGATCCCATGTACCGTCATGCGAGCATCGATGTCTTCATTGCCTCATCATGGCGAGGTCAAGGGCTCGGGGTCGATGCCGTTCGGGCACTCGCTCAATACCTGCTCGACGAGCGCGACCACCACCGTCTCACGATCGATCCTGCAGCCGACAACGCCAGCGCGATCCGCGCTTACGAGCGAGTCGGCTTCCGCAAGGTGGGAGTTATGCATCAGTACGAGCGCGCCCCCGACGGGTCGTGGCGTGATGGCCTGCTAATGGAGAGGCTGCGCAAGGACTTCGGGTCTCGAAGTTCGGGTAACCATGAAGGATAGGGCTGGCTCTCATCCGGTTATCAAAATGACGCAGCCATCGGCGGCGTCGGGTTTCCCCGCACGGCGAGCGACAATGGACTGGGCTGGACAAACGAAGTTTGCGCGCGAGTTGGAGTTACACGCTACCGAAATCCAACCAATGCAACGCGCATGAGGATTCAACAGATCCAACGCAACGGTGCACCCCGGATGATCGTCTGCGCTCTCTCTTCCCTGGCTGTCACAGGACGACCGGCTATCTCGTCTCCCGTCTTGGAAGTAGCAAAAAGAGACGAAAGGAGTTGCTATGAAGATCCTGGTCGCAGGCGCTACCGGGGCGATCGGAAAGCAACTCGTCCCACGGCTCGTCGCGGGTGGTCACGAGGTCGCTGGGATGACGCGAAGTGACTCGAGGGTTGACGCTGTTCGCAGTCTTGGAGCAAGCCCGGTGGTTGCCGATGCATTGGACCCTGAGCAGGTTGCCCGTGCGGTTGCTGAGGTAGAGCCTGAAGTGATCTTTCATCAGCTCACCGGGCTGGCTGGCTTCCTCACCGACGTGCGCCATCCCGATCGCGCCTTTGCTCTTACAGACCGCCTGCGCACGGAGGGGACCGACCACCTGTTGGCGGCGG
>OCZV010000588.1_pt1 | contig 13129 bp, 9 predicted proteins | sample 1539051 | NCBI WGS metagenome assembly OCZV01 (sample SAMEA3113581, study PRJEB22503) | soil metagenome
GGGGGCGCAGCCCCCGTGGAAGCTCGGTCATGAGCGCAGCTCCTGACCGGCCGACGGTGCGACCGCTAGGGAGCCGGGCGGCGATGGGGTACGGGGGCGCAGCCCCCGTGGAAGCTCGGTCATGGCGGGATCAGTCTCCCATGGCGTCCGCGGTGCGCTCGCTGAGGGTCGGAGCGACGACTTCGGCCAGGAGCACGGCGACCAGGATGAGCCCGCCTCCGGCGACCGCCGAGGCGCTGAGCGGCTCGTCGATGAGCGCGCTCAACAATGCGGCGAAGACGGGTTCGAGCAACAGGATGAGCGCCGCCCGCGACGGGCTGACGATCCGCTGGGCCCAGACCATCGCCAGGAAGGCGACCGCCGTGGCAAAGACCCCCGTGAAGGCGGCGGCTGCCAGGGCACTGCGGTCGGCGTCTATCGCACCCTGCGCGGCGGCCGGCACCAGGCACGCCGCACCCACGATCGCCAGCTGCACCGTGGTCAGCCGCACGGGATCGTGGCGTGGTGCGACCTCCCCCAGGAACACGAGGTGCGCCCCGAACGCCACCGCACAGCCGAGCGTGAGCGCCTCGCCCCGGCCGAACCCCGTGTCCGCGCCGCCGGTCAGCAGGACCAGCCCGGCGACCGCCAGCGCGACCCCGACCATCACGAGTGGGTGCGGGCGCTGCCGGGTCAGCGCGAACGACATGAACGGCACGAACACGACCAGCAGGTAGGTGATGAAGGCCGACGTGGCCGCGGTGGTGTACTGCAGGCCGACGGTCTGGAGGACGTAGCCGGCGAGGAGCAGCACGCCGGCGACGACCCCGTCCCGGACCTCGTTGGATCCCCGCGGCCGTTGGCCGCTCCTTCGGCGGGCGACGGCCCCCAGCACCGCGGCGCCGATGAGGAACCGGACGGCAAGGAAGGGCAGGGGATCGACCCGCTCGACCGCGTCCTGAACGACCAGGAACGTCGTGCCGAAGAAGAAGGCGGCGACGACCAGGGCGGTGTCCGCCTGCCAGCGCGGGGCGTCGACCGATCCCTCGTCGGAGCCCGCTTCCGAGGGCGGCAGCGGCACTGCGGCTTCGGACAACGACACCTCACTTCCGGCATTCACGCGGCGACTGGCGGTGATTGTTCATACTGGTGCGGTGCGCGCTGCCTGCAGACCGCACGGCTGGGGAACCCTGCCACGGTGGAGCACCCTCATCGTCGTGGCGCTGACACCGGCCGTCGTGGCCGCCTGTTCGGACCAGCCCGGCGTTCCGGCCGCGGGGGCCGAGCCCGAGGCCCTGTCGCCCGCCCTGCACGCCCCCGCCGAGCAGACGGTGGTGATCCCGAGCTCCAGCGCGCCGGAGCTGGCGGCGGCCACGAGCGCGGCGCTCTACGAGCAATCGCCGGTCGTGGTGCTGGCCGGCGATGGTGACGTGGCCGGCCAAGCCCGCGCGGCATCCGTCGCCGTGGGGTTGGGCGCACCGCTGCTGTTGGCGCCCACTGACGCCGCCCAGAGCGGCATCGTGTACGAGGAGCTGACGCGCCTGGCGCCTGAGGCGATCCTCGGTTTCGGGGACGCAGCCACGCGCTGGGCCCAGGAGGGGGAGCTGGGCGCGCCGATCCTGCCGGCACCACCCGACATCGGTGGTGTCGAGGAGGCCACCGGCAGAGACTTGGGCGACGAGCAGGCCGTGGCGCCCGACCAGCTCATCGACGCGGTCGCCACGCTCGAAGGGGACCGGCCGGCGCTCCTGACCGTCGAAGGCGAGGCCGGAGGTGCCGCCCCCACCGAGCCGGATGGCCCGCAAGGGGGCGATCTGCCGCGGGTCGAGCCCGACGCGACGCTGGACTCGCTGCTGGTGCTGGTGCCCCGTGATCCCACGTCGCTGGCGGCGGCGGCCACGGCTCGGGCCAGTGGAGCACGGCTGTTGGCGGTGGCGCATCCCGATCCCCGCACCGACGGCGACCTCATCGCGGCCCTGACCGATAGCCCACCCGGGCCGGTCCTGGCCCTCGGCAGCGCCTTCGGTCCACCGGAGACTCTCCGCTACCGCCTCGACGTCGCCGCCAGCGGCGTGCAGCTGCCGGGCGGCGGGCAGATCCTGTACCCGGGACGGCAGATGGTCGCCCTCTACGGCCACCCCGGGGCGCCGGTGCTGGGGGTCCTGGGCGAGCAGGACGTCGAGGGCGCCATCGCCCGCGCTCAGCAGCTCGCCGCGGACTATCAGCCGCTGGTGGACGTGCCGGTGGTCCCCGCCTTCGAGATCATCACCACGGTGGCGTCCGCCGGTGCCGGGCCCGACGGCAACTACTCCTACGAGGCGCCGGTCGACATGCTGCGTCCGTGGGTCGACGCCGCCGCCGAGGCCGGCGTGTACGTCGTGCTCGATCTGCAGCCGGGACGCACCGACTTCCTCACCCAGGCCAAGCGCTACGAGGAGCTGCTGACCCGGCCACACGTCGGCTTGGCGCTCGACCCGGAGTGGCGGCTGAGGCCTGATCAGCGGCACATGGCGCAGATCGGCTCGGTCACCTCCGCCGAGGTCAACACCGTGGTCACGTGGCTCGCCGACCTCACCCGTGCCCACAAGCTGCCGCAGAAGCTGCTGCTCCTGCACCAGTTCCAGGTGCAGATGATCAGCGACCGGCCACAGGTGGACACCAGTCGCGACGAGCTGGCCGTGCTGATCCACGCCGACGGCTTCGGCTCGCCCGGCGCCAAGTTCGAGACGTGGAACGCCATGCACATCGGCCCGCCGCCCAACGTCTGGTGGGGCTGGAAGAACTTCATCGACGAGGACAGCCCCACCTTCACGCCGGCCGAGACCATGGCCATCGAGCCCCGACCGCTGTTCGTGTCGTACCAGTGAGGGTCGATTCCGCGGATCATGCGGCCACGACGACAGGTGGGCGCGACGACGAGTAGACCGTCAGTAGCCGATGGTCAGGTCGACTCGGTGGCTGGCCTGAGACGACGTCCACGACGATGGCGGCCGTGGGCATCCAGTCCCCGACGGGCCGCCGGCGGTGATAGCCACCATCGGGAACGCGATGGTCGTCCTTGTCGCCCAGGTTGAAGGTGGATGTGCCGACTGGCCTCGCCCTGCGCACAGTGGTGCGTACCGGAGCCCTGTGCAAAAGGGCGGGCACCTACCCCCGATAGCGGTTGGTGAGGGGCAGGCGGCGGTCCTTGCCGAAGGCCTTGGGCGTCACCCGCACACCGGGTGGCGTCTGGCGCCGCTTGTACTCCGACACGTCGACCAACCGAGTGATGCGCTCGACCAGCGCCGGATCGAAGCCCATCGCCACCAGGTCGCCGCGGGTGCGGTCGTCCTCCACGTAGGCCTCGAGGATGGGGTCGAGCACGTCGTAAGGCGGCAGCGACTGGTCGTCGCGCTGGTCGGGGCGCAGCTCCGCCGACGGCGGCTTGGTCAGCACGTTCTCCGGCACCAACGGGCGACCGGCCCGGGCGTTGCGGTCACGTGTCAGCTCGTACACCAATGTCTTGGGTACGTCCTTGATGACGGCGAAGCCGCCGGCCGTGTCGCCGTAGAGCGTCGAGTAGCCGACCGCCATCTCGCTCTTGTTGCCGGTGGTCAACACCAGCCAGCCCCGGAACTTGTTGGACAGCGCCATCATCACCACGCCCCGGATGCGGGACTGGATGTTCTCTTCGGCCAGGCCTGGCTCCAGGCCGGCGAAGCTCGGCGCCAGCATGTCCAGCAGCGCCGCATGGGCCGGCTCGATGAGGATGACGCGCGACTCGATCCCCAGCTCGGCGCACAGCTTCTCGGCGTCGGTGATCGAGTGGTCGGACGAGTAGCGCGATGGCATCAGCACGCCGTGCACGTGCTCGGGACCGAGGGCGTCGGCGGCGATGAGCGCCACGAGGGACGAATCGATGCCACCGGACAGCGCGATGGCGACGTCGGTGAAGCCGTTCTTGCCGACGTAGTCGCGGGTGCCGAGCACCAGCGCCTCGTAGACCTCCTGCACCGGGGGCAGCACCTCATCCAGCGGCGGTCGCCGGAGGTCGGCAGGATCGGTCACCCGGGGCGCCGAGGAGACTTCGACGACGGGCAGCGGCTCGTCGCTGGCCCGGCCCCGGGGATCCAGCAGGCGCTTGCGGAACACCGGCAGGACCTCGACGTCGCAGACGACCGTCTGCTCCACGAACTGCGCGGCCCGGGCCAGCAGGTCGCCCTCGGCGTCGAACACCATCGAGGCACCGTCGAACACCAGCTCGTCCTGGCCGCCCACCTGGTTGACGTAGACCAGCGCGCAGGAGGCGTCCGACGCCCGGGTCGCCAGCATCCGCTCTCGCTCCGCGAGCCGGTTGGCGTAGTAGGGCGAGGCGTTGATGTTCACCACCAGCTCGGCACCGCCCGCGGCCTGTGCGGCGATGGGCCCGGTGGGGCTGAAGGCGTCCTCGCAGATCGACACCCCCACCCGGACGCCGCCGACGACGACGAGGGGCGATTCGCCGGCGCCGGCGGCGAAGTAGCGCTGCTCGTCGAACACGGCATAGTTGGGCAGCAGGCGCTTGTGGTACACGGCCTGCACCTCGCCGAAGGCGCACACGGCGGCGGCGTTGTAGAGGTCGCGGCCGGCGTCCACGAAGCCGACCACCGCCGCGCAGCTGCCGCTGGCCGCCGCCACCTGGTCGAGCGCAGCCCGGTTGTCGGCCACGAAGCCGGGCTTGAGCAGCAGGTCCTCGGGCGGGTAGCCGGTCAGTGCCAGCTCGGGGAACACGGCCAGGTCGCAGCCCTGCGCCTCTGCGTCGGCGAGCGCGGTCACGACCCGCTCGACGTTGCCGTCGAGGTCGCCGACCGTGGTGTTGATCTGGCACAGGGCGACGCGCACGCGACTCACACTGTCAAGCGTACGGGGGTGCAGACTCGGGTTGTGGATCGTGTGGACGTGGCTGAGCTGCCGGCATTGATCGAGCGCAGCGCCGATCCGCTCGCGGTGCGCGCCGCGCTCCATCGCGTCGACGGCTCGGTCGGGGACCGGCTGGCGTCGGACCCCGGATTCGCCCGCGCGTTCGTGGCCACGGTGGCCGCCAGCCGCAGCGCCACCCGGCTGATCCACACCGATCCGGCCGCAGCGGCGGTGCTCGCCGACCTCGACGCGCCCGTCCCCGACCGCATCGGGCCCGGCACCGATGCAGACGCCGACGTCGATGAGCTGGTCCGCTGGAAGCGTCTCGAGCAGCTGCGGATCATGGCCCGTGACCTGCTCGGCCTCGACGACCTCGAGATCACCACGGCCGCGCTGGCGGATCTCGCCGCCGCGGTGCTGCGGGCGGCCGTGCGCCTCGCCGGTGCCGACGGCAGCGGCCTCGCCGTGATCGGCATGGGCAAGCTCGGCGGTCGCGAGCTCAACTACGCCAGCGACGTCGACGTGCTGTTCGTCGAGGGCGACGCCCGCCGGGCCCGGGCCGTGCTCGACGTCGCCCGACGATGCTTCCGGGTCGACGCCAACCTGCGTCCCGAGGGGCGTGACGGCGCGCTCACCCGGTCCATCGACAGCTATGTCAGCTACTGGGACCGTTGGGCGCAACCCTGGGAGTTCCAGGCGCTGCTCAAGGCCGTGCCCGTGGCCGGCGACGTCGGGGTGGGACGGGACTGGGCGTCCGCCGCGTCGGTCGCCCTGTGGGGCCGGCGCTTCACCGCCGACGACCTGCGCTCGCTGCGCGTGCTCAAGGAGCGGGCGGAGGCGGAGGTCGCGCGCCGGGGCGTGGCCGACCGGGAGGTCAAGCGGGCGCCGGGGGGCATCCGCGACATCGAGTTCGCCGTCCAGATCCTGCAGCTGGTGCACGGACGGGCCGATCCCGAGCTGCGCTCGCCCACCACCCTGTCCGCCCTGGCGGAGATGCGCGCCGGCGACTACGTCGCCGCCGACGACGCCGAGGGACTGGACGGTGCCTACCGGTTCCTGAGGCGGGTCGAGCACGCGCTCCAGATCGAGGACGAGCAGCAGACGCACACGCTGCCCAGCGAGCGCGAGCACCGCCGGCGCATCGCCCGCGTGCTCGGCTTCCACGGGACGCCCGAGTCGGGACCGACCGACGCGTTCGATCGCGAGCTCGCCCGCCAGCGCAACGTCGTCCGCCGTATCCACGAGCGCCTCTACTTCCGTCCCCTGCTGGACGCGCTCGCCGGTGTCGGCCGTATGTCGCCGGACACCGCGGCGAGCGCGCTGGCGAGCTTCGGGTTCGCCGATGCCGACCGCACCCGGGCGGCGGTGCACGAGCTGACCCGGGGCCTCACACGCTCGTCGCGCATGATGCAGCAGCTGCTGCCACTGGTGCTCGACTGGTTGTCGACGTCGCCCGATCCGGCCCTGGGCCTGCTGGGCTTGCGCAAGCTGGCGTCGGGCGAGCAGAGGACCATGGAGCTGGCCAACGCCTTCCGCGACAGTCCCGAGGTCGCCCGCCGCCTGTGCCAGCTGCTGGGGACGAGCGGGCTGCTGGGCGACATCCTGGTCGCCAATCCCGACCTCATCGTCCGCCTCGCCGATCCCGACCGGCTCCAGACGTTGGACCGCGCCGGCCTGGCGGCGTCGGTCGACCGGGCGCTCGGGTGGCGTGCCGACCGCGGCGAGCGCCAGCAGGCCCTGCGGCGCTGGCGCAGTCGGCACCTGCTCGGTGTGGCTGCCCGGGACGTCTTCGGCGTCGCCGACGTTCCGATGGTGGGGGCCGACCTCGCGGCGCTGGCGGAGGCCTGTGTGGGCGCGGCGTTGGCGTCGCTGGATCCCCAGGTGCCGTTCGCAGTGGTGGCGCTGGGCCGCTTCGCCGGCGGCGAGCTGTCGTACGCCAGCGACCTCGACGTGCTCTTCGTCCACGAGGGGTCGACGCCCGCCGACCACGAGGAGGGCCTGCGAGTGGCGTCCGATCTGCTGCGGTTCCTGGCCGGCGCCACGCCGGCGCAGCGGATCTACGACGTCGACGCCGATCTGCGCCCCGAGGGCCGCCAGGGAGCCCTGTCCCGCAGCATCGACGGCTACGCCGCCTATTACGAGCGCTGGGCGCTCACCTGGGAGCGCCAGGCCATGGCCCGGGCTCGCCCGGTGGCGGGCGATCCGGCGTTGGGGGCGCGCTTCTTGGAGGTGCTCGACGCCGCCGTCTGGGACCGGCCGTTCGGCGCCGAGGACGAGCGCGAGGTGCGGCGCATGAAGGCCCGCATCGAGCGCGAGCGCATCCCTCCGGGCGAGGACCCGGAGTTCCACCTCAAGCTGGGTCGGGGATCGCTGTCCGACATCGAGTTCACGGTCCAGCTGCTGCAGATGCGGACGGGGACCCAGGCGCCGTCGACGATGGGCGCGCTCGACCGGTTGGTAGCCGACGGCGTGGTGGCGGCCGAGGATGCCGAGGTGCTGCGGGCCGCGTACCGGTTCTGCGAGCGGACCCGGAACCGCTGGTGGCTGGTCGGTTCCGTGCCTTCGGCGGTGGACGCGTTGCCGGCCCGTCCGGACGATCTTTCGCACCTCGCGCGGTCGTTGGACACGAGTGCCGCCCGCTTGCGGGACGAGTACCGGCGAGTGACGCGCCGGGCCCGGCGGGTCGTCGAGCGGCTGTTCTACGGCAAGGCGTGAGAGGATCTGGCGTCGGGTCCGTTCACTGGGAGGGGAAGATGGCCGTCACGCCCGAGGTCCAGTCCATTCTCGACGCCCTGGCGGCCTTGGACGGCCCGCCCATCGAGGAGCAGACGCCGGAGCAACTGCGACAGGCGTATGCCCAGATGAACCGACTGGCCAGCAAGGTGGAGATGGCGTCGGTGACCGACCGGACGTTCCCCGGGCCGGCAGGTGACGTGCCGGTGCGGGTCTACGTGCCGACGGCCGAGCCGGGCCCTCGGCCGGTGATCGTGTACTTCCACGGGGGCGGGTGGGTCATCGGTGACCTCGAGACCCACGACGCCACCGTGCGCTCGTTGGCCGCCGCCAGTGGCGTGACGGTCGTGTCGGTCGACTACCGGCTGGCGCCCGAGCACCGGTTCCCGGCGGCGGTGGACGACTGCCTGGCCGCGGTGCGGTGGGTGGCGTCGCCGGACGGTGCCGCCGCGCTCGGTGTCGATCCCGTCCGTTTGGCCGTCGGCGGTGACTCGGCCGGTGGCAACCTGGCCGCGGTCGTGGCCCAACACGTGCGGGACACGGGACCGGCGCTGCGGTTCCAGCTCCTGGTGTACCCGGCGACCGACGCGCAGCTAGCGCACCCGTCGATCGACGAGAACGCCGACGGGTTCTTCCTCACGAAGGCCGACATCGTGTGGTTCCGGCGGCATTATCTCGGCAACGACTGGGCCCGATCGGCGACCGACCCCCGGGTGTCGCCGCTGCTGGCCGAGGACGAAGCTGTGCGGGGCGTGGCGCCGGCATTGGTGATCACCGCGGAGTACGACCCGCTGCGAGACGAGGGCGAGGCCTACGCGGCCAAGCTGCGGGGCGCCGGCGTCGAGGCGACCGCCAGCCGCTACGACTGCATGATCCATGGCTTCTTCTCGATGGGCGACCTCGTCCCCGAGGGCAAGGCCGCCATCGACGAGGCGGCCGAGGCCCTGCGGGCGGCCCTCGCCTGACCCGTTGGCGGCGCGGACGTCGTGCCGCTCGAGCTCGGCCAAGCGGAGCTCCCACCGTCGGCGCCGAGCGAGCCAGGAAAGCGCCTCGGCCGATGGCGTCGCTCCGGCTACCGTCTGGTCGCCGCCACGGCCGGGTTCACCAAGGGCGCCGTCTACTCCAACTTCAAGAGCAAGGACGACCTGTTCCTGGCGTTGGTCGACCATCGGATCGAGCGACAGTTCGCCCTGGCAGGCGAAGTGCTCGACACCAGCACGCACGAACCCGGTGAGCTGCTGCCTCGGATGCACGACCTGCTGGGTACCCGAGCGTTCTTCTTCGACGACACGTTGAGCACGCTCTATCTCGAGTTCGTGCTGTACGCGAGACGCAATCCCGAGGCACGCGCCAAGCTGGCAGCCATCGGGGAGCGCTCCCGCGCCTTCACGCAGCAGCTCATCGAGCGGGAGCACGCGATCCACGGGACGAGTCCCCCGCACCCTCCACGGGAGCTTGCCGAGATCTCGATGGCGCTGTTCATGGGGTTCGAGGTCGATCGCCTGGTCGATCCTGCTTGGGTCACAGACCGGACCGTGGATACGGCGCTGGCGATCCTGTCCGCGTTGATGGGCGTCGAGGGCCAAACCACTCGAACCTGATCGAAGACCACGGATATGCCCTGCAAGGCATCGGCGCCGTGCTAGTATCGTACGCGTGTTCGTAGGCGTCAGACTTCGCCAGGTTCGGGACGTGGAGAAGGTGCTGCATTCTGAGCTGGGCCGCCTGGTGCCTGGGGATGTGCCGCTGGGTGACGCGGCGGCGATGTGGCAGGCGTTCGACGGCATCGAGCGGCTGGCGGCGGCGGCCAAGACGTTGCTGGCCGAGCGGGTCGACGAGTCCCGGGCCTGGGCGCGGGCGGGGGACCGGTCGGCGGCCGAGTACCTGGCGCGCCGATCGGGGACGTCGGTGGGTGCCGCCCGTGGCGGCTTGGAGACGTCGAAGCGGCTGCGGGCCTTGCCGGCCACCGAGGCGGCGGTGCGCCGCGGCGAGTTGTCATCGGCGCAGGCTGAGACGGTCGCGGGTGCGGCGGCGGTCAACCCGGCCGCCGAGGTGTCGCTGCTCGAGACCGCTCGGCGTTCGACTCTCACCGAGTTGCGCCAGCAGGCCAACCGGGCCAAGGCGGCGGGCGATCCCGACCCCGAGGCAACACATCGGCGCATCCACCGCCAACGGTGCCTGCGGCGCTTCACCGACGGCGAAGGCGCGTGGAACCTGCAGGCCCGGGGCACGCCCGAGGCCGGCGCCGCGTTCAACGCCGCGCTCGATCCCATCATCGAAGAGATGTTCCGCACCGCCCGCCGCGACGGCCGCCGCGAGTCCCCGGACGCCTACGCGTTCGACGCCATCATCGAGCTCGCCCGTCGCGTCCGAGCAGGCATCGGGTCTGTGAACTCTGACTCTCGGTCAGACGCGGTGCCTGCATCGCCGCAGGCACCGGCCGCCCCGGCGACGAACGCGGCTCGTCCCAAGGCGCCCAACCCGAGCTTTCTGGCGTTGTTGCGGGTCGATCTCGAGGCCCTGGTGCGGGGCCGGAACGAGGGCGACGAGCTCTGCGACATCGCCGGCGTCGGGCCCGTGCCCGCCCGGGTCGCCCGCAGCCTGTTGGGCGAGGCGATCCTCAAGCTGGTGATCACCAAGGGCGTCGACGTGGTCAACGTCACCCACCTGGGCCGCGGTCCCAGCGCCGCCCAGCGTGTCGCCCTGCTCTGGACCTCGCCGTGGTGCACCAACCTCACGTGCTCGCACACCCTGCAGATCCAGCACGACCACCGAACGCCGTGGACCGAGGTCCACGAGACCACCCTCGACAACATCGACCGGATGTGCGGGCCCTGCCACAAGCGCAAGACCCACGACGGCTGGGCGCTCGTCGACGGCAAAGGCCGACGACCTCTGGTGCCCCCCGACGATCCCCGACATCCCAAGCGCGCCGCCCCACCACGAGGCGACCCGGCAGTGTTTGGTAGCGACGCCGCGTAGATGGCCGGCGCGTGTCGGCCGCCCTCCTCCCGACTCGGTGGTAAGGCAGGCGCGGCGAGGACATCCCGGCCGGATGTGGTTTGGAGGTGCGCCCAGCAACGTTGACCGATGTTCCAGGGATCGCCTCGACGTACGTCGCCTCTTCGCGGACTGCCTACGCGCCGCTCCTGCTTCCGGAGGCCGACAACCACCGGGCCCGGCGCTACGTCGCCAAGTACACGATCTGCCCGCCATGGCCCCACGGGTTGGCCGACTCGGTGGGTTCGGTCGCGGCGGCGAACTGGCCGACCTAGCGCTGTGGGATCCGGCGTTCTTCGGCGTGCGGCCCCACACCTCCTGAAGTCGGGCTTCCCGGCCTGGTCGGCGGTGGGCGACGCCAACGCCCTCGACCGCCGCACTGGCCTCACCGTGTGGCACGGGCCGCGCCACGCCGCTGATCGGTCCCAGTAGCCTCGGCGCCGCATCGTCATCGGGGATCATCAGGGGGACATGTGGACGTCGGGCTGTTCGTTCCGCTGGGCAACGGCAACGCCACTCCGGAGCTGGTCCGGGCTGTCGGCCGGGAGATCGAAGACCGCGGGTTCGAGTCGATCTGGCTCCCCGAGCACGTGGTGCTGTTCGACGACTACGGCTCGTCGTACCCGTACTCCGCCGACGGGCGCCTCCCCATCGGGGGCGATGCCGGCATGCTCGAGCCGCTCAACGCCCTCACCTTCCTGGCCGCGGTCACCGACCGGGTGCGGCTCGGTACCGGCATCTGCCTGGTCCCACAGCGCAACCCCGTCTACACGGCCAAGGCCGTGACCGACCTCGACTCCCTGTCGGGCGGCCGGGTCGAGTTCGGGGTTGGCATCGGCTGGCTGCGCGAGGAGTTCGAGGCCGTCGGCATGCCGTTCGAGAAGCGAGGCGCCCGCACCGACGAGCACCTGGCGGTGATGAAGACGCTGTGGTGCGACGACGTGTCCGAGTTCCACGGCGAGCTCTACGACCTCGACCCGTGCCGCATGTACCCCAAGCCGGTGCAGAGCCCCCATCCGCCGATCCACATCGGCGGGGAGAGCGACGCCGCCCTCCGGCGGGTGGCCCGCCTCGGCCAGGGCTGGTTCACGTTCAACCGGTTGCCCGAGGATCTGCCCGAGGCGCTCGACCGGCTCGGCGCCGCGCTGGCCGACCAGGGACGCAGCCGCGACGACGTCACGCTGTCGGTGTCGCCCTACCTCAAGCCGGTGTCGCCCGACATGATCGAGAAGTACGCGACCCTGGGGGTCGACCGGCTCATCGTGGGTTGCCTGGCCTTCGACCTCGACACGCTGCGGTCGCAGCTCGACCAGCTCGAGGCCGACGTGCTGCGCCCCGCTCGCGCCTGAGCGTCGCCGACCCCGACGCGAGTGATCGCGGTGGCATGATCGTCGGTCGATTCGGTCGACTGACGTGGGCACACCGCGGCTCGCCGAGCATTTCACGGTGGTCGCCACAGACCTTCGAGGATTCGGTGATAGCGGCGCGCCGCCCAGCACGCCGGAGCATGGGCCTTACAGCATGCGCCAGATCGCTCGTGACCAGATCGAAGTCATGGAGACGTTGGGATATGACCGCTTCAACGTGGTCGGCCACGACCGCGGAGCACGCTGCGCCTACCGGATGGCCTTGGATCACCCCTCTGTCGTGGCCCGTCTGGCTGTGCTCGACATCGTCCCGACCGGCGATGTGTACCGCCAAGCGGACATGCAGTTCAGTCTCGGGTTCTGGGTCTGGTCCTTCCTCGCCGCCCCCGAGCCTGTGCCGGAGCGACTGATCGCCCGATCCCCCGAATCATCGTCAACCACATGCTCGACTCGTGGTCGGACGTGCCTGGCGCTTTCCCTGCGGAGATCCGAGCAGAGTACATCGCACAGTTCGGCGACCCCGGCACCGTCCACGCCATCTGCGAGCAGTACCGCGCAGCTGCCACGCTCGACTACCAGCAAGACCAGGCGGACCGCGGGGAGCGACGGATCACCTGCCCGACCCTGGTCCTCTGGAGTCTCACCAGTCCCGTCGCCAGCTGGTACCAGCCGCTCGATGTCTGGAGGACCTGGGCCGAGGACGTTCGCGGCGAAGCGATCTCCTGCGGGCACTTCATGCCGGAGGAAGCGCCCGACGAGACACGCCGCCACCTCGTCGAGTTCTTCGCTTGACCGATCGAGGCCCGTTGGAGGCGTCATCCAATGGCCGAGGGATCTTCAGTCGACCGCCGCGGTGGCGGAATGGCGGGGTGCGCTCCGCTGAGGTCCGGGGTCCCGCACGCCGTGTAGTAGGCATTCGCTTGTGCAGTTCTGGGAATCGTTCTCGGGTGTTGACGGGCATCGCACGAGGGGCCAACTCCGACCATCCTCCGATGAGATCGTGCGGGAGCTGCTGGAGATCTACGAGCAGCTGTCCGAGTGCTCCGACCTGCGGCCGAGCGCCCACGTGGACACACTGTTCGGTCGACTGGTGCGCATTGTCGTCGACACGCCGGGCTCCCGGGCCGCAGCGATTGCCGTTCATCCGGCGGTGCGCGCCATCGAGGCGCCAT
>OCZV010000589.1_pt1 | contig 13114 bp, 8 predicted proteins | sample 1539051 | NCBI WGS metagenome assembly OCZV01 (sample SAMEA3113581, study PRJEB22503) | soil metagenome
AGATAGTCAGTTCCGTGGACGTGCCGCGTTCCGCGAGTGACCACCTGATCTCCTCGTAGTTCTCCGGACTGTCCGGGAGACCAGAAAGTGGACTCCAGTGCGTATGGACGAACTCCCGCGGAGGATCGAACTCGAGGATCGTTCCTTTGTCCTCGTACGGCCTGCCCTGCCACTCCCCCGAATGCACCAGTTCGCTGCCCACGTTCCAGTCCGAATGCGTGTCGACACCGAAGAACCACTTCTTTATGAGCTCCGGCGTCGTTACCGCCTTCCAGACGTCATCGCGGCCCGCCTCGATTGAGATGGAAGTGGAAGCACTGATGTCACCCATCATTCACAATCCTCCCGTTGGCGTCTAACGCTGCTTGACGACCTTGGCGATCGTAATCTCCAGTCCGACAAAGACGAGATAGGACACTGTTCCGAGCATCGGGACCAGCACCCACGCCATCCATCCCGTAGTTGCGAGTGAGGTCAGCCACGCTACCGCCAGCCCAACGCCGATCGACAGGAAGTTGAACGCAGCGCCCAACAGAGCAACGTACTCGGAATCCCGGTCGGTGGTTTTGAACATCCTCGTGGACAGTGCCTCCATCAGGGTGAAGGCGATGGCTGCACCGATGACGACGAGAAAGAGTCGGCCCACGCTGGGTTGATGGCCCGTCGTCGTGAGGACCCCGAAGGAGACGGTGATCATCACGGAGTAGCCGTAAGCGGTGGAGTTCTCTTCGATCGACGTTCGAAGGCCCTTGGAAAACTCCTCCACCGCGGACTTCGTGCTCATCGCAAGACATGGTTCCCCGTATGTCCAGACTGCAATCGCCTGCGTCCTCCGGAGCTCAGATGCGAAATGACCACCACCTGTCGACGTTCATGTGACATCTCGGCTCGTCACGGAGGGTGACGCCGGCGACAGAAGATGCGACGTGAAACCAGCACCGGGTTGATACGTGGACAACGAGGATGAGAGGTCATCCGTTGCGGCCCGGATGTCCGATTCAGCATTGTCGTGAAGGCCCTCGACCACAATGAGGGCCTCGATGGTCGCCGGGTTCGTGGCGCTCGTGGCGCTTTGCCGCCAGCACCAGCGCCGGGCGCAGACGATGTCCTCCTCGTCCACGAAAACGACCTCGCCGCGCTCGGGTGAGACGCCGGCGCTCGATCCCAGATCCGAGAAGACCTCGGTGCCGGTGGCAAATCGAACCGTGATCCCACCGGAGATGTTGGCCAAGTCGAAAACGGCAACCGGCAAGGCGTAGCGGATGGAGACGAGGTTGCCGATGTCGACGAGCGTGCTAATCGTCGGAATGTCACCTTGTTTGGCCAATCTTCTCAGCAGCGCTTCGGGTGCACTTCGGTACTGGGTTGGTTTGGAACCGAACTGAGTGAACGCACGGCGCCACGCCCCTACGGATGCGAGATCCGCAATCGAAGTGCCCTCGAGCCTGTCCAAGGCAACTCGCTGCTCGGCCTGATAGTCGTTGACCAACTCCTTGGGGCTGGCCCCGTTGGTCAGCCCCATACCGTGGATTACACCCGCGCGGATAGCCGGATACCTTTGGATAATCTCGTCGGCGTAGGCGAACATCGCATCCCCCATCGGACGTTCTAAAGCGCGAGGACACCAGACGACACCAATTGTCGCCTTGTGTCCACAGGATGTGCGGCGCTTAGAGGTCGGGCGTCACCCGCATAACCCGGGACGGGTTCAACGGGCGCTCGGTGACGAAGTCGATTTCGCCGTCCCGTCCCCAGTCGCCGGCGCATCCGAACAGATCTTCTGTTTCGGCCGCCGCCTTCTGGCCCCAATCCCGAGGGACCGCGGGGTTCTTGGACGCGACGAGATCGTCGTGCAATCCGGTCTCGGAGAAGACCCTCTTCATGCCCGGCCCCTTGCCCTCTTCTCCCATGATGTTGATCTGGAGCTGATGCATCAGCGTTTGATACCGGCGCAGGCGATGGTCGTGCCATTGTTTGGCGAAACCCTCCTGCAGGACCTCCCCTGCTCGATGACCCTTTCTGACGAGCCGCTGGACGGTTTCCGGGTCCATGGTCAGGTTCATGCCGCCTTCGGCGGCATCGAGTGGGATGTCCTGAATGCGGTCACTGAATCCGGGCAGCTCCCCCTGGGCTTTGTCGCGCCAGTTTTGCATGGTCTCAAGTATCTGGTGCAAGAAGGTGAACAGCGACTGGATTCGCACTCGGCCGCCCGTACGGTGCCCGTAAACGATCTCATCCGGGTTGTTCGATCCAGCAGAACCATTGCTCGTGAAGTTGAGGCCGAATGTCGGTCGCGTGGGAAGCCATGCATCGAAGAAATGGATCGGGAAGTTGCTGCCGATCCCTCCGTCGGACAGCCAGTGCCTCATATGGATGCCGTTGCGTTCGGTCCACAGAGGAACCGCCGAAAGCAACACGGGGAAACTCAGGCTCATCCGCGTGGCAACGATGATCGGGAGATCGCTTCGAGGGAAGCCTCGGAGTTCGGGTCGATCGCCGTCTGCCGGGACTTCGACCGGACAGACGTTGCGAAGGTGAGAGATGACAGGCTCGGGAAAGAGTTCGGCGAACTCATCTAGTGAGAAGAGGTAGTCGCGGCCGGCTAGGAAGGGAAGCCTTAGCGGTCGCGCCTCCGTCAAATCGGTAGTCATCATCTGCAGCGTTATGCCACCCGCCTTGAGGTCGGCGAATGTCACGGGGGTGTCGCTGTCACGACCCGCGCAGTCTTGGATCTTTTCGTAAAGCCACGGGGTCAAGGCCGCACCCTTCCCGGTTGGCATCCCCGAACACATGCCGAACTTGTTCTCCGGAAGATGCCGGCCGGCGATCGTTCCCAAGCGGGCCGCCAACCCAACGATGACTCCGATCCCCAGTGCGAAAACCAGAGGCACGGCTAGGAGTGCCCATGCGGTCCAATCCCCTTGGTTGAGGCCCCCTTCGAAGCGGGCGACCATCAATCCGAGGTACGCCACAGCTATCGCGACGGCGATGGCGCCCCAGCCGAGGAACCGGCGCAGCAAGGTCGAAGTCACGAGCGCCGCTTTCTGGAACTTTCCCTTCTTGCGCTGCAACGCGAACAGGAGGTCGAACGACGCTCTCATCGGCTTCGCCGGCTGGAACAGTCCCTGAAGAAAGCCTTCTTCAGTGAGCTCGGTACTGAGCCCATTGAGCTTTTCGAATCCTCCGGACTCACGGCCGAGTTCGGCAGCGGCCGTGGCCGCAGCGGCGATGGCTCCCGCCGATGCCCCGCCGATCGAGCGGAACTTGTGCTTGTCGTGCAGCGAGTAGACGGCAGCGGGATAAACGACGCCACTCGTTATCCCACCCTTCATTACGAGATCGCAGTACTCGGGATACGTAGCCAGCCGCTCCGCTGTCATCGCCCTTTTCCTTTCGCAAGTCCGACCTCCAATGAGAGCCCTCGGGGTTGATGGCGTCAATGCCCTTGGGAGGTGGGAATTCTTGGGACCGCGTGGATGGGGGGACTTGTTGCGGCTAGTCAATTTTTAAGCCCGCCGTAATCCTCCTCAGCATGCTTCCCCCACCCGGGTCACGCGGCGGACCCAACGAGACAAACGGGAGAGCAATTATGACGAGACGAAGCAGATCGGTAAGGGCTGCGTTCGTCCTGGTACTTGCAGCAAGTTTGCTTGCAGTTCCGGTGTCCGCTGAGGTCACCCGAGCACATGCAGGGCAGCGGACCGCCAGGGGATGGGTTACCGGCGGTCTTCAGACATTAGACAAGAGATTCCAGGGAGTGAAGGTCGCTCCCAAAGCGCGTCAGAAGGCCATGTTGCGTCAGCTGGGGAAACGCGTCGAGGTGGGCTGGACCGAGCTGGGCACGCCTCATTCGTTGCGCGCCCGCAAAGGCGCGCTTACAGGGCCCAGCACCGCAGGTCCTACAGCAACAGCGCGCAGCTTCCTCAAGGCCCACGCGGCCCTGTTCCGTCAGAGTGCGTCGGGCATCGACGATCTGGAACTGACCATGAATCACCATCAAAACGGAGCGGTTTTTCTCCGCTTCAAGCAGACTCATGATGGTCGTGACGTTCACGGCTCGTCCCTGCTCGTGGTCCTCGATTCGAAGAGCAGGATCTGGTTCGTCGGAGGGACGCTGGCGCCGAATCTCGGCGCGCCATCTTCGCCGGTGCTCGACGCTCAGGCCGCAGTTGCCAAAGCGGCGGGGAACGTGAGTCCGCGCGACACGGTCCGGGCACCACGACGGATCGGCGCTGCGAGGTTCCACAACACCTTCGCAGTTCCAGATATGAGGGACGCGCGCCCGGTCACCACCGAATTGGTCACGGTTCCAACTGCTACAGGTGGACGGCCTGCGTGGAAGGTATTGATGGAGGTCGCGAGCAATGCCGAGTACGAGGTGCTCGTCGATGCGGCGACCGGCGAGATCCTCTACCGGAAGAACCAGATTTCAAGCGGCGAGCCCCACGGACTCGTGCACACCGGCGACGACCCCGAGGCCGGAGCTCAGGTCCCGAACGTTCCCTTCAGTGGCATCGACGGTTCGTGGGTGGGGGTAGACACAACCGCGGGCAACAACACCGATACGTTCCAGGACTTGTTCGACGATGACACTCCGCACGCCGCAGATCGGCCGGTGAACGCGGACCAGCACTTCGATTACACATGGACGGATCCGTGGGGAACCAGCAGCATGATTCCTTCAACCGGTGACGACCGCGACGCCGTTGTCTCCCAGCTCTTCTACTACACGAACTGGTTCCACGACTACGCCTACGACCTCGGCTTCACCGAAACCGCCCGTAACTTCCAAGAGGACAACTTCGGTCGTGGCGGAACCGGCGGCGACGCGGTGTGGGCACAGTCCGACGATGGATACGGAACCGGCACCGAGGAGCTATGCACGAACAGTGACGGGGACCCCATCCTGTGCCGCAACAACGCAAACTTCAACACGGGGGGATCGGACGGAAACCGGCCCCGCATGCAGATGTACGTGGGCGACACTGGCGGGCGCAGGACCCAGCGCGCCAATAACCGAGACACCGTGATCCACGAGTACGCGCACGGGATCACCGGGCGCATCATCAGCGATACCAACTTGCAGGGCGGGGTGCAGTCCGGAGCGCTCGGCGAGGGATGGAGCGATGCCTTCGCCACGTCGATCAACAACGATCCCGTCTACGGCGAGTACAACAACGGTGATTACACGAACGGCATCCGAGGCGTTGCCTACGACGACGACAACCTCGAGTACGGCGACCTCTGCGACGACGGGTGTCAAGTTCACGACGACGGCCGAATCTGGGCCATGGCGATGTGGGAGGAGCGCGCAGCACTGATCGGCAAGCACGGGTTCTCGGACGGTAAGTCTCTGCATGAGGAACTGATGATGCTCGGGCTCTTCGCCACTCCCGACACTCCCAGTTACCACGACGCTCGGACCGGGTACCTGGTTGCGGACGCGCTGCTTGACCTCTTTGGTGATCCTGATGCCGGCAACCAGTGCCTGATCTGGCGAGTGTTCGCCGACAACGAACTGGGAGTCACGGCGTCGCCTGACGACGACGACGATTCGACGCCCACGGTCAGCACCGCAACCCCCGGCGCGTGCGATCCTGAAGCAGTCATCGCCGATCCTCCGGTCACACCGGAAGGGAGCGCAGTGGCGCTCGACGGAACCGGGAGCATCGCCAACGGAGACGATGGTGACACGCTCACATACGCTTGGGACCTCGACGACGACGGTGATTACGACGACTCGAGCAGCCCGACCCCTTCGGTGACCTTCGGCGACAACGGGTCCTACACGGTCTCGCTTCGTGTAACCAACACTGCCGGGTACACCGATATCGCCGACGCGGTGGTCACGGTCACGAACGTGAGCCCAACGGTCACAATAGATCCGGCGCAGATCACCAGCCGGGCGGAGAACCAGGAGCTGCCGGTTCTGGCGACCTTCACCGATCCGGGCTGGCTCGACACCTATCCGACGAGCTCGATTGACCCCGGCTCCACGGACATCTCCGGGACCGCGGGGCAGGTCGTGATCGGGGATGAGGGACCGCCCGCGAACGTGGGCACGGTGGCCGGCACCCTCACCTACGGCGACAACGGAACGTTCACCGTTACGGTGAGTCTCACCGACGACGACGGTGGGATAGGAAGCGACTCGTTCAGCGTCACCGTCCATAATCTCGATCCGCAGATAACGATCGATGAGACCGGGACCGTGGACGTTAATGGCGTGCCCACCTTCTTCGCAGATGTCGGTGAGTCGGTCGAGATCCCGGCGCGGGTAGAGGACGAGGGGAGCGACGACGAAACGATCACCTGGGACTGGGGTGACGGATCTCCACCGGATAGCGTGTTCTCCCGGAATAACCCCGCCTTCGACGATCCTCTCCCGAGCCCGACCGTGAACCCTCGCGATTTCGTCGCTGCAGCGTCACACTCCTGGGCCGAAGCGTGCATGTACGACGTGACGCTGGACGTCTTCGACGACGACGGTGGCACGGATACGGATTCGGTCAAGGTATTGATCACCGGTCCTCCTTCGCTTACGCGGGGGGCCGGCTACTGGCAGCACCAGTACAAGGGAAACGGGAAGATCGACTTCACCGCCGCCCAGCTCGACTGCTACCTGGAGATAGCGGCGTTCCTGAGCAACGTTTTCAACGAAGAACGGGACGCATCGACGAGAGCGAAGGCCCACGACGACATCTTCGTAGCGGGCAAGAATGGGAGCGCGATGGAACAACTCGATCGCGAGATCTTGACGGCGTGGCTCAACTTCGCCAACGGCGGTGTGGAGTACGACGAGATGCTGGATACGAATGGAGACGACGTGCCGGATACATCCTTCATAGATGTTATGAGCGAGGCCGAGTCGGTGCGCTTGAATCCACTGTCGACGCGGGCCGCGCTTCTGGCGCAGAAGAACTTGCTGGTTGAAGTGAACCGCCGAGACGGCGTCTAGGGAGGCTAGTCGCTTATCTCGAGGGTCACCTCATAGGTTCGGTCAGATCTCGGACAGCCGGGGGTCGTCGGTCGACAGGCCGGCGACCCCACGGACTGCAGCAAGGTCCTGCCCGGCCCCTCCGGCACCAACTCCCAGAACTGTCCGCCTTGCGGCGCGTCGGATTCGAGCGCAAGTACGTCTAACCGAGCACCCTGGATTGTCGGATCGGTCCACCGATACCGGCCACCCAAAACGAGCGTGATCTGGCTCGAAGTCTGGACTGCAATCGTTCGGCCGTGGTCACCAAGTGACAGCCCGATCCGCTCCGATCCTTCGGTGGGGGTGACAACCGGCGCAGGAGAGTTAGGAGCGGTTGACTCTGTGGCAGGTTCGCTGCCGCCACACCCTGCCGCAATAATGCTCACGACCAGCGCCACTCTCGTCAATGACCCATCCGCCATCCGCCCATCTTCTCCCGAGTTCGCATACCAACGAGGAGAGGACAAGTCTGTCGTGGCCCCACGGCTAAACGATCACGCGGGGCCCATGACCGATGGCCAGAGGTCGGGGTCGGCTTTCTGAGGGGATTGTTCCGTACTCTGTCGGTGGATCCCCTGAGAACGGACGGAGGGACCCTCTCAAACGGGCCATGCGGCACTACAGCCCCGGCGGCGCACCAACGACGCTGATCCTTGAACCATCGAGGCATCGTGGCAGCGCACGGAGGGGCGCAATGGCTATTGCCGCAGGGCACCAAAGAAGGTGCACAGGAGAAGCCGTTGCTGGTGCGCTGCCACCGCCTCGGAAGACGGACACCCGGCGCAAAGACAACCTCCTCCTGCCCGGGATCGTCCTGTTAGTGAGATGAGTCGAAGAAACGTCCTGTTAGTGAGATGAGTCGAAGAAACAACGTAGTACGTCCCGTAAGAAGTGCCGCTTAGACGGCGCGCGTGACCTTCCTGATCTTGTAGTCGGTCCAGACCCCCGCCTTCATATAGACGTCGGTTTCAATAATGGCTCGCGCGGCGTCCTCGGACTCGACCTTGAAGATCAACAACGACGCGCTCATGTCGGTGAAGGCTCCCGCAAAGACGAGGGCTCCCTCATCGGCGAGCTTCCGCGCACGGGCCAGGTGTTCCTCGCGGTACGGCTTTCGCTTCTCGGCTGCACCCTCTGCCAACACACCCTCCACGACGAAGCAGGTCTCGGCCATCCGTTCCTCCCTTTCATCGGCCGGCACCTCTATATGCATCAGACCAGAAGCCCCGCCGGCCCGAGCGGTTAGACCACTCGGCCGAGGGGATAGTCACGAGGCTATGTAACCGTCGTGGGAGGGTGCAAATGGACCGACGCGATGACATGCCGCGTACATCGGACCTCGCAAATCCGGTCAAAGAGGACGAGCTAACGGTCGAAGAGGAATCTGATCTAAGTGTCTCGCAGGGTCCGACCGGGGCCGACGAGTCGATCGATCTTGACAGCGACTTTTCCCCGACATCCGAGACGCAGATGTCCCTCGTAGAGGAGGGCGATCGGGTTGCCTTTCTCTCACGCTGGAAGGAAATCCAGAGCGATTTCGTGGACGAGCCTCGTGGAGCCGTGAGCGATGCAGACGGACTTGTGGCGGAGCTCATGCAGCATCTCGCCCGCAACTTCGCCGACGTCCGTAGCGGTCTCGAGGCCCAGTGGGATCGAAAGGAAGACGTCTCGACAGAAGACCTGAGGCTGGCTCTTCAACGCTACCGAGCATTCTTCAGGCGCCTGCTCGAAACCTGACAAACGAAGCAAGCCCAAATCGAGCTTCCCCGTCACGGCGTCAGATAATGTCGGTTTTGAAATGGATCGGGGGCAGCCGGTTATCGATCTCTCCCTTTTCGATGCCGTCATCTTTGACATGGATGGCGTCGTCACCGATACGGCATCGGTTCATGCGGCGGCATGGAAACGACTTTTCGACGACTACCTTTCGGAGCGGGCACGAGCTTCCGGAGAAGGTTTCCGCCCCTTCGACATACACGACGACTATCTCAAATACATCGACGGCAAACCGCGCTATGAGGGCGTTCGTGACTTCCTTGCCTCCAGGGAGATAGAGCTCCCCGACGGGGATCCCTCGGACCCGCCGGGCAAGGAGACGGTGGCGGGTCTCGGCAACCGAAAGAACGGTCTTTTTCTCGATCGGCTGCACCAGGAAGGCGCGCGTCCCTATCCTTCGACCGTCACGCTCGTGCGCCGGCTCGCCGAACGAAATATCAAGACGGCGATCATCTCTTCCAGCCGGAACATGGAGGCGGTACTCGAGTCGGCAGGCCTCTCCGACCTATTCGACGAGAGGGTCGACGGCGTGCTCGCCGCGGAGCTGGGACTTGCCGGGAAACCCGATCCGGCAGTGTTCCTCGAAGCCGCTCGCCGGTTGGGAGTTGAGCCCGCCCGCGCTGTCGTCGTGGAGGACGCCCTTGCCGGCGTCGAAGCCGGACGGCGCGGCGCCTTTGGATTAGTCATCGGCGTCGACCGAGGCGGACATGCGTCTGCGTTGAGCGAATCGGGAGCCGATGTCGTCGTGCCCGACTTGGAGGACGTGCAGATTGCATAGCCATGAGTGAGTGGGTCTTTGCCCGAGAGGAGTTCGACCCTCAGGCCGAGGGGCTCTGGGAAGCACTCTTCACATTGGGCAACGGGTTCTTCGCCACACGCGGTGCCGCGGCGGAGTCGCATGCGGACGAGGTGCACTACCCCGGGACTTATGTGGCAGGTTGCTACAACCGGATGGTTACCGAGGTGGCCGGGAGGCCGGTCGAAAACGAGGACCTCGTCAACGTTCCCAACTGGCTTGTGCTCAATTTCCGAATAGACGAGTCGGAGTGGCTCGACCTCGGATCGGCCGAAATACTCGAATTCCGCCAGGAACTCCACCTCCGGGACGGCGTCCTTCACCGGCGGGTCCGGTGGGAGGACCCGTCGGGCCGCAGGACGCTCCTACAAGAGCAGCGCCTGGTGCACATGGAGAATCATCACTTCGCCGCCCTCGAGGTTAGGTTGACGCCGGAGAACTGGTCGGGGTCAATCGAGATCCGATCGGCGATCGATGGCACCGTCAACAACGCCGGAGTGGCTCGCTATCGCGATCTCCGTGGAGACCACCTGGTCCCGGTGGAGCAGGGAGAGGTCAACGAGGAGTGCCTCTTCCTTCAGGTCAGGACGCGTCAGTCCAATGTGCACATCGCACAAGGTGTTCGGACTCGCATCTCATGCAACGGAACGGAGGTGGAGCATCGACGCCGCTCCCTGATCGATCCGGGATTCGTCGCCCAAGACATCGCACTCGACCTCAGTCAGGGAGATGAGCTGAGAATCGAAAAGACAGTCTCGCTCTATACATCTCGGGATCCGGCGATCTCCGAGCCGAGCGTTGCCGCCCGAGCGGCGGTTGAACACGCCCCCGACTTCGATCATCTACTGAGCCGCCACAAAATCGCGTGGGAGTATCTGTGGGGGCGTCTCGATCTAATCATTGAGGGCAACGACCACGCCCAACAGATACTTCGAGTCCACATCTTTCACCTGCTGCAGACCGCTTCACCCAACACGATTGATCTCGATGTAGGAGTGCCTGCCCGCGGACTTCACGGCGAAGCCTACCGCGGGCACATTTTCTGGGACGAACTGTTCATCCTTCCTTTCCTCGATTTCCATCTCCCGACGCTGTCGCAGGGTCTACTTCGCTATCGGCTGAAGCGGCTGCCTCAAGCTCGTATGGCGGCTCGAGCGGAGGGACAGGAAGGTGCGCTTTACCCGTGGCAGAGTGGAAGCGACGGCAGAGAAGAGAGCCAGACCCTGCATCTCAATCCAAACTCCGGTAGATGGCTGCCCGACAACTCGCGGCTCCAGAGGCACATCGGCATCGCTGTTGCCTACAACTTCTGGCACCACTATGAGGTAACGAGGGACGAGACGTTCCTGCGCTTCTGGGCTGTCCCAGTCATCTTCGAGATCGCCAGGTTCCTATCGAGCCTTTGCACGTACAACCCGGAAATCGATCGCTACGAGATAAAAGGAGTAATGGGTCCGGACGAGTACCACGACGGATACCCGGACTCCGAAAGCGCGGGACTGAACAACAACTCGTACACAAACGTGATGACCGTATGGGTCTTATACCGTGCCCGGGCCATCCTCGATCTCCTTCCAGTACATCATGCGGAGGAATGGCGCCGGCGCCTGGTACTGACAAAAGAGGAAGTGGAGCGCTGGGACGACATCACGCGCAAGATGCAGATTGTGTTCCAAGGCGACGACATCATCAGTCAGTTTGAAGGATACGAAGATCTCGAAGAACTCGATTGGACCTCCTATGTCGAGCGGTACGGAGACATCCAGCGCCTCGACCGAATACTGGAGGCCGAGGGGAAGACCCCAAATCGCTACAAGGTCTCCAAGCAAGCCGATGTTCTGATGCTCTTCTATCTCCTCCCCCCAGAGGAGCTGCGGGAGATCTTTACCGGCCTTGGTTACAAATTCGATCCGGGCAAAGACATCCCTCGAAACGTCGATTACCACTTGAAGAGGACCTCACATGGATCGACTCTGTCGCGTGTCGTCCACTCTTGGGTCCTGGCCCGTCTCGATCGAAAGCAGTCTTGGGAGTTCTTCCTCCAGGCGCTTCAGAGTGACGTCGACGACATCCAGGGAGGCACTACGCACGAAGGTATTCACCTCGGCGCAATGGCCGGAACCGTCGATCTGGTCCAGCGGTGCTACGGCGGAGTCCACGCCCACCACGATGTCCTCTGGATCAACCCCGCGCTGCCCGAAGAGTTGTCCCGGCTTCGCTTCGCAGTCCACTACCGTGGCCAGAGGGTGGCCATCGACATCACGGCGCGCCGGCTCGTCGTGAGCACACTTCCATCCCTCAGTCCGCCCGTCCGAGTTGGCTTCCGGGACGAAGTGGTGGAGATGGCGGGCGGAAGTTCGAAGGCGTGGCCCTTGAATTCGGGGAGCTGATCCGGCGCGCCGGGCACCTGAAATGGCAGCTGACCCCCAGGGGCTGGGGGTGGATTGCCATCTGAGCGGCGCCGGGCGATGCGGCGATCGTGAAATGGCAGCTGACCCCCAAGGGGTGGGGGTGGATTGCCATCTCGAAAAACCCGCTCCGGAGTGAAGCCGGCCACAGCGCGACCAGCAGCATCGAGGCACGGTTACAACCGTGAATCACATCGAGGCAGCGGATAGAGCAATCGCTCGGGCGGCAGCGAGACAGCACGGCGTTTTCACCAGAGCCTTCGCTCTCAGCGCCGGGCTAGGTCGGACGACCCTCGACCGTCGCCTGGAGACGGGCCGCTACTGGATGCTGTGGCCCGGCGTGTACACCTTTCCCCAGGTGCCCAGCTCGTGGGAGCAGATAGCCATGGCGGGAGTGCTCCATGCAGGTCCGGTCGCGGCGCTGTCGGGCCCGGCAGCCGGTTAAGACGCGAAAACACCGCAAATAAACCCATCGGTAACGAACAGTGTGCTGTGTCGGGCGGGTTGATCCCAGAGCCAAAGGACCGAGCCTTGGGGGGCCGGATGGAACGGGGTTAGAGAGCCGTCCAGTTCATTTGCGTTCGTTTGCGGACTAGTCACCGAAGACCTCGCGTCCGCGAGAAAAATGACTTCGATTATCTATTGGGAAAACCTGGGAGCGAACCGATCACCAATCCAGGACGATTCGCGGGGCGAAACGACTGCCCCCATTAACGGAGGACGGCAAACCGTGTTCGTGATCGGGACGGAGGCCCCCGTGAAGGGCCTGATCAGGTTGTTCGCGTGGGTGACGGTGGCGGCGCTAGTGGCACTCCTGCTTCCGGTTGCCGGAGGGCGCAACAGCGCACGCGCGTCGGAGCCGGTGCTCGGCACCGGCCTCGGATCCCCATTCGACGTTACCCGGGCTATAGGCGCGCGCTCTCTGTGGGATCAGGGGATCACCGGCAAAGGGGTGGATGTAGCGGTCATCGATACCGGCGTCGTACCCGTCGACGGACTGAGTGCGCCGGGAAAGGTCGTCCATGGACCCGATTTCTCGTGGGAGTCGCAAGCGGAGAACCTTCGCTACCTCGACACGTACAGACACGGGACACACATGGCCGACATCATCGCGGGCCGCAGCAACAGCGCCGGAGCGCCCTACTCGAAGATGGT
>OCZV010000590.1_pt1 | contig 13106 bp, 10 predicted proteins | sample 1539051 | NCBI WGS metagenome assembly OCZV01 (sample SAMEA3113581, study PRJEB22503) | soil metagenome
AAGTCCGCGACGTTACTAGTCGAATCGACCGTGATTGCCTCCAGGGCGGCCAGCGCGGGACCAGCAACGGCCACCGCGGGACCAGCAACGGCCAGCGCGAGCGCGACAAGGGGCAGGACAGTGATGCGGACTCTTGACATGACGATCCTCCTCATGAACCCGTGCGGGCCTCGCCGCCAACCCACAGCCGACGCAGCGATATTTCGAGCCTGACCAAGCCGGCTCGGCTCTCTAGCATGTCTTTCGTCCTCCGCGGCCCCACCTACGTGCGCTCATTTGTGTACGGACGGGAAACTGATCTCGTTCACGACTCGTGGGCAGTGATTCCTACAGCGATGACTCGCGCTCCCGGTCCGACTAAATCGGCCCTGAGAAGTTACGCAGCGGCTTCCGCGGGCAGCTGAGGGAAGAGCGGCGGATCATTGCGGAAGGGGCCCGTCAAGCAAGGCGGGTCGAAGATCTACAGAACCAGCGCCGCAAGTTACTCGATCTTCACTACCAGGACACGATTCCGATGGATCTCTTTGTCGAAGAACGACAGCGGATCAATAGTGAGTTCAAAGCTGCCAAGGAAGCGATTCAAGACGCTGAGCAAGAGTGGGAGGCCATCGAGGGCGCGAACAACATCCTGTTCGACCTCATCCCCAACTGGGAGAAGATCTACCGTCTTCGGAGGATCCCCTCAAGCGGAGAATTAACCGGGCAAGCTTTGCCAAGATCCTTGTCGATGCCGAGCAACCCATCAAGGCTCAGCTGGTCGATCCACCTCCCAGAGAGCGTATGGAGCCCTATTTCGATTTGGCCATAAAGGCGGTTCCGATCACCGAGGGCTCGATGGCGCGTTAGAAGTAGAGAGCCCGGCACTTGTTTCTGTTGGGCCGAGTTCGAACATTGTCACTTTGGTGGCGGGAAGAGGATTCGAACCTCTGAAGGCGTAAGCCGGCGATTTTACAGACCGCTCCCTTTGGCCGCTCGGGCATCCCGCCGAAAATCGCGCCGGACGCAAGCGCCCGGCGCGAGTGATCAGAATACAGTCCTCCGGCCACCTGCTCGACCGCCCGATCATGCCTTTCTGTCTGCTCAGTGACTCGGTTTCCGGAACACTGAGCAGACAAAAACGAAAGCTAGTCCCCGTCCGCGAGGGGCGAATCTTGAGTGGCACCTTTCCCGGCCATGTCCCCAGCAAAATGGATGAACCCATATCAACAAGAGTCTGCTCCCGGACCGGCGGTCCGCCCGAGGGACCCTCAAAACCGGGGACGAAGCTGTCGCCGAACCGGCGCGCCGCGGTAAGAGCGGTCGTTGCGACGATCCGGTCTCCCTCCGCCTGTGCCACCGTAAGCCCCGCTCGCTCCTCCGCTTTCTCGAGCCACGAAACCAGCCTTCGCATTGGGTTGCGAGCCTGGCCATTCATCTCGTACCAGCCGAAGTGAACGTGAGGAGGTGTGCTTATGGCGTTGCCGCTGTTTCCGCAGTACCCGATCACGTCGCCGGCTTCGACGCTCGACCCGGAGGGGAAGTCCTCGTGGTTCGTCTCAGCCAAATGGGCGTAGTACCAGTAGCCGCCTCCCGGCCGATAAAGGCGCGCCACGATGCCCCCGAGACCCCCGTTTCCGTAGGCGACCGTCCCAGGCTCGACGGCCAGGACGGGGTCACCGTAGCGGCAGAACACATCCTGTCCTTCATGGGATCTCCGGATCGGCCCCGGGCCGGAACGAGGGGCGCCCCACGAGTCCACCCAGTTCGCTCGTCCCCCGACGATGAAGGGCTGGAATACCTCGGAGACGATCTCGCTCCGGGTCCACCCAAGCGACAAGAGCCGGTTGGCGGCCATCATCAAGCCATCGGTCGAATAGGCCCCCGGAATCTGTACGTAGTCGAAGCTCGGAATCTCCGGCACGAAATCCTCGGGTGATGCCCGGCCCGGCCCCCGGCCCTTGCCGGGAGAGCCAGCATGGGGGTTTGAGCTCGAAGAGTCCGATGGCGACTCGGCCGGGGAACCGGCGGATCCGCCCTCTTCGTCCGGGGCTCCATCTTCCTCGGGGGTAGGCGTGGGAGATGGACTCTCCTCGGGCTCAGGCAGGGGGTCGGGCAGGGGGATCGGGAGGTCTGGGAGATCGGGCAGATCGATCGGGGGGAGCTGGGCGCGGGCCTCGTGAGCCCCGCCGAGCGGAGCAACGAAAACCGCAAGCGAAAGAACTGCTGCAAGCAACAGCCGACGCGTCCCGTACACGTGCCTCCCCAGTCCGACCAATGCGCTTCGCTAGGGAGGAGTTCGGCGCGCCGGAGGCACATTCCTGCCCGGCGCAGGCGGCAGGATCCCCGTCCGGGGGGCGGCGCTTACGGAGCCTGCAGTGAGGCGCCGGGAGAGCTAGTCGGCGGATTCCTTACCAATGGATTCTTTGCCGGCGCGCCGAGTGCCATTGGATTGCGCAGAGTCGCCGGCAATATCTCCCTCGGTAAGGAGCTCTTCAACGAGGTGCAGGGCCGCCCGCTCCTCCGCAAGGGCCACGGAGTGGACGTTTACGCCGACCTCCGAAAGGCCCGGGGCGACGGCGTCTCCGAACATTCTTGCCGCCGTCAGGGAATCGATGTCGGCGACTCGAGTGCCCTCGGCCTGGGCGAGGACGTCGAGCGAGTTGGCGCGCGCTTCCTTGAGCCACCGGATGAGTGCCCGCATCGGATTCTTGGCTTCACCGTTGGCCTTGTACAAGCCGAAGTGCACGTGGGGAGGAGTGGTGATGGCGTTTCCGCTGTTTCCGCAGAACCCGATCACGTCACCCGGCTGGACGGTGGAACCGGCCGGGAACTCTTCTTCGTTGGTCGCCGACAGGTGGGCGTAGTACCAGTAGCCTCCGCTCGGCCGGTGCAGGCGGGCGACAATACCCCCGAGACCAGCGTCGCCGTAGTCGACGACACCCTCCTCGGACGCAAGCACCGGGTCTCCATAGTCACAGAAAACGTCCTGACCTTCGTGAGTCCGGACGATCGGCCCCGGACCGAAGCGGGGTGCTCCCCAGGTGTCGATCCAACTGGCCTCGCCTCCGACGATGAAGGGAGCGTAGACATTCGGCACGATCTCGTCCGCAGACCACCCGAGCCCTCGGAGCTGAGCGGCCACCATCATCAGAACGTCTGTGTTGTATGCGCTCTGGAGCCGAAGGTAACCGGGCTCCTCCAACTCGGTCTCTTCGCCGTTCTGGCCGTCGCCCGTCCGCGATTTGCCATCTTTGGACTTGTCCTTGTCGTCATCCGGCGTTGGTTTTGGCTTCGGGCTAGGTGAAGGTTCCTCGTCGGGACAGTCCGGCTCGGTCGGGCTCGGGGTCGGCTCAGGGGAAGGGCTCTCCGTCGGGAATGGGCTCGGCGGAGTGGGTGTCGGTGTTTCGGTGGGATCAGGTGAGGGCGACGGCGTAGGTGTCGGACACGGACCCTGTCGTTGCTGCGCAACGGCAGTCCCGGGCAGCAACAAGGCCGCGGCCAGCAGGATCGCGACCCTCGCCCTAAGTCCGTTGTTCATCCAGCCCCTGCTCCTATTGTTGTAGTTGTTGGGAACCGGCGCTTCGCCGGATCGTCCCAAGCCGTTCCCTTCGTCCGCACCCAGGGAACTCTACCGTCATCTCTTAAATGTGCAGTAGCCCCCATCGGGCCTCGCCCGTTGGTGCAGGTGGCCGCTCCATTTTGTCCGATTCGAGGCGCTTCTCGAGGAGCGCATCCGCACCTGGCCCGTTGATTTCAACGTCAAATTCCGCCAGATGTTGCTCGCATTGCTCCCTTCAGCCACCCAGGTCAGAAGAATGTGGACCGATCGGCCAGCTCCGTGATCAGCGGCGGATAGACGAAAGCGGCCACGAGCCCGGCGGCTGCTACCCCCATCGCTCCCTGCAGTAGGTAGGGCACCTCGACCGGCTCCGGCACCTCGGGCGAGTCGAAGAACATTCTCTTGACGACTGCGAGGTAGTACCACGCGGCGATTACCGCGTTCACGCCCATCACCACTGCGATCCAATAGACCTCCGCCTCGATGGCCGCCAGGAACACGAACAGTTTCGCCCACGCCCCGGCCATAGGCGGCGCGCCGGCCAGCGAGACAAGGAATCCCGCGAGCATCACGGCGAGTGCGGGGCTCCTTCGCCACAGCCCGGCGTAGTCGTCGATGAAGTAGGTCCCGCCTTTTCTCGCAAAGGCGATGGCCGCAGAGAACGCACCCGCGTCCATCAGCCCGTAAATCGCGAGATAGATGATGGCGCTCTGGAACGCCTGGCGGCTCGAGGCGACGTTTCCGGGGTCGATCAGCGCGAGCGTCACGAGGATGTAGCCGGATTGCGCGATCCCCGAGTAGGCCAGCAGCCTGATGATGTGGCGCTGTCTCAGCGCGATCAGGTTGCCGACGGACATTGTGAGAACGGCCAGGACGGCAAAAGCCGGTCGCCATGCGTCTGCAACCTCGGGGAACGCGCGGAACATCAGCACGAGAACACCGACGAACCCGCCGATCTTCGATGCCGTCGAGAGGAACGCGGCCACAGGAGAGGGGGCGCCCTCATAGGTATCGGGAGTCCAGAAATGGAACGGTACGGCGGAAATCTTGAAAGCAAATCCAACCACCACAAAAAAGACCGCCAGGACAACGATCGGCTCGTCCGCCGACCCGGCGAGAGCTTGGTTGATGGCGGCCAGGTTGGTCTCCCCGCCCGTGAAGCCGTACACGAGTGACATCCCGTAGAGCATCACTGCGCTCGACAGGACTCCGAAGAGGAAGAACTTGAGCGCAGCCTCGTTGGACTTCGGATCCCGTTTTCGCAGACCGGCCATAACAAATGCCGGCGTGCTGATCAGCTCGATGGCGATGAAAACGGAGATCAAATCACGAGCGCTGGCGATAACGAGCCCGCCGAGGAGCGAACACAACATGAGGAAGTAGTACTCGCCCTGGTAGTAGGTGCCCGAACGGAAGAAGTGGAACGAGAGGGCAAGCAGAACCAGCCCGATGACGCAGAAGAGGCCCTTGAAGACAAGTGCAAAGGGATCGACCTCGAAGGAGCCGCCGAGCGTTAGGCGATCCGACCCGATCAGCGAGACGACGGCCGCCAGAGTCCCGATGACTCCCGCCGCGCTGAGCGGCATCGCAACCCATTTCGCATCGTCGGGCATGAACAAGTCGACGACGAGAACGACACAGGCCGTGACCGTGAGCACTATCTCGGGCGAAAGCGCGTGCCAATCAACGTCGGGCTGCGTGATGCCCTGAGCGAGCTCGATCACGACGCTGCCTTTCTTTGTTGCAGCAGCCACCTACAGCGTGGTGGCACGCACAAAGAAGCTGCCGAGGTCATCATGCGCCGAAGGCCCTCAGGAGGTTCTGAACCGCCCCATCGGTAACGGCCAGGATCAGCTTCGGATACAGGCCCGCCGCAAGAATCAGCAGGAGCAGCGGAGCCCACGCGTACCACTCAAGCGCACGGATGTCGAAGATCCCATGTCCGTCCGCGAACTTCTCGGGGACCCGGCCCATGTTCACCCGCTGCAGCGTCCACAGGAAGTATCCAGCGGTCAACACAGTCCCGATTCCACCCCCTACCATCAGCACCCTGAACAGCTCCTCCGAGAGCTGCGGATTCGGCTGGTAGCTGCCCAAGAGCGCCAGGATCTCGCCCCAGAACCCTGCAAGCCCCGGAAGTCCCAGGGACGCGATCGCGGTATAGGTCAGCACTGAACCGAACCTCGGGATCTGATTGAGCAACCCGCCCAGCTGAGATATCTCGCGCGTGTGGTAGCGCTCGTGAAGGGATCCGGCCAGGAAGAACAGCATTCCGGTGATCAGTCCGTGCGCCACCATGCCGAAGATCGCCCCGTTGATACCGGCGTCCGTAAGCGTTGCGAGACCCAGCATCACGAAACCCATGTGGCCGACAGAGGAAAAAGCGATGAGTCGCTTGATATCGGACTGCGCCAGACAACAAAGCGCGCCGTAGATGATGGCAATGACGGCCAGGATTCCGATTATCGGCGCGTAGGTGACCGCTGCGTCCGGCAGGATCGGGAAAGCGATCCTGATGAACCCGTAGGTCCCCATCTTCAGCAGTATGGCGGCCAGGAGAACGGATCCGACCGTGGGCGCCTCCGTGTGCGCGTCCGGGAGCCAAGTGTGGAACGGCCACATCGGCACCTTGATTGCAAACCCCAAGAAGAGGCCCAGGAAAACAAGGTTCTGGAAGAGATCCGACCCGCTCACACCGGCCTGGCGGAGGGCGACGATGTCAAACGTACCGCCCGCCGGGCCGCCGGAATTGATCCACAGTGCCAGGAATCCCAGCAACATGAAGATCGAACCAAACAAGGTATAGAGGAAGAACTTCACCGCCGCGTACTCGCGCCGCGGGCCACCCCATATGCCGATCATGAAGTACATGGGGACGAGCACAGCCTCCCAGAAGATAAAGAAGAGAACCAGGTCGAGGGCCGCGAATGTCCCGGTCATCCCCGTCTCGAGAAGCAGCACGAGCGCTATGAAAGCCTTCGGCATGCCCGGCTCCGGAACATGCCACCACAGATAGATAAGGCACAGGAACGAGACCAGCAGCGAGAGCTCGAAGAGCGGCAGAGACATGCCGTCGAGACCGATGTGGTAGCGGGCGTTGATCTGGGGGATCCACGACGAGTTCACAGCGAACTGGACTTCATCGCCCGGCGCGCCGTAGTCGAACCGCAGGGCGACGATGGCTCCGACAAGGAGGGCGACGCCGGCGAAGGCCGTGCCGACGATCTTGATCGCCTTCTCCTGCGCGGCCGGGATGAAGAGCAGGACGATAGCCCCGACGACGGGCAGGAACGTCGCCAGGCTCACTCCCCAATCGTCAAACCACTCCACGAAAGTCGAGCCCCCTTTAGGTAAGTGCGAACAATCCCACGAACACGGCAACGGCCGCAAAGAGCACCGCCGCGTATCGCTGGATCTGACCGGTCTGTATGTACCGCAGCAGGCCTCCGGACCAGCCTGTGATGCCCGCAGCCCCGTTCACCATGAAGTCCACGACGTCCTGATCGATCGTGTCGTAGGTATGTCGAGCCGTGACGACAGTCCCCGTCGCAGTTCCGTTGACGACGCCGTCGAGAATGTGCTGATTGGTCCAGTAGGTGAACTGAGCGATCGGGTACTGGATGGGCGTGACGATCCCGCCGAGGTAGATGTCGTCGAGGTAGTACTTGTTCTCGACGAAGCGGTACGTCCAGGCGAACGGACCGGCAAGGATGTCGTAGCGGAGGCGCTCCCGGTAGAAGAACAGATACCCGATGTAGATCCCGGCTCCCGCAATCAACAGTGAACCGACCGGGAGAATGACGTTGTAGAGGGTCTCGAAACCGTGGTGCTCTTCTCCCGGGACCGTGATCCAGTCCTGGAACACACCGACCACCGGGAACCCGAGGAACCCGAGGGTCACCGTCCCAAAGGCGAGGATCCATAGGGGCGTAACCATGGACCCCGGACTCTCGTGAGGGTGCCCGTGGCCCCGGTACTCACCCCAGAACGTCTTCACGCACGCCCTCGTCATATACAACGCGGTGAGGAACGCAGTGACGATCGCCGTGATCAAGACGACCCACGCGGCCACCTGGGCGCCCTCGCTCGCCGACCTCAGGGCGCTCCCGATGATCTCATCCTTCGAGAAGAACCCGGCAAGTGGAAAGATTCCGGCGAGGCCGAGAGACCCGATAATGAACGTCCGGAACGTATGCGGCATGTACTTCCGTAGTCCGCCCATGTCGCTCATGTTGTTGGAGTGCACCGCATGGATCAGGGAACCGGCTCCGAGGAACAGCAGCGCCTTGAAGAATGCGTGCGTGAACATGTGGAAGATACCTGCGGTGTATGCGCCCACCCCGAGCGCCGCCATCATGTAGGCAAGCTGAGAAATGGTCGAGTAGGCCAGGACCTTCTTTATGTCGTCCTGCAAAACGGCCAACAGCGCTGCGATGAGCATGGTGATGGCCGCGACGATGGCTATAACGTCGAGGGCAGCACCGGCGTGCTCGAAGACCACAAACATCCGCCCAACCAAGTAGATGCCGGCCACCACCATCGTCGCCGCGTGGATAAGGGCGGAGACGGGAGTTGGGCCCGCCATCGCGTCGGGAAGCCACACGTGCAGCGGGAACTGCGCCGACTTGCCGACCGCCCCACAGAAGAGCAGCACGGCGGCGATGGTCAGCGACGTGCCCCCGATCTCTCCCTCTTCGGCGAGATGGTTGAGCTCGACGATATTGAACGTGTGACCGATGATGAACATGGCGAAGATGCCGAAGATGAAGCCGACGTCGCCGAGTCGAGTAGTGATGAATGCCTTGATCGCGGCCGACGAGTACTCCTTTTCCTCCCAGTAGTGCCCGATCAGGAAGTAAGAGCACACGCCGACTCCCTCCCACCCAACGAGCATCAGCAGGAGGTTGTTGGCGGCGACAAGAAGCAGCATCGAGCCGGTGAACAGCGACAGAGCGGCATAGAACCACGTGTACCTCTTGTCGTCGTGCATGTAGCCGGTGGAGTAGATCTGCACCAACAGCGACACGGTAGTGACGACCAAGAACATGACTCCCGTAAGGAAGTCGTAGTTGTAGCCGAACTCGAGCTCCAGGCCGCCCTCGAAATCGAACCAGATCCAGCTCTTCTCGACGCCGCTCGCGCCGCCCGCCAGTTCGGCGAAGCCGATCAGCGAAAGAAAAAAGCCGATCCCGACCGCTGCAATCCCGATCGTGTGCCCGCGGCTGGGCATGCGCTTGCCGAAGAACCCGATGATCACAGTCGCGATGAACGGCAGCACCGGCACCAGCCACATGTAGGGCCCTACCACGGGATCGGAAAGATCCCCACCCTCCTGGACTGCGAGCACGAGATCCATCTAGGCGGTCACCATTTCATTAGAGACAGTTCGTCGACGTCGATGCTCTGACGGTTACGGAATATCAGGATCACGATCGCCAGGCCGATACCGACCTCGGCCGCCGCGACGGCGATGACGAAGAGGGCAAATACCTGCCCCGGCACTCCGGCGTCGCTGAGCATCGCGGAGAATGCGATGAGGTTGATGTTGGCCGAGTTCAGCATCAGCTCGACCGACAGCAGCACCATGACGGCATTCTGACGGGCCAGCACGCCATACACGCCGATCGAGAACAGCAGGGCGGAGAGAACCAGGAAATACGAAACTGGCATCAGACCCGTTCCTCCGTGAGATGGCAACCGAACCCCGACAGGTGGTGGTCGATTGCCATTTCGGCGCGCCGGGCCGCCATTCAGTCCCTCCTCGCGATCACAACCGCGCCCACCAGCGCCGCCAGCAGCAGGACCGAAACCACCTCGAACGGAAGCACGTACTCCGAGAAGATGACCTCTCCGACACTGGCGGTAGTCGTTCCGGACGCATTAGACAGCGCGACCTCTTGGCCTTCGAACGCATCGATCATGATCCACGCCGACACGACGAAGACGGCAAGAGCAACGACTGCCGCAAGCGGGCGCTGGTTGTTGTCGAGCTGTTGGGCACGACCAATCGGCGCTCTGGTGAGCATCAGTCCGAACAGCATCAGCACGACGATCGCTCCGACGTAGACGAGGACCTGCACCCATGCAACGAATTCCGCGAGAAGCAGCACATAGAGCGCGGCGGCACCCATCAGTGTGCCGACGAGATAGAGCGCCGCGTGGACGACGTTGCGAGATGTAACCACTCGTAGGGCCGCCCCCGTCATGACGACGGCGAGCACCCAGAAGACGACCTGCTGCCAGGTGTCGGCGCTCACGAACCGGGGCCCTTAGTGCCCTTCATCGCCCGCATGCGAGCGGCCTTGGCCCGCGCTGTGGCAACCGGCTCGCTCGATCCCTTGGCGCGCTCCTCCGCAAGGACACGCTCGTAGATTGCCTCAGGATCCTCTGTGCCCTCGCCCGACGGCGGCGCCACATCGGTTGTCTCGGGATGGGCCGCACCCTCCGGCTGCGGAGCGGCCGCCGCTTCGTCCGGCCGAGCCGCCACCGGGCCTTGTTCGGGCGCCGGCTCCTCCGCCTCTGGAGCACCGGATGGAGCCGGCTCCGCAGGAGCGGCCGCCTGCTCGGCCTTCGTGGGAGCGCTCGGGACGGGCTTGTCGACCTCGACCGGCGTGGGGCCGCGCCGGATCCCGCGTTCGGCCTTCACGCGAGCGACCTTTGCCCGGGCCTCCGCCACCTGTGGGGACGAATGCTGCCGGCGCTGTTCCTCGAGCACCTGCTGGTACACGGCCTCGGGGTCTTCCACCGGCTCGAGAGCGACCGGACGCGGCGCCTCGTGCGGGACCTCCACCTGGGGCACTTGGGTCTCGGCCGCCTTGACGTCGGTGACGCCGGCCTCCTTCTCGACTTCCTCGGCGACGTCTTTCGGAGGCTCACCCTCGCGCTCCTCGACCGGGGTTGTAGCCGGAGCCTGGTCCACGGGTGCCGGCTGGGCAGCCGTGGCCTCGGGAGGAGACTCGGCCTTGGCGACCTCGCCGCGTTCGGCTTCGACTCCGGGCTCCGATTCCTTGGGCCGTGCCGGAGTCGGCGCCGCCGTCGGAGCCTTGGGTGCCGCGGCGGCCTGTGCGGGTCGAGCCGCTGCCGCCGAAGAGGTCTGAGTCGCGGGCCGGGCTCCGGCCGCCGGAGTGGTCGTCTGCGCGGCCGCCGCCGTCGGTGCGTCGGGGACGTCGGCCCCAATCTCCAGTGGCGGCGGCGGAAGGACGGACGCCATCCAGTCGGAGAGCCGCTCCTTCTCGTGGGTCAGTTCCCGGATGTCGTACTCGGCGTACTCGAACTCGCGACTCCAGAACAGGGCATCGTACGGACATACCTCGACACAGATTCCGCAGTACATACAGAGCGCGTAGTCGATCGCGAAGCGGTCGAGAACGTTCCTCTTGCGCTGGCGGCCTCCCTCTCGCTTCGGCGGGAGAGTCTCCTTGTGGGAGTCGATGTAGATGCACCAGTCCGGACATTCGCGCGCACACAGCATGCAGACGGTGCAGTTTTCCTCCTTGAGAGCGATCACACCGCGGGTGCGCGACGACAGGTCCTGCTTCTCGTCCGGATACTGGATCGTTGTCGTTCGTTTGAACAGATGCTTGAGGAGCACCGCCATTCCCTTTAACAGACCGATGCCGAACCCGGGCTTGCGGGCCTCCTCGAGTCGGTGCTTGTGATCGGTCATCACCATCGGTGCATCACTTCCCTACGCATAAAGAACCCACGCGCCGGTTACAAGGATCAGGGCAAGCGACACGGGGATCAGGAACTTCCATGCGAACTTCTGGAGCTGATCCTCCCGCAGCCGCGGAAACGTGAACCTTATCCACAAAACCAGGAACACCATGAATGACGTCTTGACGAAGAACCAGACGACACCCGGGATGTTCTCGAGCGGCTCCCACGGGACTATCGGCTTGTATCCACCCAGGAACAAGGTGGCCCCGATCGCGGCGAACGCGATCATGTGCGCCATCTCCGCGAAGAAGAAGCCGAAGATGAACCGCATCCCCGAATACTCCGTGAAAGGTCCAGTGATGAGCTCTGACTCTGCAACGGGCATGTCGAAGGGCGGCAGAGACATCTCCGCCATCACGCCCGCGAGGAAGACGATGAACAGGGCGAAGCCAAGGCCGGGGGGCCATATCAAGAAGGGCCAGTCCTGTGCCTCCACGATGCCAACGACCGAGAGCGTTCCGGCCAGCATGGCGATCGCCGCAGCGGCAAGCACGATCGGCAACTCGTACGCGATCAGCTGGGCCGCGGCGCGGAGTCCACCGATCAACGCGTACTTGTTGGCACTCGACCATCCCGCCATAAGCACTCCGATGACCCCCACCGAACCGATGGCAATTAGATAGAAGAGCCCGACGTCGAGGTCCTCGATGATCAGGCTCCGGTCGATCGGGATCACGAGATAGAGCATCAGGACCGGCGCGAAGACGATCGCCGGAGCGAGGGTAAACACACGTTTGTCTGCCGCAGCCGGGATGATGTCCTCTTTGTAGATGAACTTGATTCCGTCGGCGAGCGTTTGCGCCCATCCGTGGAATCCGCCCGCGTACATCGGCCCGAGGCGGTGCTGCATGTGTGCCATCTCCTTGTGGAGGACGTAGCCGCCGGCGAGTGCGCCAACGGGCACGACCGTGAGGATGATGGCCAGCTTGACGAGGAGGATCTGCCAGTCGGTCAGGTTGAGGTCGGGCATCAGCGGTCGACGTCCCCCAACACGAAGAAGAACGATCCGAGGATGGCGATCATGTCGGCCACCAGGGTTCCGCGCAAAATGTGCCGCAACGCCGACACGTTGGAGAACGAGGGCGTGCGTATCTTGATGCGGTAGGGGCGCCGATCACCGTCGGACACGAGATACATGCCGAGCTCCCCGAGGGGGTTTTCACACCGGACGTAGACCTCGCCCTCGGGGGCCTGGATCACGCGCGGCACTTTGCCCAACACGGGACCGGACGGTACACCTTCGATTGCTTGTTCGACAATCTTGGCGGACTCCACGACCTCGTGCAGCAGCACCCAGAATCGGTCAAAACAGTCGCCGTGTGATGCCGATTGGACCTCGAAATCGAACTGGTCGTACACAAGGTACGGCTCATCCCGGCGCACATCCATGTCGATGTTGGAACCTCGGGCGATCGGCCCGGTGACGCCGTACTGGTAAGCGGCTTCCTTGCTCAATACCCCGACATTGATCGTGCGCTGTTTGAAGATCTCGTTGCCGGTGAGTAGATCCTCGTAGTCCGACAGGCGGGCAATCACTTGCCGGACTCCTTTTAGCGCCTGGTCGTAGAAGCCTCTCGGCACGTCTTCCTTGAGCCCTCCGGGACGGAAGAACCCGAAGTGCATCCGGCCGCCGGTCACCATCTCCATCGCGTACTGGATGTCTTCGCGCTCGCGGAACGCATAGAACGTCGGAGTTATTGCGCCGAGCTCCGCGCTGAACGACTGGAAGAACATCAGGTGATTCAGGATCCTGTTCATCTCGGCGAGGATGACCCTGAGCCACTGCGCCCGCGGTGGAACCTCGAGCTCCATAAGAGTTTCGATCGCGATAGCCAGCGGCAACTCGTTG
>OCZV010000591.1_pt1 | contig 13092 bp, 14 predicted proteins | sample 1539051 | NCBI WGS metagenome assembly OCZV01 (sample SAMEA3113581, study PRJEB22503) | soil metagenome
GCGCCTGCCAGCACGTAATCGGTTTTCATGCTTAGCGCTTGAGAGGGGAGCTCTTACTCAAAGAGCGACCGGGGAAGTCCGCTTTGACGGATGATTCCACGCAGCGTGCCACGATCGAGTTCGCGGTGAAGCGGAACTGGAAAAGGGATTCGACCGCAGCGCATGATCACGTGACTACCACGTTGCCGTACACGTTCAAAGCCCTGTGTACTCAGCAAATCGCACAGCTCTGCGCCGGAAAACAGGCGCAGTTTAGGCATGCGTCAGCTGAAGCTCTTTGATGGCAACTTTGCGCTCCTCCAGCCTGCGGCGAACCTCGGATTCATGGGCGCACTCAAGCCACAGTTCGACCGCTTCTTTAATCATTTCTTCGGCGTGTTCGGGCGTTTCTCCCTGACTGACGATGCCGAGTTCGGGGCAGTTCGCCACATACCATCCATCTTCGCCGGGCTCAATCACAGCGGTAAGCTTCGGAAGCTTCATGACGAGAAGATTACCTTATCTCACCATCTTTCGCTACTAAACGTAAATCCAAATTGCTATAGGCCAAATTCGTCGCGTTTTGCGAAGATTTTTTTCTCCCCGCGAATCACGCGGATCGACGCGAAACAAAAGAAGGCCGGTTAAAGGCGGAACTGCAAAACCCGACCACATCCATCGCCCCCGTAACCTCGAATTTCGCCGGTTGTAAAACCGCCGTTCCTTCCGCTTTTTCTGTTCGCGTTAATTCGCGTCATTCGCGGGCTGAACTTCGGCCTGCCACGCCGAAGCCTGGCGAAGGCGGGTTGCGGGGGGATCCGCTCTGGGGAATCGTCGTTCACAACATCTTCCGGAATGCGGTTTCATCGATAATTTTTACGCCGAGCTCTTTTGCTTTATCGAATTTGCTGCCCGGTTCCGCCCCGGCCAGGACGTAATCAGTCTTCTTACTCACGCTGCTGGTCACGCGTCCGCCGAGCGCTTCGATTTTCTCGGTGGCTTCCTCCCGTGTCATCGAAGGGAGTGCCCCAGTCAGGACAAAGGTTTTTCCAGTCAGCGGCAGCTCTTCTGCTTTTTTAGGCGAGATTTTTTCGCTCTTCGGTTGAATCCCTAATCGCTTTAGGCGGTGCAAAATTTTCTTGCCAGCCGTCGACGCAAAGAAGTCGAGCACGCTCTGTGCGACCACTGGCCCAACTTCAGTCACGATGCCGTCCTTTCCCACTTTGCTCTTCGATCGCTCTGCGAAACCAGTTTTGATTAATCGTTCGGCGATTTCTTTGGCGGATGCCCGTTGATCCCGCTTCTCGCGATACTCCAAAACATCGCGGAGCAGTGGTGAATTGGCCACGTCCTCGATGGTATCGTGGAAACGAGCGAGCTGCGTTGCAGTGGTTTTGCCAACCTCGGGAATGGCGAGAGCGAAAAGCCAGCGCGAAAGAGGCAAGGTTCGCGCGCGCTCGATCGCCTGAATCGCTTTGGTCGCATTTTTCTCACCGAAAATGCGTGGCGCTTCTTCAGTGCCGAGATTCAATGTAGCGACTTGATCGATCTTTAGTTCAAACAGATCGAGCGGCTCACGCACGAGCCCGCGCTCGACCAGTTTGTCCGCTACAATGCCGCCCACACTCTCGATGTCGAGCGCCCCGCGCGCCGCGAGAAATTCTACGCGTCGCGTGGCCTGTGCAGGACACTGAAGATTTTCGCAGCGCCAGGCAACGAAGTCCGGATCGCGCCGGACCGGGCTACCACACGCCGGACATTTGCCATGAATGTGCTTGAAAAAATCGAAAGGCGCAGCGTCCCGCGGCCGTTTCGATTTCATCACCTCAACGACGGCGGGAATCACTTCGCCCGCCTTCTCGATCACAACCGTATCGCCGATGCGGATGTCTTTGCGCTTGATTTCATCCTCGTTGTGCAATGTCGCGCGGCCAACGGTGCTTCCGCTGACTAGCACCGGTTCGAGAACGGCGACCGGCGTCAGAATTCCCGTGCGCCCGACTTGAATCACGATGTCGAGCAGGCGTGTCTCGACGCGTTCGGCTTCGTATTTGTAGGCGATCGCCCACCGCGGGGATTTAGCGGTGAAACCGAGGCGCTCGCGTTGCGCAAACGAATTCACTTTCACTACCGCGCCGTCGGTTTGATAAGCGAACTTTTGGCGGATGCCGTCCAGCTCGTGAATCGCATCCAAAATCTCCTCGACCGACTTGGCCAGCCACCAACGCTCGGTGACGGGCAACCCCAGCTTTTTCAGCAGCGGAAAAACTTCCGAGTGAACATCTACGTCCACGCCTTCGGTCGCCCCGGTTCCGTAAAGCGCCAGGCCGAGCGGGCGTTTCGCCACAATCCCGGGATCGAGTTGCTTCAGCGAACCCGCCGCGGCGTTTCGCGGATTTGCAAACAGCGGCAGGCCTTGCTCCTTGCGTTCCTGATTGAGTTTCTCAAAACCCTTCCGGTCCATGTAAACTTCGCCGCGCACTTCCAGAACTTTCGGTGCAGCGCCGCGCAGTCGCTCCGGCACCGAGCGGATCGTCCGGATGTTTTGCGTGATATTGTCGCCGACGCTCCCGTCCCCACGCGTTGCCGCCTGGCGCAGTTTTCCGTTTTCGTAAATGAGCGAAACCGCAACGCCGTCCACCTTTGGCTCGATCACCACCGGGATTTTTTCGTTCGGCAAAAGCCGTCGGATACGGGCATAAAAATTTTTCACTTCCTCTTCCGAGTAGGTGTTATCGAGGCTGAGCATCGGTATAAGATGCGAGACCTGCTCGAAGGCTTTCAGCGGTTTTCCGCCGACACGCTGAGTGGGTGAATCCGGCGTAATGAGATCAGGGAACTTTGTCTCGAGATCGACAAGTTCTTTGTAGAGGCGATCGTACTCGCGGTCGCTGATGATCGGCGCGGCTTCTTCGTAATAGCGCCGGTCGTGCTCCCGGATTTGCTCGCGCAGATGGGCAACACGCTTCGCAGCTTGCTTCTCCTCCATTGCCATTCTGCACGATATAAGCAGCGTGACGCTCGGCAATGCCGGCACCGATGCATGCGGGGGCGCGTTTCGATTCCGGGGAGCACAGGCCGCTGGCCTCTAGTTCGCGGCAGCTTGCCGCGAACCGATTTCGCAAGCCCGAGCGTTGATACGTTACCAAATGTATTCGGCACAGCGGCCGAATGCGACAGGCCAGCAGCCTGTGCTCCCCAGAAAGAGAACGTGCCGGTTACTTCTGCTTTTCAGCAAGGCTTTTAAATTCGCGCAGAATCAGCTAAGCATACTGGATCGTGAAACCTGGCGAGCGCATCCTAGGCGTCGAAGGGGGCGGAACAAAAACCGCCTGGGTTTTAGTGGAACGCGATGGCGATGAGATGCGCATTCTCGACCAAGGCAAATTGCCACCGTCAAATTTCCGCCTCGTCACGCTTGATCGCTTGCGCGGCATTCTTTCAGCGCTGCCAAAAGAAATTGATCGGGCGGGAGTTTTTCTCGCCGGCTGTGGACCGGAAGATCGGTCCATACTCTCCCCTCTTTGCGGTGAAATCTGGCCAACCGCGAAAATCATCACCGGAAACGATCGCGATTCTGGCCTCGCCGCAGCGCTTGGAAGCGGCGAGGGAATCGTCGTCAATGCCGGGAGCGGCTCATCTGTCACTGGACGCCGCGGCGACCGGATCGAGAAGGCCGGCGGTTGGGGACACATTCTTGGAGACGCCGGCGGCGGTTATTTTCTCTCCATTCAGGCGCTGCGCCTGATCTTACGCGAATACGATTTGCATCGCGGCGAGATGCAGTTTGCCGCAAAGGTGCTCCAGGCGCTTTCCTTGAACAATCTTGACGAACTCGTTCGGTGGGCGCAGACGGCAGACAAAATGGAGATCGCAATGCTCACACCGGTCGTTTTCCAGGCGGCCGCCAGCGGTGACATGCGCGTCATGGAGATCCTCGAAAGCGGTGCGCTGGTCCTCTGCGAATACACTGAAGCGGTCGCCTCCCGTCTGCATCTGCTTGCCCCCAAAGTCGTGCTGATGGGCGGTCTTTTTCATCGCGACTCGATCTATACGCACGCATTCCGGCGCAGATTGAAGAAGAATCTTCCCGATGTTCGCGTTGCAACCGCGGAGCGGTCGCCCGAGCTTGGCGCAGCATGGCTCGCGGCGGAGCTTGGCGATCACGTCACTTTTCAACCCAGGCTTTCTCAGAACGAGATTGAAAATCTGGCTGTCGCGCTTACCGAACAGCGCAACCCGCGCTCGGAGAATCTGGAAAGAATGAAGGCGCGAGAACTGGTCGAGCTTTTTATCGAGGAGGAAAAATTTGTTCAGGACGCATTGCGAGGAGCGACTGTCGAATTGACGCGCGCAACTGAAATTGTAGCTGAGTCGCTGCGAAACGGCGGCCGCATGTTTTATGTCGGAGCCGGCAGCAGCGGGCGAATCGGCGTTCTCGATGCAAGCGAAATTCCGCCGACCTTTGGCGCGTCGTCCGACCTTGTGCAGGGAGTGATCGCGGGCGGTGCGACTGCGCTTTATCGCAGTGTCGAGGGGGCAGAAGACGAGGAAAGCACAGGCGCGCTGGCAATGAGCGAGAGGGGAATCAATAACAAGGACGTCGTTATTGGCATCACCGCCAGCGGCCGAACGCCCTTTGTTCTCGGTGCGACGGGGCGGGCAAAATCGCTAGGCGCGAAGACTATTCTGCTCACGTGTAATCCCGCTGGGGTGGCAGGCGTGTCGCCTGCTGCAGCCGGCACGGCTGCCTCTACAACAAATGTCGATCTTGCAATTCATCTCGCTGTTGGGCCCGAGCTTTTGACCGGATCGACAAGGTTGAAAGCGGGGACGGCAACGAAAGTTGCGCTTAACATCATTAGCACCGGCGCCATGGTCGCGCTCGGGAAAGTCCGCGGCAATCTGATGATTGATCTGCGCGCCGCGAGCACAAAATTGCGTGACCGCGCGGTGCGAGTGGTCGCCGGGCTGGCAAAATGCGATTACGATTCCGCCCGAAAGGTGCTTGAAGAAAGCGACTGGAATTTGCGCGCAGTGGTAGAGAGGCTCTAGCCACGGTGCCTCAGATGCTGATCCAGATCGGCCACAATCGGCGGCTGCAAACTATGCCGCGAAGAAAATCTTTGGAGAATCTTTGATTTCAATAAGCGCGACGCAAGCATCTCGCACGAAGCAAGGTATGACTTAACCGAAAGGAACCTTATGCTCTGGACAATATTCGTTATCTTGCTTGTGCTCTGGCTGCTTGGCCTGGTCAGCTCCTACACATTGGGCGGATTCATTCACCTCCTGCTCGTTATTGCGATTGTAATTCTGATTATCAATTTGATTCAAGGCCGCCGTCCATTGTAACCTCGCACCAATGAAACCGGTCGCGATCGTTGGCATTATTCTCATTGTCATCGGGATCATCGGCTTTGCTTATGGAGGCCTGGGTTGGACGACTGAGAAGAAAGATGCCCAGTTGGGTCCCCTTGAAATTACTCACAAGGAACGTCACGGGATCGCTTTTCCGCCGATCGCCAGCGGAATTTGCCTCGTGGGCGGAGTGATTCTTGTGCTCGTCGGCAGCCGGAAAAGCTAATCGACTGCTAGCCGCCAGCTTTCAGCACGGCGAAAGTCTTGCTCCCTTTGCGGTCGAGGTAGAGCAGGACGCCGCGGCGCGGGTCGGCTTTCGTGAGCGCTTCGCGGAATGATTGCACGTTGGTGACCGGTTTGCCATCCACTTCGGTGATGATGTCCTCGCGTTGAATGTCCTGTTGCGCAGCCAGACTGTTGTCCGCTACGTCTGTCACAATGACTCCTTGCTGAACAGCGAGATGGAGCCGTTCAGCAACATCTTTGGTCAATTCCTGCACTTGCAAGCCAAACTTGCCCGTATCCTGCTCTTTCGGTTGAGAGGGTTGGATCGATTCATTTGACGCCCGCGCGATCTCGTTCGGCAATTCACCCGTCTTGACCGGCACCTTGATCGTCTTTCCTTTGCGCCAAACAGTCAGGTCAACATTTTGACCGACCTTCTTTTTCAAGATCTCATGTTGAAGCTGCGTGTCGGACGCGACCGCTTTGTCATCGACCCGCGTAATCACGTCGAACGGACGCAGGTCGCTTCTGGACGCTGGCGCATCTGCCTCGATCGTGCGGACAATGACGCCTTTGTCGGCCCCTTTGAATAGATCACGGGTCGCAGGGTCTTCGCCGAGGGTTTCGATGCGGATGCCAAGCCACGGCCGCACGATCTTGTGACCGGCGATCAGCTCCGCGCCGATCTCTTTTGCCATATTAATCGGAATGGCGAAACCCAGGCCGCGATTCATCCCGTTAATGAGCGTGTTCATGCCGATGACTTTTCCGTCAATGTCGCACAGCGGGCCGCCACTGTTGCCGGGATTGATCGACGCGTCTGTCTGCAAATAATCTGAGATGGAATAGCCCCCGCTAGAAAGTAATTTGTCGCGGCCTTTGCCGCTAACCACACCGTAGGTGAAGGTGTAATCGAGCTTGAACGGCGCCCCAATCGCGAACGCGAACTGACCTACACGCACGGCGTCGCTATCGCCCATTTGCACAACCGGCAAATCTTTCGCGTCGATTTTAATGACGGCGATATCGGTCTTTTCATCGGTGCCCATGACCCGGGCTGGAAAGTCGCGGCCATCTCTCAATCTCACCTCGATTTTATCGGCGCCTTCCACCACGTGAAAGTTCGTGAAGATATAACCATCCGGCCGAACAATGAAGCCGGAGCCCTCGCTTTGGATCGGCTGGATTCCGCCCGGGGGGGCTCGCCGCGGAGTATTTTCGTCGGGCGGCCCTTGAAAGAACAGGTCATCGAGTGGCGACCTTTCGGCGAGCTCATTTTTCTTTGAAATCTTAATAATGACGACGCTGGGAGCGACGATTTCGAAGACCTTTGCAAACGCATTGTTCAACTGATGGACGACGTCCTTGCCGGCCTCAGCCGCAGCGGCGGGCACGGTGGGCTTAGGGACAACCTCGGGCTGCGCTGCAAACGAACTAGTTATTGCAACGCTCAAGATTAAAATGGATAAACGCATTGGTTGGAACTTGGACAGCATGGAACATGCAATGTTCAACTGGGCGCGTCCAATCCCGGTTTGCTCAAAGGCGCCTTCGCCGTTCCATCGTCCTGCTGTTGCTCTGCCAGACAGGACATATGTAATTTCCGGCCGAGCCACGCATATGCGTGCGTCCAGGAGGCGAATCGTTTTTCAGGCCGGCATCGTATTTTTGATTCTCCTCTGGGCGACCGCCATTGCACCTGAGCCTCCTGCACGCATCTCAATCTCACCGGGCGAACTGGTTCGCGCTGTCACCATTGGCCGCCAGTCGCTGATAAACTTGTGCCTGATCGAGCGGGTCGATCCAAACGGACGCGACGCACAAGGACGCACGCCCCTGTTGATCGCGACTTCGCAGCGGGATTGGCAGACAGCCCGCCGACTGATCGATGCGGGCGCGCTCGTCGATATTGCCGATCAAAAAGGTTTTACACCCCTCATGGCATCGGCAATGCACGGCAATCTGGAGATGTTCCACCTTCTTCTGGCACGCTCGACCAAGCTTGACGCGGAAGCCCGTTGCAAGGACGGACGGGACCTGTTGGGAATGGCCCTCGACGGTGATAATCCTGAAATCATCAGGACAACAGTGGAGCGCTTGCCCTTAATGCCGCAATGGACAACCAGTACGCGGCGCGCTCTTAATGCTGCCCTGCTGGCGGGAAACCAGGATCAAATCCGATTGTTGCTCGGCAAACACAGCACGCCTCCGACCCCTGAAGGCAAAAATGTGCCGCTGCTGGCTTATGCTATCGCCAGGAGCGACGAGTCGCTCCTTAGCACGTTGCTGGCTTGCGGGGCCGATCCCAACACAGTCTTGCCGGGGCGCTGCGATAAAGACTTTATGGCGCTGCTCCCGTCAAAATCCCTCCGCGGTTACATCGAGGGAGACAAGAACGTCACCATGCTGATGCTCGCTGCAGGTCTCGGGAAGGAGAATTATTTGCGGGCTTTGCTCGAGGCGGGCGCTGATCGGAAGCGGGCGACCAAACGCTACAAAATGCTGCCGCTATACATAGCTGCTCAGACCGGTCACTGGCGTTGCACACAAATCCTCCTCGGTCGTGGACCATCCCCCGAACAATTGCGCATCGAGATTTCTCTCGCTTCGCAACGCGTGGCTCTGGTCAAGAACGGAGTGCCGATATTTCGCGCGCCGTGCTCGACGGGCCGCCCAGGATATTCTACGCGCGCTGGTCAGTTTGTCATTACAGACAAAAAGCTGAACCATCGTTCCACGATCTACCACGTGGAGATGCCATATTTCATGCGTCTGAGTTGTCTTGATTTCGGGATGCATGCCGGATTCGTGCCTAACTATCCGGCTTCGCACGGTTGTATTCGGCTGCCTTCCGAAGCGGCTCGCAAATTTTTCTCAGAAATCCCGATTGGGACGCTCGTGACAGTGAAATAGCGGGCGATTGTTCGCAGGGAATCCAACGTGCGCGCTCTCTTTCTCTTCGCTCCCGGTGCAGGCGCGCCGTCGTCGCATCTCTGGATGCAAAATTGGAAAGATCGCCTGGGCAGAATTGGTGAGGTTGAGACTTTCGATTACGACTACATGCGCGAAGGCCGAAAACGCCCCGATCCCCCGCCGCAGTTAATCGCCGCACATCGAGAAGCCCTGAGCAAAACGCGAGGAAAGCACGCATCGGCATCAACAATCCTGATCGGCAAGAGCATGGGTGGCCGCATTGGATGTCATGTGTCGCTCGAAGAAAAAGTGGACGGGCTTGTTTGTCTCGGATACCCGCTCTGCGCGATGGGCAATCGGACCAGACTCCGCGACGAAGTCTTGCGCGCGTTGAGAACACCAATCCTGTTTGTGCAAGGCACGCGCGATTCACTTTGTCCGCTGGATCTTCTGGAGCGCGTTCGTACTGACATGAAAGTGCCAAACGTTTTGCATGTCGTCGAAGGCGGCGACCATTCCTTGCGCGTCCCCAAACGCCATCTGAAAACAACCGGCGAAAGCCAGGAAGATGTCGATCAAAGAATTCTCGAAGTAATCGCCGGATTTGTTGACCGCTTAAATCTATAGCGATCTTGAGGCGGCGGACTGGAGACCGCCGCTCCTTGATCCCGAGCTTGGCCGCCGGGCGAAATTTGTAGAGTTCGCCATCGGCTGCGGAGGTTTGATTTCCTCGCTTTTGCACACACGCAAATCCGCCGTAGTCTTTTAGGCAGAAACCCAACGAAAGGAGTAAGCATTATGGCTACCTATGTCGGTCTTATTCAATTCAGCGATCAAGGCATTCGCAACATCAAGGAAACCATCAAACGAGGCGACGCCGCGATGGCCGAAGCCGAGAAAATGGGCATGAAGATCAGAGAAGAATTCTGGACCATGGGCGCGTACGACGTGGTAATCGTGGTCGATGCACCCGATGCCGAAACCATGAGCGCTTTCATGCTTAAAATTGGCTCGCTTGGCAACGTCAAGAGCCACACCATGCGCGCCTTCCGCCGGGAAGAAATGGAAGGCATTCTGGCGAAGATCAAATAACGGCCTGCCTTATCGCGCGTTTTGGCTCCAGCCGACGGCTATCGCGAGGAGCGCGGAAACTATTCAAACGGCGATGTCTCTTTCGGTAATCACGGAGCGCGATTGGTGGCAATGCGCAACCCCGCGCCACTGCCACTAAGAGTGAACTTAGGGGCGACGGAAAGTTGAGCAAGAGCAGGGCTTCAATCGCGTAGAAAGGCCGGGCTTGCGGCGACGACCACATCGTGTGATCACAGGGACATGTATGCGGTGGAGCTTGATCAATCGAAACGTCTTTTGGTGATCAGCGCTGCGCAGCGCGTCACGGCGGAGCAGGCGCGCCAGGCTGCCCAACAGGTGCGCGAGCTCTTGCAAGACGTTGCCCCCGGGTTCCGAGTGCTGGCGGATTTTCGGTGGTTGGAGTCAATGGATCCCGCGACGGCGCGTCATGTCGCTGAGATGATGGACGCGCTCGCCCAAAAACAAGTCGCCTCGGTAACGAGAGTGATGCCCGATCCGCATAAAGATATCGGTCTAAATATTCTCTCGCAATTCCATTACGGTCCTGAAATTCAAATCGCGACGTTCGAGACACTGGCTGATGCGCTGCGAAGCCTCGCGGAGGGATGAAGTCGGAGCCAGCGTCAAGCCCTGCTACGCAGTCGCCTTCGTCCAGCTTCGGCGTTCCTGAGGTGGGCAGGCGGCTACAAGTTGCGACCGATCGCTGCGGCAACGGCGCGGAGCCGCGGAACCAGTTCGTCAAAAATTGTCGGCAATAACGCTTGATCCCCGTCGCTCTTAGCCCGATCGGGAGAATCGTGCACCTCGATCATGAGCGCGTCCGCACCGGCGGCAAGGGCAGCGAGTGACATCTGCGGAACAAACTCGCGCAGACCGATCGCGTGCGTGGGATCGACAATGACCGGCAGATGGGTTTTGGCTTTTAGCAGCGGAACGGCGCTCAAATCGAGCGTGTAGCGCGCAGCCGTCTCGAACGTGCGAATGCCGCGCTCGCAGAGAATCACGTTCATGTTGCCTTCGCTGAGTATGTATTCCGCGCTCATGATCAAGTCGTTGATCGTGGCGCTGAAACCGCGCTTGAGCAGCACAGGCAGTCTGCTGCGTCCCACCTCCTTCAATAGCGAGAAGTTCTGCATGTTCCGGGTGCCGACCTGAAGACAATCCGCGTATTGTTCGATCACGGAAAGGTCGCGCGCGTCCATGATTTCCGTGATTACAGGCAGACCCGTTTCCGCGCGGGCTTCAGCGAGAAATCGAAGCCCATCTTCACGTAATCCCTGAAAACTGTAGGGGGATGTGCGCGGCTTGAACGCACCGCCACGCAAGATTTTTGCGCCAGATTTTTTTACGATCCTCGCGATGGAAAGTATCTGCTCTCTGCTTTCCACAGAGCATGGGCCGGAAATCAGAACAATATCTTCTTCTCCGCCTACTGGGACGCCACCAACTGATACCGATGAGGCTCCGCGGGAATCGCGCGCGGCAAGCTTGTACGGCTTCGACACGGGCACAATCGCTTCCACGCCAGCCATGCAGGCGATCGGCTTTTCTCGAAGAAGCGCCTCCGGCCCAATCACGCCAATGATCGCGCGCGAGGCCCCGCGGCTGATTTGCGCATCGAGCCCGAACTCGCGCACGCGCTTAACGACCCGCGCGATCTGCTCCTCAGTGGCGTTCGGTTGCGTGATAATGATCATATGTCCCACTGGCGGAATCATGAGAATGCCGCTGCCGCCAATTTTCTGCAAGCCCAGATACTGATGCCCTCGAGGAATCTAATTGGTGATTGTGACTGGCGTCCCGAGTGAGACTGACTTGAAAAAGTTTTCTGCCATGAATTCAGGCATTCGAATACAGCCGTGAGAAGCGGGGTAACCAGGCAAATAACCCGCGTGCAAACCTGTCCCGGAGACGATGCGCATGAAATAGGGCATCGGCGTGCCCCTAAAGCGGGTACCCTTTGGTTTTGGGTCCTTGGTGACATCGACATTGGGCACAACCACGTTTCCCGCTGAGTCCACGTAATCGCCGAATAGACTGGAAAAGTGATTGGCGTCTTTCTGGATGACCGAGAAGTTCCCGTATGGCGTGTTTAGGCCTTCGGCGCCGGTTGAAAGTTGGGAGACACCGACGAGCACGCCGCTCTTGTAAAAATAGGCGCGCTGTTCTTTGAGACTGATTTTGATGGAGGGTTTTCCATTAACGTTGTCTCCATCCCAGTATGAGACTGTATCCTGGGGAGGGCCACCCGGGGCGCCGCCATAGACGCCGCCACCCAGATATTGCGTCCTGGCAGAAAAACGGGGGTCTTCGCCGCAACCTGCAGCAAAAAGGACGACAACCACGCAGAACATCGCCTGTAAACTGAAATAAGATGAACGGAACATAAGCATTTTGGGACGGACTTTTAATGCGCAAGCAATGAAAAAAGTCAAGGACGAGCGATGATTAAGGGACTCAAAAAATCCAGATAGAAAGCACGATTTACAGGGAGGTTGGGCGAGCTTGAATTGTGCCTCGTTTAATGCAGACTTCCCCAGCATTCGTCCCGCGAGCGAACGATTACACACTCTTTATGCCAACTTATGAGTATGCTTGTCAGAAGTGCGGCCAGAATTTTGACGCATTTCAATCAATGCGTGCTGAACCGTTCCAGGAATGTCCGAAAGAACTTTGCCGGTTGCCGAAATGGGGACACGGAAAGGTGAAGCGCCTCTTCGGCACCGGGGCTGGCCTCATCTTCAAGGGGTCCGGGTTTTACATCACGGATTATCGAAGCGATTCGTATAAAGAGGCAGCCAAAAAGGAGTCTCCAGCCACGCAAAAAGCTGGAGAAAAGCCAAGCACGCCCAAAGAGATTACTACGAAGAGTTCTTCGCCTGCTCCGGCAAAGAGCCCTGAGAAAAAACCGGAAAAAGGATTCGCCGACTGATTCTTTAGCGGACGACATCTTGCCCATTCGAAATTGTGCTTGCAGGGTCGCCGAAAATAAGGAGACCGGCGGTTCGCCCTTTGCGCCCTGCGAAATCCGCCGGTCAACCAATCGAAAGCCCCGTCAGGTCACCCGCCAATTTACTTGATCCCCAATCGGCGAGAAACTTGGCGATCAATCACCCCACATTTCCATGGTCGCGCTCGTAAGCTCGAATTGCTCGCCGCGTCTGTGGTCCCAGGATCCCGTCGATAGAGCCACGATAATAGCCGGCGCGGGCGAGTCGCCGCTGCAATTCTGCAACCCTTGATCGGCTGCTATCGCCGTACCCGTAACCGGACTGATCGTAATCATATCCGTAGCCGTCATATCCGTAGCCGCCGTAGCCGTAGCCATAGTAATCGTACGGGTAGCCATAGCCATAGTATCCGTACGGATAGCCCCAGCCCCACCACGATGGAAAGCCGAAGCCGCCAATGAAGATAATACTAGAGGATCGGTGATGGTGACGGTGATGACGCCAATCGCCGCTATGACGACCACTCCAGTTGCGGCCGCTCCAATTGCGGCCACTCCAATTGCGGCCACTC
>OCZV010000592.1_pt1 | contig 13081 bp, 8 predicted proteins | sample 1539051 | NCBI WGS metagenome assembly OCZV01 (sample SAMEA3113581, study PRJEB22503) | soil metagenome
CGCAGCGACGTGGACGGTGGTCGCCACGGGCCACCAGACCGCCGGCCGCGGCCGGTTGGGGCGGTCGTGGGCAGACGTTCCGGGCAGATCCCTGCTGTGCTCGGTGATCCTCCGACCGCGGCTGGAACCGGCGGAGCTGGGCCTGGTCTCACTGGCGGCGGCGGTGGCCATGATCGACGCAGCGGGCCTGCCGGGGCTGGGCGCCAAGTGGCCCAACGACCTCGTGATCCGCGACCGGAAGTGCGGGGGGATCCTTGCCGAGGCCGAGGTCCAGGGCTGGACCGTGGGCAACGTCGTTGTGGGGGCCGGTGTGAACGTGTCTGCCGGCTCGCAGCGACTCCCCGCCGAGATCGAGGCCGCGGCCACGAGTCTCAGGGCCGAGGGAGCGTCGATCGACCTCGGCGGCTTGCTGTCGGGGTTCCTCACATCGCTCCGAAGCCGCGTCGAGTCGTCAGGTTTCCCCAGGGCCGTCGTCGACGCCTACCGTCCCCGATGCCGGACGCTGGGGCGGATCGTACGTGCCGTGAGGGCCTCGGGCAACGCGGTCGAGGGCCGAGCGGTGGACGTTGACGACCTCGGCAACCTGCTTGTCGAGCGCGACGGCCGAGTCGTGCGGGTGGCCTTTGGCGAGGTCACCCACCTCGAGTGAGATGCCGCGATCGGGAATGTTTCCTCAACTAGACTATGCGACGTCTCGAGGAGGAAGGCGCGTGGCCAAGCCCCAGACCCTGACGGTCGTCATGCCCGTGTTCAACGAGAGAGCGACGCTGCGAGCGTCGATCGACCGGGCGTTGAAGGCCGATCTGCCGCTCCCCATCGAGATGCTCGTGGTGGATGACGGTTCGTCCGACGGGAGTCTTGATGATATCTCCGACCTTGTGGACGGGAAGCGAGTCAGGGCCCTCCGTCACACTCGCAACAGAGGCAAGGGTGCCGCGATCCGGACGGGCATCACCCTCGCCACCGGAGACCTCCTCACGATCCTGGATGCCGATCTCGAATACGACCCGGCTGACTACAGGGAGATGCTCGAGCCGATCCTGGCCGGCGAAGCTCGTGTGTCCTACGGCACCAGGGCGTTCGGTGCCCACACCGCCTTCTCATTTTGGTACGTGATGGGCAACAAGCTGGTGAATCTGTGGGCCAGTCTCCTCTTCGACGCATGGCTCACTGACGTCTACACGTGCTTCAAGATGGCCCATACGGACATCTGGCGACGACTCCAGCTCCGGTGCGACGGGTTCGCAATCGAAGCAGAGGCGACGGCTCGCTTCCTCATGCTCGGCGAACGGATCTACGAAGTGCCCATCAGCTACCGAGCGCGCGGTCGCATCGAAGGGAAGAAGATACGGGCGAAGGACGGGCTCGAAGCGCTGCTGGTTCTCGCGAGGCTTCGCGCGCTTGGACATTGAGGCTGGAGCTCGAAGGGGAGGGTGGCGTCGCCAGATCGGGGGCCGTCGCCCCGCGGTCTGATCCTCCGCCCATGATCAATCGGTGGGTGGTTCGGCTCCTGCTCTTCCTCGTGGTGTCTGTCGGGTTGCTCTCGATCGGGTCGCCGCTTGTGGGTCTCAAGATCTTCTATCCAGCCGACATGCTCGCGGACTATGAACCATTCCGCAGTGCTGCGCTCGAAGACACGCCCGCGAAGAATCCCCTCCTTGGAGACACGGTCGACTTCTTCATGCCGCTCCGGAGCGAGTTCAGGGATCGGCTGGGGGAGGGGGATTACCCGCTCTGGACATCGCTCCCGATGGGAGGCTTCCCTCTTGGGACGGTGTCGGACAGCGGTTCACTCGGTCCTCTGAACCTTCCGTACCTCCTGCTGCCGACCTGGTATGCCCCTGCCATCTCCAAGCTTCTCGAGATCGGGGTGGCCATCGTTTTCACCTGGGCGTTCCTGCGGAGGGTGGGCCTCGGCCATGCCGCATCGATGATCGCCGGACTGATCTACGCCTACACGGGTTTCCAGGTGGTCTGGACCCACTGGCCCCAGACGCACGTTGGAGCCCTGGTGCCGGCCCTGTTCTGGGCTGCCGAGCGCGTGCTGCAGCGTCCCGACCTCGTGGGCATTGCGATCCTGGGAATGGTTGGAGCCGCCATGCTCTTCGAGGGGTTTCCTTCGGTGACCGGATACGCCTTCATGGGCGTGGCCGGGTACGCTCTCGCTCGCCTGGTTGCCGACCGCAGGCGTCCGTCCCGAGTCAGGGTGAGATCCGGGTTTCTGGTGACATCGGGACTGCTTCTGGCCATGGGCCTGGCGTCGATGCACCTGCTCCCGCTCGTGTCACGTGTATCGGAACTCGACCTCTCCTACCGGGAGCAGGGGACCGCTGATCATCTCGATCCGGTCGCCGCGGCCACAGCCGTCATCCCCACCGCGCTGGGGTCGTGGGTGGACCGCAACTACTTCGGGCCCCTGAATGAAGTCGAAGCCATCACGTTCGTCGGGGCTTCATCCCTCATCCTCGTTGCCTACGGTGCCGCCGTACAGGCACGCCGCAGGCTTCGGCCCGGATTCCGGGCCGCGATCTGGGGCGGGGCGTCGGTGTCGACCGTTCTGATCTTCATGGGCGGTCCGCTCCTGGCGGTCTTCCAGATGACCCCATTGTTCGAGCAGAACAACGTCGCAAGGCTTCGGTCGATGTTGGGGTTCTTCGTGGCGATCCTGGCCGGCATGGGGATGCAGACCGCTCTGGACGGATGGAGACCCGGGCGGCGACGGGGCAGTCTTCGCGCCTGGGGGGTCTTCCTGGCGTTCGCTGTCGGCGCGGCGTTCGTTGGCATCCAGGTGTGGGACCTCGCGACGGACGCTCGCCAGACCGAGTATCTGATGCGTCAAGCGATCCTCCCCCTGGGCGTCGCCGCCGCCTCGATTGGTGTCCTCTGGACGTCACGGCGGCTCGATCGTCGCAGACCGCTCATTCTCAGCTCGGCGTTCGCCATTCTGTTCGGGATCGAGGCTCTGGCGTTCGCCTGGCACTTCTGGCCACACGCCGACAAGGCGGAGTTCTACCCGACGACGCCGGCTCACCGGTTCCTTCAGCGGTCCCTAGGGCACGATCGCGCGGCGATGGCAGTCGGGGCGATGTACCCCGGTGCGACAACCTACTTTGGTATACGGTCCCTCACATCGAACAGCACGTTGCCACAGGCCGAGACGTGGCGGACGATGACGCTCGCCGCCGAGCCAGAGGCATTCGACCTGAGTCCGGTGTTTCCCATGCTCGACGCCAGCACGAGCGTGGCGACCTCTCCGATCCTCGATCGGCTCGGGACCCGCTATTTCGTGACCAGCCAGGGGGACGCGATCATCGGACGGAGCGAACCAGTCTCCGCTCCATCGGGCGAGGTCGTGCTGGGCGCGGGTGGAGAGCGCGTCTTCGCCGTCCCTCCGGGCCGTATCCGTGGGGTAATCGTCACGCTGACTGAGCCACCGGTAGTCGATCGCGAGCCGGTCTGGTTGCGAGCGCACGTGGTGGATGGGAATGGTCAGGTGCTCGCCCGCGGAGGCCGTCGGATCTATCCCGGACAGCCTGCGGGTGCTCTCCAGGTTCCGGTGGCTGAATGTGAGTGCCAGGCCGCATCGGGGCTCCATGTTCGTCTCAGTCTCGACGCCGTGGGTGTCGATCTTGCGCTGGCCTCAAACGAGGAAGGCCGGCCTGCCGCCTCCCTGGTGGTCGCCGACGACGACGGACTCCGCCTCGAGTTCGTGGATGGAGTTGTTGCGTATCGACGACTGACCGCTCTGTCCAGAATTCGCTGGGCAGGGCGAGCCAGGGTCATCACAAACCCAAGGGCCCGCCTGGGGGCCTTGCTGAGCGGGACGCCGATGGAAGAGGTCGTCCTCTCGAGGGACGGTCCGCCCGGCGCCGCGTCGACGGCGTCGCTGGAGATCCTCGAGGACGGGGATGAGATCTCCGTCTCCGTGGAAGCGAGTGGAGGCGGTTATCTCGTCGTGGCTGATCCGCTTCAGACCGGCTGGCGGGCCGAGCTTGATGGCGACGCGGTTCCCCTGGTCGCCGCAGACCATGCAGGGGTGGGAGTCTTCGTTCCCCAAGGATCCCACTCCGTCGCGATCCGATACGAGCCCCCGGCCTGGCGGATCGGACTGGCCGTCTCCGTCGCGAGCCTGCTACTCCTGCTTGGGTTGCTCGCCTGGGCCCCGCTCCGCCGGACCACGCCGGCGACCGATGACGATCATCTGCCGTCCGAAGATCGCCCAGAGGAAAGGCAGTCGAAGGTAGATCCGGAGGACCAGCGTTGACTTCGGGATCAGTCGGCTCTTAACGGAATACGGAACGAACCGGGGTACCACACGAACGATATCGAAGCCTGCAAGTCGCATCCCTTCAGCGAGGCTCACGTGAGACAGAGGGGTGATGTGATCGAAGTAATCCCAGTACCTCCCCGGAAGGTAGCGCACGTTCGGCATCACGACGATCAGGGTACCTCCAGGCCGAAGGACCCGGTTGCATTCCCGAAGAACCTGCAGGACGGTCATCTTGTTGGGCATGTGTTCGAGAAGGTTGGAGGAGAAGACGACGTCGACTGTGGACCGAGCGATCGGACTGAGGTCGTTCGCGGGAGCGATCATGGTCTTTGCATCTCGTGCGTGCTTGGGAAGGTCAGGATTGAGATCGATCGCGATCTTATTGCGACATCGGATGGCGTTGATGAACTCGCACCATCCGGCCCCGAGATCCAGCACGGTGTCCTCCGGCTTGACGTACCGCTGAAACACTAGGTCGCAGAGGACCTCCCAGATCTCCGCTCGGAACTGAGGACTCTCTTGAGCATGGCGATCCTGGTACAGGTTGGAAAGAGATTCTCCAGCGAGATGACTGCCTGGCTCGGCGCTCACGTCGGGACTCATACTATGACCTCCCATGGCTCGCAAGCAGGCGCCGCCGGCTCCCGGCGTTGGCAGGGGGAGGCAGCGTACACCTCTTCTCTGGGCCGTCCTTGGCGCCCTGCCTCCCCTATTCCTCGATGCAGTTGGATCGGCTTCCGCGCTCCGAGGGTCCGCAGATGTCTACGACGCCGGGGTCGCTCTCACGCTCGCCCGGTTCAGTAACCTGACGATCCTCCCGTATCGGGATCTGTGGACGCTCTACGGCCCCGGACTGCCTTACTTCGGGCATCTCGCCTTCGTCATCGGCGGACCGACCGTTACCGCTCTGAAGTTGGAGCAACTCTTGGTTCACGCTGCCATGATCGTGGGCCTGTATCTGCTCCTGCGGCGGTTCCTACCATGGTGGTTCGCGTCTGTCCTTTCCGCCGTCCCGGCAACATTGACTCCGGTCATTACTCACTACGCACATGCCCTTGTCTTCGTTGTTTGGGGTCTCTGGTTCATCCTGCGCTCCGAAGATGACGGCAAGCGCTCGACGAGAAGGCTAGCCACAGGCGCATGTCTGCTCGGCTTCTCCTTCCTCGGACGCTACGAATTCGCCGCCGTGGCGATCGGATCCGTCATCCTGCTGTGGTGGTACCTACGGCCTCGGCTGGGACGCTCGGCATCCAGGAGCATCCTGGCCCTCGGCCTCGCTCCGCCGTTGTTGTTCCTCGTCTACGTTGTCGCAGTCGTGGGCGTGGAGCGGGCGTGGCTCAACCTTGTCGAATATCCGATCCGCTTCTATCCACTCCCGTATTGCCGCGGCATCGGGACGCCGTGGGGCGCTGCCCTCGGCGGGCTGTTCGCTCCGTTCCAGGGGCGGTGGTGGACGGCCTTTGACGTGATGCTTGGAGGGGCAACCTACATCGCCCCCCTTGCGGGCGTGCTGTCGGTAACGGTGGGCGTGCGCCGATGGCGAGGACGAGGCATCCGCGGATCGGTCGCCCTCCTCGCTGGTCTCCTGACCCTCTTTCTCTGGACCTCGATGCGCGCCCGGTCCGGCACATCCCCCCAGGCCGTGTGGCCGATGCTGCTGCTGGCCGTCGGCGCGACTCTGGAGGCGGCGCGTCGCCACCTCCCTCGGCTGATAACGGGCGCGGCCCTCACGCTGATCGTGATCGTCGCGGGAACCATCGTCACATCGTGGTGGCCGGGAGCGAGATCATCACTCTCTGGGTGGCCCAGCCCCGACCCTCGATTCGGGATCTCGGCCCCGCCTGAAGGCCTCTACGACAGGCTCACGTGGGCGCAGGTCGAGCGGACGGTGCACCGATTCGCGAGTGAGGGGGAACCGATCTACGTCACGTTGACTCGGAACAGCGGAACCTATGCCAACGCGCCGATGTTCTATTGGTACGTCGACCGGCCCCCCGCTTCTCGCTTCATCGAGTACAGTCCCTGCCTGACCGACACCGATCGCGTCCAGAGGCAGATCGTAGATGATCTCGCGGAGACTCGGGTCGTGATCGCTACAACCTTCTTCCAATCGTTTCCTCCTCCCTTTACGAGACGGGCGACCGTCCTCGATGACTATCTGGCCGATCACTTCCGAGCTGTGCTGGATCTCGGACTCCCCGCCGATCCTGAGGAATATCGGGTCCAGGTGCTGGTGCGAGTCGAAGCAACGACCCCCGGAGAGCGTCCCTGAGGGGCAGCCCAGGGGCCCGTTGAAGGCCCCCTACGTCTCGGCCAGAATGGGGCCAGCCGCTGGCAGGATTGGTGAGAATGGACTCTGGGCTGGATATCGTCATCGTAGGAGGCTGCGGGCGGGTTGGATTGCCGCTCGGGTTGGCCTTCGCGGATCGGGGGCTCCGCGTAGCTCTCCTTGACAGGAACGAGTCGGCCGTTGCGCTCGTCGAGCAAGGGGAGATGCCCTTTGCCGAGGCCGGTGCGGATGAGATCCTCAGCCGGGTTCGCAGAGAAGGGCTGATCAGCGGCACCAGCGATCCTTCGGTCGTGGGCCAGGCTGAGCACATCGTCGTTGTGATCGGCACGCCCGTCGACGAGCATCTCAACCCTGACATCTCGGCCGTCTCGAACATGATCGCCACGTTGGCGGACGAGCTCGTAGATGGTCAGCTGCTGGTGCTACGAAGCACGGTGTACCCAGGGGTGACAGAGAAGGTCGAGAGCCTGCTTCGCGCTCGCCACCGAGAGCTCGACGTCGCCTTCTGCCCCGAGCGGATCGCCGAGGGCCGAGCCCTGAGCGAGCTTTTTCACCTTCCTCAGATCGTATCCGGCCGGACGTCCCGAGCCGTGGAACGAGCCGAGAAGCTCTTCCGCAACCTGACCAGCGAGGTGGTTCGACTCGAGCCCGAGGAAGCAGAGCTCGCCAAACTCTTCACCAATGCGTGGCGCTACATAAAGTTCGCCGCCGCGAATCAGTTCTTCATGATCGCCAATGACTTCGGGTTGGATTTCGAGCGGATCCGCTCGGCACTCACCCTTAATTACCCCAGAGCTCAGGATCTTCCCCGTGCGGGCTTCGCCGCGGGCCCGTGCCTCTTCAAGGATACGGCTCAGCTCGCAGCGTTCAACAACCACAACTTCCACCTCGGCCAAGCGGCCATGATGATCAACGAAGGGCTTCCGCTGTACGTCGTGTCGGCGATCGAACGGCACCACGAATTGGGTGAAATGGCGGTGGGCATCCTTGGGATGGCATTCAAGGGTGATTCGGACGATCCTCGGTCCAGCCTCAGTTACAAGCTGAAGCGCATCCTGGGATTCAAGGCGAGACGTGTCCTCTGCAGTGACCCGTACGTGCACGACGATCCGGACCTCGTCTCCCTTGACCGCGTCCTCAAGGACTCGGACCTCATCGTGATCGGAGCTCCACACCACGTGTACCGAGACCTGAAGTCGGAGTGCCCCGTGATCGACATCTGGGGCATCGTGGCAGGAACGGTTGCGATTTGAAGCCTCGCGTCTCTGTCGTGATCCCGGTGCATGAGGAGGGGGAGGATGTGGTCGCCTGCCTCGACAGAATCTTCGAAGGGGTTTCCCTCCCCTGCGAGGTTCTCGTCGTGTACGACTCGCGAGGGGATTCAACCGTCCCATATCTGGCGAAGTACGCACGGGAGGAACCGAGGCTGGTTCCCCTGCTCAACTCGTACGGGAGAGGTCCCGCCCGTGCCATCAGATTCGGCATCGACCACGCCAGTGCAGATGTCGTGGTCGTCACCATGGCTGACGGCAGCGACGACCCGCATCAGATCGATCAACTGACGCGGCTGGTGGAGCGGGGAGTCGTCATTGCCGCGGCGTCGCGGTACGCAAGGGGTGGGCAACAGGTCGGCGGGCCATGGCTGAAGCGGATCCTGTCGAGGCTGGCAGGCCTGACCTTGAGCTGGTTGGCACGTGTGGGCACTCGCGATGCCACCAACTCGTTCAAAGCGTACTCTGCCGAATTCGTTCGCACGGTGGGTGTCGACTCCGACGCTGGGTTTGAGATGGGACTCGAGATGGTGGCGAAGGCTCGACGACTTCGACTGCCGGTTGCTGAGATCCCGACGATCTGGCTGGATCGGTCGTTCGGGGTGTCCAACTTCGCCATGCGTGAATGGGCTCCTCGGTACCTTCGGTGGTACTTCTTCGCCTTCGGGCCCAAGCTGTCCGGGGGGCGCCTCCGAAAGAAGGCTCGGAAGACCTCGTGAAGGTTCTGGTCACCGGGTCTGCCGGGTTCATCGGCGGCTACATCGTGGAGCGTCTCCTGGAGGGCGGGTACACCGTTGTCGGCCTTGACGACCTTTCCAAGTACGGGCCAGTACGGAAATCGTACGACGATCACCCCGACTACCACTTCGTCAAGGGTGATGCTCGGGACGTCGACCTGGTCACGGACCTGGCTCTCGAGTGCGACCACTTCGTCGCCGGTGCTGCACTGATCGGAGGAATCGCGTACTTCCACACGTACGCGTATGACCTCATGGCCACCAATGAGCGCATCATCGCGGCCGCCTGCGACGCGGCGATCAGAGCCCATCGCGAAGCTCGGCTCCAGAAGCTGACGTATCTCAGCTCGTCCATGGTGTTCGAGTCGGCAACAACGTGGCCATCGTTCGAGGGTCAGGAGCTTGCGATCCCTCCGCCTCGATCCTCGTACGGGTTCCAGAAGCTCGCGGTGGAATACATCGCCAGGGCAGCCTGGGAGCAGCATGGCCTCCCGTACACGATCGTCCGGCCGTTCAATTGCGTGGGCATCGGGGAGATGCGAGCGGCGAGCGACGTAGCGATCCTCTCTGGCAACGTTCGCCTGGCTATGAGCCATGTCGTGCCCGACCTGGTGCAGAAGGTGCTACGGGGCCAGGACCCGCTGCACATCCTCGGCGACGGCACGCAGGTCCGTCATTTCACGTACGGAGGTGATCTCGCCGAAGGAATCGTCAGTGCGATAGAGCACCCCGACGCTCTCAACGAGGACTTCAACCTCTCCACCGATGAGTCAACCACGATCTTGGATCTCGCGAAGCGGATCTGGTACGGGCTTCGCCCGGGCACGCCCTTCCGGCACGTGAGCGATCCTCCCTTCGAGCACGACGTGCAGCGCCGGGTCCCCTCCACGGAGAAGGCCAAGCGCATGCTGGGGTTCCAGGCCACAACGACGCTGGACGCGATGCTCGACGAGGTCATCCCCTGGATCGAGCGCGCGATGGAGGAAGGTCTGGTCTGAGGCTCTCCCCTGCCTTCCCTGGGCAGGACAGTGATTCCGCCGAAGGGGAGATGCATCATGGCAGGGCGCGAAGGAGATGAGCCGGTGGTCCCGCGGTCGTATCATGGCCGGACGATGGTGGAAACGGTACGCTCAGCCCGGCGACCGTGGGACAGGGCAGGGATCCTCGAGGAAAGCTCTCCCCAGCGCCTGTATCTGGAGCTTCTCAAGGGGGTGCTAACCCGTTACGCCTTCGGCGAGACCAAGCGGCTGATCGAACCGGCGAAGGGGACGCGACAGCGACTCCTGTACCTGCCGGTCAAGAAGCTGCTAGGGGCCCTGGGCGTGCAGCTGGTGCGCCCGGTGCGGTTCGATCGGGGGGCCCGCGAGATTGGCATCGACTGGCCCCCCGACGCCGAGACGATGATTGGCCTGACCGGCCTGGACATGCTCGAGTACTGCGCCACCGACGTGCTGCGGCTGAAGGTGCCCGGCGACTTCATCGAGACCGGCGTGTGGCGCGGTGGGGCGGCGATCTTCATGCGCGCGGTGCTAGAGGCCTACGGCGATAGGGACCGGGTGGTGTGGGCGGCTGATTCCTTCCGGGGGCTCCCAAAGCCCGACCCCTCCCACGACACCGATGTCGAGGATGCTCTATGGCGCTACCCCCGGCTCGCCATCTCCCTCGAGGAGGTCCGTGCGAATTTCGAACGGTACGGCCTGCTCGATGACCGGGTCCGCTTCCTGGTCGGGTGGTTCCACGAGACGCTCTCAACTGCTCCGATCGAGCGCCTTGCTCTCCTTCGGCTCGACGGCGACCTGTACGAGTCGACGATGGTAGCTCTGGAAGCGCTGTACCCGAAACTGTCCGGCGGAGGGTACGTTATCGTGGACGACTATCACGCGGTGCGCGGGTGCCGGAACGCCGTGGACGAGTTCCGCGCTCGCCACCGAATCACCGAAGAGATCGTGCAGACTGACTGGGCGCGCGTGTTCTGGCGCCGAGAGCGCTGACCCGTTAGGGAAGGTCGTGAGGTCTGAAGAACTCGGCGTTCACAGTCTCCCGTTCGACCTGTTCGAGCGGTACGAGCTCTCCCGCAGGCTGATCCCGCTCCTCACGCCGATGCGGGGAATGCCCCTGCGGATCCTGGACGTCGGCGGCCACAGCAGTCCCCTGAAGCAGCTGTTCCCCCGGGACAGGGTCGTGCTGACGGACCTCCAGCCGCCCGGGTCCCTGACGGTCCTTCCCCTCCGCTACGACGCCTACGTCCAAGCGGACGGCACCCAGCTCCCGTTCGCAGACCGAGCCTTTGACGTCGTAACGGCGCACGACGCTCTGGAGCACGTGCCCCCCCAGCGGCGAGCGGACTTCCTGGCGGAGCTCCTCCGAGTGGCACGCCGATTCGTCATCGTCAACGGGCCGGTCTGGGCCCCCGAGACCGTGTGGGCCGAGCAGCGACTGTCGGCCTTCCTGGAGCGTCTTGGGGTGAGGAGCGAGTACCTGGAGGAGCATCGGACCCTTGGGCTTCCGCGGACCGAAGAGATCGATCGAGTCCTCACTGAATCCGGTCGTCCGCACGTCGAAGTGGAGAACGGCAACCTGTGGGTCTGGCTGGCCGCGAACGCGACGAAGAACTACCTCCGCACGGTCGGAGGCGATCCCGGACTCGAACGGATGTTGGACGAGACGATGAACCGGGTCCTGGCGCTCCGGGACCTCAGGGGCACCCGGTACCGGAGGGCCTATGTCGTCGCCGAGGACGATCAGGGGGAGGAAGCCCTGCGGATCGCCCAGCGTGACCTGCAGTGGGGCCCGGTCGAGGAGGACCAGGATGCGCTCGGGGGAGCTCTCCGGGCCATGGAGGACCAGGTAGCGCTGGTCAAGGAGGGGTCGAGCCGGTACGGCGAGCCGGCCAATCTCGAACCTGTCTTCCGGATGATGGGGCTCGTCGTCCTGGCCGCCGTCGCTCCTCACATCAAGGCCCAGGCGAACCTGGAGCGGCTTCTGAGGCGCCTGGAAGGCGAGGTCGACCGGCGGCGCACCGTCCGAGCCACGGTCCGCGGTCGTCTCCGCCGAGCCATCGACCGGGTGGCTCCATGGGGAACACGCCGGAGGAGCGTCGTGCTCGCTCCCGGGCGAGCGGTCCGGGTGCTGCGGAGGGAAGGTATCGGACCGTTCCTCTGGTACCTCGCCGGCGGCGAGTGGCTCCGATCGATGGCAGCGCCGGCCTTCCCCCGGGCCGAGGTCTTCGACCGGCTGGAGGGGGATCCAGAGGCGGGCGGCGACCAGCAGTACGAGTTCTGGCTCAAGTCGCTGGTTCTGTCACCTGGACGGCTCCGGGCCATGCGACGGCAGATCCGGAGCCTTCGGGAACGGCCCCGGATCAGCGTCGTCATGCCCGTTCACGACCCCGAGCCTTCATGGCTCCGCGACGCCATCGAATCCGTCCTCTCACAGGTGTATCCAGAGTGGCAGCTGTGTATCGCGGACGACGCATCGACGCGGCGTGACGTGCATGAGCTGCTGCGTCGGTACGAGGACGACCCGCGAATCTCGATCACCTACCTGGAGAGGAACCTCGGCATCGCCGGGGCCTCCAACGCCGCCCTTGCCATGGCCTCGGGGGAGTTCGTCGGGTTCCTCGACCACGACGACGTGTTGAAACCGAATGCCCTGTTCGAAGTGGTCAGGCTGCTGAACCAGCGCCCCACCCTCGACTACGTATACAGCGACGAGGACAAGCTGGAGATGAACGGTCGCAACAGCGGTCATTTCTTCAAGCCTGAGTGGTCGCCCGATCTCCTGATGTCCGTGAACTACGTCACCCACTTCAGCGTGTACCGCCGATCGGTGCTGGAGAGCGTGGGCGGGCTCCGGGAAGGATTCGACGGAAGCCAGGACTACGACCTCGCGCTTCGGGTGACCGAGACCACGGACCGGATCGGGCATGTCTCCATCCCTCTGTACAGCTGGCGGATGGTGCCCGGGTCAGCGGCGGCCTCGATCGATTACAAGTCATATGCCTGGGAGGCCGGCCGACGTGCGCTCGCCGAAGCGGCCCATCGCAGGGGATATGAGGCCGAGGTCGAGCCGGCCCTGGCTCGGTTCCGCTACCGCGTGCGGTACCGGATCAAGGGAGATCCACGCGTCTCCATCGTGATCCCAACGAGGGACAAGGTGGCGCTCCTCCGGCGGTGCATCGACAGCATCCGAACGCTCTCCACCTATCCGAATTACGAGATCGTCGTGGTGAACAACCAGAGTGAGGAGGCGTCCACGCTCCAGTACCTGGAGCGTTTCGAGGACAGGGTCATCGGATACCCACACTCGTTCAACTACTCGAAGCTGATGAACTTCGCAGCTAGGGAGGTCGGCGAGACCGACTTCCTCCTCTTCCTGAACAACGACATGGAGCTCGTCACCGCCGACTGGATCGAAGCTCTGATCGAGCACGGGCAGCGAGCCGAGGTCGGCGTGGTTGGGGGACGCCTCCTGTTTCCCGATGGAACGCCCCAGCACGAGGGCATCGTGGTCG
>OCZV010000593.1_pt1 | contig 13077 bp, 14 predicted proteins | sample 1539051 | NCBI WGS metagenome assembly OCZV01 (sample SAMEA3113581, study PRJEB22503) | soil metagenome
ATGGTAGTCCGATATAACCATCTCTAAGCTTTCTTTTCTTCATTCCGAAGATATCGGACCAATTTAATAGTTCTATTTCCATTTTATTGACAACCTGCAGTAAATTTGAGATGCAACTAGCAAAAAGCGCAAGATTTTAAAGACATTGAATATAGACAATGCACTGCTAAATGGGAATAGCGAGATTGGTAAAAACTTCTTTGGTTTTACCTAGATCCGAAACACAACAAGCGGTAAGTAAACTGGCAGAACTAGAATGGTTTCATTCCCTTGAGAATAATTCTGAATATTCGAATAGCTATTACGATGATCTTTTGCTGAAGGCACAGAGACTATTTCAAGAAATTGATGAGGTAGTACGAGCTTTAGAAGTACCGCTTGAAACTGGAGTGATGACTACAATGTTCAAGGGCGCTCCTAGAGAAAGGACTAATTACGTCGTGGATGATGTTCAGAGTTTTATTGCAGAATTAGAGGAAAAGAGCAATACACTCCTAGGTGAACCAAAAAAACTACTCGCCCAACGAGCAAAGATTGAAAAAGAACTCGAAGAGTTGAAGAATATAGAAGCAGCGCTTGAAATGGCTGCTAGTCTTGATATAGATATTTCACTTTTTAGGAACCTTCGGATGTTTTTTGCAGGCATTTTTGTTGTCAACTCTGCCGATGAACCAGAAATTGTGAAAAGTCTGGGTCCGATCTATCTTCATACACAAAAACTTAACGAAAACAAAAGAGCTCTAATAGTTTTGAGCTCTGCTGAAGATTCGGAGAAAGTGATTAAGATTCTCCGAAGCTTTGGTGTGCATCCGCTGACTATACCATCCAGTATGCCACAGAATCCAACCACTGCCTACAAGGTTGCTCAGAGGAGGATCAAGGAACTGGACTCAATGTTGGCTCAGGCGAACAAGAGCATAGAAAAGTCAAGGCAGCAGATTACGACTAAGGCTCTTTCATTACACGAGTCAGCCAAGGCTGCAAAGGAAATTCTGGAAACTACCAGGAAGCCCCCTGGAACCAGGCACTTTGCAATAATTCAAGGTTTCATCCCTGATAGCATGCGAGGGAAGTATAAGGAACTGACAAAGGATTACATGTCGATAATTGAGCAACCTGCTCCAGTCGTCAATGATCACCAGGAGGAAACACACGAAATTTTACCCTCTCTTCTTACCAATAGAAGGTATATCAACACATTCGAGGTAATAACTGAAACGCAAGGATTGCCACGTTACAATGAAATTGATCCGACTCCTATCATTGCTTTTGTATGGCCCCTTTTCTACGGATTGATGTTTGCAGACTTCGGTCATGGTATACTGCTTTTTGGACTGGGAATATTGCTGAGGAATAGAGGAAATGGCTCAATCCGGACGTGGGGAACCCTACTGGCGGCAAGTGGTGCTGCTGCTGTCGTAGGGGGATTGGGAACGGGTGAAATATTTGGCTTTCATTTTGAAAACTTTGCAATATTGAATCCGCTGGTTCATGCAATTCCACTCATTGGGGCGTTAAGCGTATCTGAACTCACGTTCGAGGAAGTAACAAAGATACTTGAAATATCAATAGCAATTGGCATAGTCCACCTATTGCTGGCATTTTTCTTGAGACTTAGAGCAGATATAAAGGAACGAAATAAACTGATAATATTTACAAAGGATATACCAACCATCTTGCAGTATTTTGCGGTGGTTGCGATAATACTTGCAGCAATTGGTTCAGGATATGATATAATCGGAATGTTTGGCGTGACAGGTGTCTCTCACACTGAACCGGTGCCATGGCTGACATTTCTGTTCGGCGAATGGGTAACTGTCGAAGTTGTAGCAAAGGCTGCTCCCCTGGTGATTATCGGTAGCGTTATAGTAATGATTATCGGTGGAATGAAAGAGGAAGAACATGCACGCAAGCATGGCAAGGATGAAGGTGGTGGTATGGTTGGAATAATTGTCGAGGTCATTATGGTGAGAATAATTGAAATGCTTTCAAACACAATCAGTTATTCCAGACTAGGCATAATGTTGTTAGTGCACGCGGCCTTACTAGTAACCGTAAATGATTCTTTTGAGCATGGAGGCGGATATGCGGTATTGATTGGCGGTAATATTGGGATTATGATGATCGAAGGTTTGATTGTCTATATCCAGACGATAAGGTTGCATTTGTACGAATGGTTCCCCAAGTGGTATGTTGGAGATGGTCAAGACTTTAAGAAGATCGTACCTAGGATGCTATACAGCAACTTCATATGGAAGGAACGCATCGGTCCAACTCCTGTAACCAAAACTAAATCAGCAGCAAAAATCGAGCAGGTAGTAAAATGAAAGGGTAGGGCTCCAAAACAGACCTGAAAGTTCATTTTGGCTGCCTACGAACTTTTGTCAGCACACTCCTTTAAGGGCTATTTCTACGTTATTCTGGTCTCACGAGATTTGAAAGAATTGCATCCGTCGGAACTCCCTGCTCAACACCTGAGGTGATAGCGGAGAGATTTCTAATTTCTAGCGACAGAAGCCTAAGGGCTGAAAGCATTATCGCTACACTAAACATTGTTCGGAAGGAGCTTATGGTTTTCTTAATACCCATAGCCTCGAAGCCTGATTCAAGTTGCATAATTGCATCGATGTCATTCTTGGGTGCCACCGGGATAATTTCCTTGTATACCGTCGAAGCGAGTTCACCGATTGCCTCTGAGATCTTCTCGTAGTTAATCATCTTCTGAATCGTATCCCTAGTGACTTTGGGAGTTGTTGCTACAATAAGGTCACTAATTTCCAATGCACTCAGGTTCCAGTATTTTCCTCGAAGGACTGCAAGGACGTTATAAGAATCTATATCCGTTGAAACAACTCTTTTGGTATCCGGGGATTGGGACTCGACAACCATTGCTCTATCAAGAGACTTGTAGTAGACATGATCGAGATACGTGTCGAAGAGTCGAAGATCTCCCCTCTCCTTATAGGCCGCGGAGGCCTTGACAGCGTCCTCGGAAAATTCGCTTCCGGTCAAAGCAGAAACTGCCTCATCCAGATCTTTGGCAACAAGGGCCTTAACCACGAGGTCTCTTCTACCAACTAGTTCTTCAGCTCGAAGATTTATCCGAGGAAGTAACTCCTCGTAAGATTTTCCAAGAGCCTTACCCTTCAGGACTAGTTTCAGGTTCCATATGATATATCTCACGAAGTACGCGTTTAGTATCCCTCCCCCTCCAACAATATTCACTAATTTCGCATGAGTGTTCACAAGATATTCTCGCAGCGCTCCCTCAACTTTTTCAGCCGTGTATGGTTTAGTAAGTTTCGCAAATGCGTCCAGGTAAATAGTGTTTTTCATCCTAGTTACCAATTCTTCCAGATCACGAGATTCGGCTAGAGTCTGAAGTTCGTTCTTAGTAAGCATTCGACCTCTTAGCCCGTGGGAGAGAACGGTGCCGAAGATCTTGCTCGGCATACTTACCTTACTCATCAGAAGGAATAAGGTTCAACTAGACTTTAATTGTATTGCTATGCTATGCTCTGAGTCTATTTGTCATCTTCAATGCTATCCTATGTTAAATTCACTAAATGAGAATCAGATAAGTCCGCACTTTTCCGACTCAGCCTATGCTATGTTGACAGGCTAGTCAAATAAGGACGAGAGAATTTGAGAAGTCTGTGGTGAGAGAGCAAGTAGAACATAATGAGCAGTAAAACCGGCCACGGTCCCTATTATTACATTATCTGTCAAGTGTAGTAGTCCTAGAAAAATGGTTAATGATGGAAGAGTTAGTATCAGAGCAAGAGCAGTACTGACCCACAAGGACTTTAATACAGCATCTGGTGACGCGTTATCCAGTGCACGTTGCCCGTTAAAAACTAATTTTTTAGAGTAGGGCTCGCTCATCAAATATCTACAACATGCTTTCGATTATATACAATTTAAACGTTCATTATATGAATATTATTCACAACTGTATTTAAGACTGAAGAAATTTCGTATAAAACAACCAAAGGGCAAAATCTAGCCTGTGAAAGTTGGCTGAACGCCAAAAAGTTCATCGTTACCTTAAACTGCAATGCCGTATACGAAAAACCATAGTTTAGGACCCTGAATCCCGACGCTTGAACCCATTTTGAACCCGATTAAAATTGCTATCATTAATTAAGCAATGTTGTGATTTCGATTTGTCATAATATGGGCCCGTTGCAGCACACCTTTATATGGACTCCTGACGGATAAATGATCTACCGCATGATAGAATCCCGCCACCCCCCAAAAGATCCGACGAAGCTTACAAAGAAGAACCTATTTCTAACAAGTACTGCTCTTGCCTTGTTGATTTCCCTCCCTGCGATAGCAATAACCCTGATAATGCACTATGTCATTAAAACAGAATTGCTTGTGACCCTATCTGCTAGTCTGATTGCATTGTTCATAGCTATGGGATTTAGTATTAAACTTTCAAAAAAATTATCAAAGTATTAGTATAAATTAACGAGTCGTGAAATTATCGGGACCGTTTACGTTTTTCATACTATAAATAGCAAAAGGCATTAAAGGTGGACGTATACTGTTGGATAAACTAGATACAATATTTCGGCTGCAAAAGGACTTGGCTTCACTTATAGCTTCTGACAGGTACCCAAGTACTGTAGAAGAAAGGATCTCATGCCTTTCCACTGCAATTACTCACGAAGCGATTGAACTTCAAAGGCTTACAAATTGGAAATGGTGGAAAAAAAAAGTCAACTTCGATGAGAGGAAAGCGCGTGAAGAACTAATTGATATTTGGCATTTTGTGATACAGGCGTCTATTGAGCTTAACATTAGCCCGCAGAACATCTTGGACGAATACAGAAAAAAGAACAAAATTAACAGGCAGAGACACCGGGAAGGATACTAAGTCGCCTACGAATCAAGGAAAGCTATGCTAAAATTAATTATAAATACAAGCCCAGGCGATTGGATATCGCATTTGACAGTCAAAGCCGACTCAGGCATCTGTAATTCCTATTTTTCTTATACCAAAAAAACTGCTCTTTGATATGGCAGGATGTAGCAGCGTGGCCTTGTATAGAAGCTTTCTAAAGTCGGCTATTTCTAGCCTAGCTCTTACATGGGCACAAAGCGAGATAGAAGAGGCTAAAGATTCTCCTTCCTGAACCGACCCTGCGTTTGAGGAGTATGTCAACATATTTGTCACGACTACAGCACAATCTAAAGTAATGGCAGTCAGACACAGTGAATGCATATGCTTCATTATCCGGAGATACTTTCTCGCCCCACCGAATTCATTAGAAATTAAATAAGTCACATTATCTACGATAATGATTTTTGGCCTTCTCTCACTTGCTCCACAAATTACGTTGTTCTGATCAGAGGAATTGAAAACCCTCATATAGGAAATCTTGCTTAATACGTCCTCTTTTCCTTGGCCTTTAGAAATCTCTTGAATTCTTTCTGGTCTAAAGTTGCCAGTCGTATCAATAAACAAAATAGATTCTCTAGGATTGATTTCCTTAGCGCAGTTGACACAGACAGTAAAACAAAGTTGTGACTTTCCGGTTCCACTACCACCAAAAAAATCCGTCACCATACCAGATCTGATGCCTCCACCCAATAAACCATCTAACGACCTTGATCCAGTACTTATTATCATCGGTATTTCAGTGCGTTTTCCTATCGAATAAATCCACCGCAGGTTCTTTCATCCAAAGGAAGCTTTTTATGGTACACGCGATGTCCTTCAAGGTCAGTGGTAAGTTAGTTGTCTTCTTCAACGTCACAACACCAACCTAAAAGGCCACTTACTACTTTACAGCGGGGGATAAATAGAAGAGTGGCTGTTAGGCTTAAAAGCGAGATTGAATATCGTGGTAAAATGAGCAACGTGGATTCGTATATGAATCTTATTCTAGTGGACGCTGAAGAGTTCAATGGATCAAATGTTATGGCAAATTACGGGAAGGTAGTGATAAGAGGGAATAATGTTCTCTTCATCAAACTAGAAAAAGAATTTTGATTTGTTAAAGTCTGAGCGACGTCGGGTTTCCTAATGTAGGTAGAGGTATGGTTCGACGGCATCTCTTTACGTCTGAGAGCGTTACGGAAGGGCATCCTGATAAAATATGTGACCAAATCTCTGATTCCATATTAGATGAGTTCCTAAGACAAGATCCCGATTCACGGGTTGCCGTCGAGGCTGTAACTACTACAGGTTTGGTCTTGGTGGCTGGAGAAGTGACATCTCGAGGTCGTGCAGACCTCCAGCAAATCGTTCGAAAGACAATAAAAGAAATTGGTTATGATAAGCCAGAGTACGGATTTGATTTCAATAACTGTTCGGTTTTAGAATCTATTCATGAACAGAGTCCAGACATTTCAGTTGGTGTTACACCTAGCGTGACAAAAGAACAGGGTGCTGGTGACCAGGGGCTTATGTTTGGCTATGCCACTAATGAGACAAAGGAACTAATGCCTCTTCCTATAGCAATGGCTCATAAGCTATCCATGACGCTATCAGAGGTAAGGCGAAATAAGATTCTAGATTGGATACGACCTGACGGCAAATCACAGGTCTCAGTGGTTTATGAGGATTCTAAGCCGAAACGAATTGACACCGTTGTAATATCAACTCAGCATTCTCCAGAGATAGGCTTAGAACAGCTCAGATATGAAGTAATTGAAAAGGTTATCAAACCAGTCTGTTGTGATTGGATCGACAGCAACACCAGGTTCCTTGTTAATCCTACCGGAAGATTTGTGATAGGCGGTCCTCCTGCGGACACCGGCTTGACAGGACGCAAGGTTATAGCGGATACATATGGTGGAATGGGAAGACATGGCGGGGGGGCATTTTCGGGAAAGGACCCGTCAAAGGTGGATCGCTGTGCGTGTTACATGGCTAGATATATAGCCAAAAATATCGTAGGGTCTGACCTGGCCGAAAAATGCGAGGTGCAGCTTGCCTACGCTATAGGAATCGCCGAGCCTGTCTCAGTAATGGTAGATACTTTTGGAACATGCAAGACTGCTGAAGAATTAATAGAGGCGCGGATTAGGCGTACTTTTGACATGAAGCCGGCAGGTATTATTGAAATGCTAAATTTAAAAAGGCCAATCTACAAGAAAACCGCGGCCTACGGCCATTTCGGAAGAAACGATCCGTCGTTTACATGGGAGAAGACAGACAGGCAGGATTCACTGTTACGTTAGTTACTCAAGGACTAATTTCAAAGCTTCCGAACCATTTAATTCCACGTGAAATCTTCTCTTAAAAAAATTCACCACGTTTAAGACGTCCCGCCTAATTAGACGCACCGCGTTTGGATGCGCTTGAGTTACTGCCTGAGGCCAATCAATGATCCATGGTCGATTGTCGCCATCTACCATTATGTTATATTCACTGAGGTCACAATTTATAATATTAAGATTATAGGCCTGCCTTACCTCGTGCAATATATCAAATAGTAATTGTTTCGGATTATGTATGTCTTTAGCATCTACTAAATTCTCTCCTTTTATCCTACTCATAACTATGGTGTGAAGTCGCCTGTAGTATGGTTTCGGTATTGCCATACCTGTATGTTGCAGTTTTTGCAATATCGAGTATTCCGTTTGAGCCGCTTGGATATTGGTCAATATCCAATTGCGAGAAGATATGTTATCAACGTAGGACCTTTTCCTCCTGACCTGTCTAAAGCTTATTCTTCCTATCCTAAAAAATTTGATCGCCCGCGTTTGGCCGTTAGCCGTAATTGCTTCAAATACGTCGGATTCCTTTCCTACTCCTATGGGCATTCCAAGACCGCTAATAATATTTCTGTCAACGAAAGCTTTGAGCGCTATCGCGTCTAGACCAGCCATTAGCAAGCCTATTCCGTCAAGAGTAACAGTCACTAATTTGAAGTCCTTTAGTCTACCAATTGTGAAGTCCGCTTTGTCCCTGTGCAGCTTCGCAGAGTAGGCTAATTGTTCCCTTGTGAGAAGCTTATGGTGCGGTATAGAGGTGCTAAGGGCCGCTAGGACTTTGTAATCATCTACTTCCAACATCTTAAGAAGTTTGGCGACAGATTGCACAGACGACAAATATTGATGCCTAATTTCTTCCGAGACTCATTTTAATATCTTATTTCATCGAAATCGTCGCAATAGACACAAATAGTATATGGTTTATCCTCAGTTCTAGGATTTTGTTACTAGATGGTAAGGTCGCTCTAATTACAGGTTCAACGCAGGGAATTGGATTGGCAATAGCCAAAGAATTCGCGGAACACAACGGAGCTACTGTAATAGTTTGTTCCAGGAGCGAGGACAAAGCAAGGAGAGCGGCCGCTCTCTTGAATGGTAAAACAGACTTCGCAAGTATTGATGTCACAAGCGATGCAAGTATTGTCAAGTCAATGACCAACATCTTAGCATCTCATGAGCATATAGACATCCTCGTAAACAATGCAGGCTTTCCCTTTGAACGAAAAATTTGGTACAAGTCTTTAGACCAAATTTCAATCACAGCTCTGAAAGATATACTCGAGGTTGATACTGTTGGATCGGTTAGGATGACGAAAACTGTTGTTGGGAGCATGCTTGCGAGCAATCGCGGCGGGGTAATTGTTAATATTTCTTCCACTCCAGCAATGTATGGGCATTTTGAAGGAGCTCCTTATACAATGGCAAAAGCAGCGATTGTGGCGCTGACTAAGCATATCGCACGCGAATATGGAAAGAAAAACATACGAGCGTATACTCTTATGCTTGGCAATATCGCGACGGAAGCTACTTATAAATTCATGACAAGAGAAGAGAGATTAAAAGGGGCACAAGAGGCTGCAATGAAACGATGGGGGAGACCCGAGGAGGTAGCAAAGGTAGCTGCATGTGTTTCAAGTGACTATTTTTCATTCGCCACGGGCAATACCATTGTGATTGACGGGGGCGCAGAAATGTCTTAGCAGGGGTAAAAATGTGAACAATCAAGTAGAATGAGTCTAAACAATTCAAATAAGGGCAGTAATGGTGAGAAAGAGCAAGAAGATCTTCTAATTGCCGAGCAGGAGCAGGACCTTCCTGTAGAAATTGAAGATAAAAAAAAGAAGGGAACCCTACGATCTGGATATACCACCGGCACATGCGCAGCGGCCGCTACTAAGGCTTCATTATTGGCTATGCTCTCAGGAAAGAAGGTAAGCACTGTCGATGTGTCATTGCCCAAGGGTCGAGAAGCTAAGCTGTTCATAGCTTGGACTAGAATAAATCCCGATTCTTCTGTGACTTCTTGCGTGGTAAAAGATGCCGGAGACGACCCAGATGTCACTCATGGGGCGGAGATTTGTTCCACAGTTTCGTTATTGTCATCCGCGGGACAAGTTATTATCGACGGGGGCATTGGGGTAGGCCGGGTTACGAAACCGGGGTTGGGGCTAGATTTAGGAAGAGCAGCAATAAACCCTGTTCCGTTTTCGATGATAATGCAAGCGATAAGAGAGGAGGCAGGTGACATGCTCAAGGAGCGTGGAGTTAAGGTGATTATTTCAGTTCCAAAGGGAGAGGTTCTTGCAAAACAGACAGATAACCCTCGATTGGGTATCGTAGGGGGCATTTCAATCTTGGGCACCACGGGGATTGTCCTGCCTTATTCCACAGCATCCTTCGCGGCATCGATAAGGCAGAGTTTAGATGTGTCAATCGCTATGGGAATTGAGACTGTAGTTCTGACAACGGGCGGACGGAGCGAGGACTTTTCAAAAGTATTCTTGGGTAACACCGCTCCAGAGCACGCATATATACAGATTGGCGACTTTATTGGTTATAGCATAAGGCAATGCCTAAACAAAAACATCAGAAAAGTAGTTGTCGCAGGCTTTATTGGAAAGTTGACAAAAATGGCCATGGGCGTGAAACAAACACACGTTCGAGGGTCTCGAGTAAGTATGGAGTTTATGGCATCAATTGCCTCCGAACGCAATGCTTCAGCGGCGACTATTGAAAAGATAAGAATGGCGAATACCGCAAGACATGTTTCTGAGATTGTGGATGCAAATGGGATTAAAGGATATCATGATGCTATATGCAAGAAAATCTGCGATAGATTAGGCGAATATTCAAATGGCAGAATTGAGATCCGGGTTATAATGTTCGAATTTGATGGAAAAGTCAAAGGTTTGTATCCGCGATAGTGACCAACTTAATTTTATCCTTCTGCGGTGTATATGATTCTCCCTTAGTCCTCTTGGTTAAGAGAGTAGATGGTGCTGCTCAGTAGAGTAAGAAATAAACATATAGGGAACATTTCAATGTATTTCACCTCTTAGAGTCTAGCACCTATGACAATATCTAGCACTGCTATTATAGCGATCACAAAACAAGGCATTACCATCGCACGAAAAATTGGGCAGAATATGGGCAATGTTCAGATTTACGTTCCTGCGAAACATAAAGATTTAGGAAATGATGTAACGTGGTTCAAGGAACAAACTGGAGATATTGTAGCCTGTCTATTCAAGAAATACGACGCATTAATATGCATCTTTTCTCTTGGTGCCGTCATAAGATTGATTGCACCCGTCATGGCAAGTAAGAAAAGTGATCCTGCAGTACTTGTCATTGATGACAAGGCCAATTTTGTTATTAGTGCTCTGTCAGGACACCTTGGAGGAGCAAATGAACTTGCAAGGAAGGTGTCTTCGTTTTTTCCGGATTCAAGACCAGTGATCACGACTGCGGCCGACGTCAACGAAACTATAGCTGTCGATCTGATAGGGAGAGAGTTTGGCTGGGAAATTGAACTTGATCAAAATGTGACGAGAGTCAGCGCCCTGATGGTAAACGAAGAAAAGATAGGTCTTTACCAAGACGCTGGCCAGAGAGATTGGTGGAACAAGCCTAAGCTTCCTAAAAATATTACAAATGTCACAAATATAAAGGACCTAAAGAGTCATCAGTTTAAAGGATGTCTGATAATATCTGACAGGATAGTTAGCGACAGAGAGATCACAGAAAAGTCCGTCATTTATCGACCAAAGAATCTTGTAATAGGCATAGGATTGCATTGGACTACAAGCAAGCAAAGAATCGAAAGTGCTATAAAGTCCGTATTGGATAACCATGATTTGAGTTGGAAGAGTATCGGAGCTATGGCATCCGTGGACAGAGGGGCTCCGGTAAAGGGATTGCAGGAATTCTCAAGGCATTACAATATCCCGATCCAAGTTTTTGACAAAAATAAACTAAATGAAGTAAAGGTACCAAACCCATCGGAGATGGTGCTCCGGTACGAAGGAACAGCAAGTGTTTCAGAAGCGTCAGCCCTGTTAGCATCACAAGGAAACCTAATTATTCCTAAACAAAAATTTCCTCCCGATTTAACAGTTGCAGTTGCACAGAAAATATATTGATCGAATTGAAGAAAGCGTTGCTACTTATTGACAGGGGGAGTCGAGAACCAGAGGTAAAAGAAGAGCTTTCTGAAATGTGCTCTTTAGTCAGGACTAGAGGACAATACGATTATTGCAATTATTGCTTCTTAGAGGTCATTCCTCCTTTTATTAATGAGGGGATAAAGGACTGTGTTCAAAGCGGGTCGACCTTTATCACAGTAGTTCCATACTTTCTCTATCCTGGCTTAAAACTAAAGGAGACTGTTAAGCAAAGTGCGTTTATTTGCAGGGATCAAAAACTCAGAATTGGAATCTCAAAACCATTAAGCTATCACCATTTGTTGACCGAGATAATTGTGGAAAGGATCTCTGAGACGAAAGTTCAGCACCGTATTAGCTTGAAGAATGGAGATTGCGATGTCTTGGTCGTAGGACACGGAAGTTCCGACAAGAGGGCGAGGGAAGCATTTTTGTATACGGTTGGTCGACTAGGTCAAAGTTATCGCAGTGTGAGTTTTAGTTTCCTCGAATTAGACGAACCAAGTATAGGAACCGCAATAACAAATATGGTCTCTCGGCGATCAAAGACCTTGATAATAATTCCCTATTTCCTCCATAAGGGAGCCCACATAAAGCACGATGTAAATAAGGAGGTTCGTTCCGCCTTGGATAGAGTATGCTTCGGGGAGGCATACATATCTAGACATTTGGGAGTGGACGAAAAGCTAATCAATCTAGTTTTACAACGCGCAGAGGAGGTAGAGAAGAGATCTGGGATCAGATAATACTGCAAAAGACCTTCAAGAGAATGATTATAGGATTGATGCCAAAATTAGAAAGATGTCGGAAAGGGCATACGATATAGAATCGCGGAGCTTTAAAATAATAGAGGCAGAGGTAGGTAAGCATTCTTACAATTCCTTGGAATGGTCAGTCGTAAAGCGAGCTATTCATTCAACCGCCGATTTTGACTTTGCGGGGTCTCATGGAATAGTGTTTGGAAAAGATGTGTTTAGATCAGGATTTGACGCAATTAGGAATAAGTGTTCGATTGTGACAGACGTAGAAATGGTCCAAGTCGCTCTTAACAAGTCGCTTATCTCCAGTCTAGGCCTAAAGACTATCTGCAACATTTCAAATGAGGCTGTCGTTAATGAATCACGAGCACTCAATAAGACTAGGTCGGAGGTTGCAATGCGCTACTCAGCGCAGGATATTGCCGGAGGGATAGTGGCTATCGGTAATGCTCCCACGGCTCTTTATGAAACAATCAAAATGATTAATGAACGAACCGCTATTCCAGCGCTGGTGATAGGCGTGCCGGTAGGGTTCGTCTCTGCCTTAGAGTCCAAAAGAGAACTAGCCATGACTAGGATTCCCTTTATATCAAACAATGGGAGGAAAGGAGGAAGTGCCGTCGCGTCTTCTATTGTCAACGCAATGATGCTCCTTTATCAGCAAACTCAACTAGACTTATGATAATAGCCTTAGCTTGATAAGGTGTCATGATTACATTAAGGCTGGAATGTTTGTAAATAGGAATGATCAGTAAAGGATTTTTTATCGAATAAGTCTTAAGCTTTATAAGCGTAAACCGGGGGCATTAGTTGCAAAGATTTTGGTAGAAACCTCTAGATTTTCATTGAACGATAATTCCTCTGATGAGAAATATCCCTCTGGATCAATGCTAGCGTTTCCGAATATAAGTATGGACAAAGTC
>OCZV010000594.1_pt1 | contig 13076 bp, 10 predicted proteins | sample 1539051 | NCBI WGS metagenome assembly OCZV01 (sample SAMEA3113581, study PRJEB22503) | soil metagenome
GACTAACGGAACCAGAATCCGCCGGGCTGCCAGGTTACCCCACGCCCCAAGGACGCGACCATCCAGGCCCGCATCAGGGGCATGGATCGGTGAGTGAGGATACCTCAGCCCTCCGAGGCTCGGGCCAGTCGCTCCAGAGTCTTGGTGCGGCCGAGGATCTCCATCGACTCGAACAACGGCGGCGACACGAGCGTCCCGGTGACCGCCGCCCGAATCGGCTGGAACGCCTTTCGGGGTTTGAGGTCGCGCGCCTCCGCCAGCCGCCGAAGGGCACCTTCGATTCCGCCGGTCGTCCATTCCGGAAGTGCATCGAGCTCCGTTCTGACGGCTGCCAAGTACTCGGCCTGGTCGCGCAGGACTCCGGCCGCCTTCTCGTCCGGCTCCACGTCGGAGAACAGAAAGCGGATCATTCCCGGCGCCTCGTCGAGCCGCTTCAACCTTTCGTTGAGCAGCGGGACCACCGACTCCAACAGGACACGGCCTTCGGAATTGTCCGCGGGAATGCCCTCTCTCACACAAAAGGGCACCAGGCGCTCGGCGAGCTCAACAGGCTTCAGTTCGCGGATGTAGTGGCCGTTGAGCCACTCGAGTTTGGCGACATCGAAGGCAGCCGGGTTGCGTCCGACCCGCTCGAGCGAGAACTTCTCGATCAGTTCGTCGCGCGAGAAGACGTTCGTCCGGTCGTCGTAGGACCATCCGAGGAGAGCGAGGTAGTTCATCATCGCCTCGGGCAGGAACCCTCGCTCCCGATAGCTCGAGACGGCGACGTCGCCCCATCTCTTTGACAGTGGCTTTCCGTCCTCGGACACGATCAACGGCAGGTGCGCGAATACGGGAACGTCGTAGACGGCCATCGCTTCACGGATCAGCAGTTGCCTCGGCGTGGCGGGGATCAGGTCTTCTCCGCGGATGATGTGCGTGATGTTCATCAATGCGTCGTCGACCGCGGCCGCGAGCATGTAGGTGGGCGAGCCATCCGACCGCTGGATGATGAAATCCGGAATTTGATTGCTGTCTGTTGTGATCGTTCCGCGCACAATGTCCTCGAAGGTGATCGTGCGTCCCCTCGGAACTTTGAATCTGACGGCAAAGGTGCGGCCCTCCGCCTCGAACGCAGTCCTTTCATCGTCCGTTAGGGTCCGGCATCGGCCGTCGTACCCGGGCGTACGCCGTTCCCCGTGGGCCTGTTCGCGCCGTTGTTCGAGTTCTTCGGGCGTGCAATAGCAGCGGTATGCGTGGCCGTCGTCGACCATCTTGCTCGCGGTGGCGGCGTAGCGCTCGAATCGTTCGCTCTGGCGATAGGGGCCGTGCTCCCCTCCCACTTCGGGACCCTCGTCCCACTCCATCCCGAGCCACCGGAAATCCTCTAGGACTGCCCGGTAGTTCTCGTCGGTTGCGCGTTTCGCGTCTGTGTCCGCGATCCTGAGCACGAACTTCCCACCCTGCTGTCTAGCGAACAGATAGTTGTACAGCGCGGAACGCGCGTTGCCGACGTGAATCGACCCACTCGGCGCCGGCTCTATCCGGGTACGAACGACCTGAGTCATGGCGCCAGACTAACGGCCCTCGTCCGGCGCCACGCTCAGTCCAGGATCACGGAAAAGTACTGAAAGATGCGCTCGCTGCCTTCGGGCCGTCCATCACCAGCGTGCACGCGGGGAGGACGGCAAAGACGGAACAGTCACCACCCCAGCCGCCAAAGATCGCGGGAAGCCCGGGCACCGCAGTAAGCACAACGGGAGTGTTGGGATCGAACTCGGCCTCGCATGTCCCCGGGCAGTCGATCGCGGGTGGCACCGACTGGACCGAACCGGGCCCCGTCACCGTTACCGTCAGCGAGAAGGCGCCCGGTTCCCCCGGGCCTTCGAACGCGACGGTCACCGATTTGTTGGAGTCCATAGTGAGCTGACAGATCGGACCCTCCGCACCGGCGCAATCGCCTCCCCACGTCGGTTGCAGCTCCGGGTCCGGCAGGAGGGTCTCGAGGACGACCGGCGCGCCGGCGGGAAAAACTCCGGTGCAAGTGTCTCCGCAGTCGATTCCGGGAGGCACGGACATCACCGTGCCGTCACCGGTGCGCTCGACGGTGAGGATGAAACCTCCGAAAGGCTGTGCACCGATACTCTGGTTGCGAGCCTGTACTCGTTTGCGGCACTTCTTGCGCCACTTCTTCCTGTTGTTCTTCCTGAGCTTGCGGCACTTCTTGTTCTGCTTAGGAAACTTCTTCGCCGACATGACGGGCTTGGATTTCGTCCGCTGGTAGGTGACAACCGGTGCGGCAAGTCCGTCCGGGAGATCGGGAAGCGATTTCTCCTCAAGCTGGATGACGATCCTTTTGCCCGACGCTTTACCGACTGCGGCAATGGTGTATTCGTCACTCACGCCGAAGGGGAACGAGCCGTCGGCATCACGCTTGTGCCGCACCCTCTTGTTGTAGAGGAGCTCGATGCCGTCGGCATAGAAGTTGCCGTCCGAGTCGCGCATCGTTGCCTGGACTATCCTCGGCGCGCGCTTCTTCTTTGCCGCTACGTACTCCGTTGTCGCGGTCGCCTCTGTTGTGTTCGTCCCGGCGTCACCTGCCGACGCTGCGGCGGTTGCGCTCGGTCCCCCAATCGCAGAGGCCACCAGGGCGAATGCGAGCACGACAGGTAGTGGGCGCGGTCTCATTCTGATTCCTCCCCCCAGGGCAACGCTCGTTTCCAAGCGAAGCAACCCGTGTCCGACGGTTGAAGAATTCGCCGGCGCGCCGAGCCTTCCTGCACATGACGCGACTTTCCGACCGCGCTCCGTTGCGAAAAATGCCCCGCCTTTCCGCGGGCAGGGTCGATTTGTGTGCAATTCGGACATCTTTAGACCGCCCCCGGGGTGGCCGATAGATGAACAGAAGCGCAATCACTACAAAGGGGAACTGCTTGAAACGCCTCATCCTGGCCGGTGGTGCGCTTTTCCTATTGGTTGGACAGCTCTCCCCTTCCGCTGCTCTCCAGACGCCGCCGCCCACTCAGGCCGGTTCCCCAGCTTCGATCGACACCTTGGAGCGGCTGCGCTCCGATTTGGAGGCCGCCCAGGAGCGCATTGCGGCGATTCAGCGGCGGGCATCGACGGTCGAGGCGCAGGTCGCCTCGGTCGACCGTCAGATAGCAAGGGTGCAGGAGGCCTTAGCCATCTCTCATCAACTGGTCACCGAGACCGGAGCCCGGCTCGCGATCATCCGCTTGGAGATCGACGAGAAGCAACGCCGCTATCGCGCTGTGGAGAACCAGGCGAGGGCGATCGCCGTCGCCCTCTACAAGAACGGCCCCGTCGACGAACTCGAGATCATCCTGAACTCGAGGGACTTCGGAGAGATGGCAGAGACCTTCCGCTACACGGCTGCCGCCGCCGACAACCGCCGCGATGTGATGACGTCACTCGAGGACCTCGAGGCCGATCTCGCAGTCGTTGAGGCGAAATACCAGGAGGAGCTCAGCAAGGCCCTTGTTGCGCAGAGCAAGAAAGAGGAGCTGGCGCAGCAACTCAAAGAATTGCGAGGCGTTCGCTTCGCAAAGCTGACCGACCTCCGCCAGAAGATCTCCTCCGAGCGCGGAGAGGCCGAAGCCCTTGCCCGCCAAAGCGATCGCATCGAGCAGCGGCTGGCCGGAAGTTACGGCTACGACGACGTCGTCGTCGGCGATCCCTCGGCCATGGGATTCATCTGGCCGCTGGAGGGAGTAGTCACGTCCGGCTTCGGTATGCGCTGGGGACGGATGCACCAGGGGCTCGACATCGACGGGGAGACAGGCGACCCGATCCGCGCCGCCAAGGCGGGGACGGTGTCAATGTCCGGGGTCGCGGGCGGCTACGGGAACATGGTGGTCGTCGACCACGGCGGCGGAGTTGCCACCCTTTACGCGCACGCCTCGCAGCTCCTCGTCACCGAGGGCCAGAGAGTTCAGCAGGGCGAGGTTGTGGCTCTTGTCGGAAGCACAGGTTTTTCTACCGGCTCGCACCTGCACTTCGAGATCCGAATCAACGGAACGCCCCAGAATCCGCTGCCGTTCCTCCCGTAACTCGCGAACTGTTCGCGCTCAATCACGGTTGCGCCCGTAGCGTCGCGAACAGTTGGGGGCTCAGTCTACGAAGTCGAGCCAGTCGTAGTACTTCTCGTCCTCGCCTTTCACTATCGAGAAGTACTTCTGCTGGATCGCCAGCGTCACCGGACCCGGATCACCGATGTAGCGCCGGTCCACCTCGCGCACCGGAGTGACCTCCGCGGCGGTGCCCACGCAGAACATCTCCTCCGCCGTGTATAGATCGGAGCGCGTCAGAACCGCCTCCGTCACCTGCATCCCGAGGTCGTTCGCGATCTTGATCACGGAGTCGCGCGTGATGCCCGGCAGCGGTCCGGAGTGCAGCGGCGGAGTGAAGATCTCGCCGTCCTTCACGATGAACAGGTTTTCGCCGGTGGCCTCGGACAGGAAGCCGGCCGGGTTCAGCATCACCGCCTCGTCGTAGCCGCTGTTCACGGCCTCGAGCTTCGCCATCGAGGAGTTGATGTATGCGCCGGTCACCTTCGCTTGCGGCGGGATGATGTTCGGATCGTGCCTGCGCCACGAGGAGACCGTCATACGTATGCCGTGCTCGAGGGCCTCATCACCCAGATAGGCGCCCCACGACCACACTGCGATCGCAACATCAACGGGATTGTTTGCCGGATACAATCCGATCTCGCCGGACCCTCGATACGCGATCGGCCTGACATAGCAGGACCTAAGCTCATTCATCTTGATGAGCGCGTGTGTAGCGGCGATCAACTCATCGACCGTGTAGGGGATTTCCGTCAAGAAGATCTTCCCAGAGCGCTCCATACGCATGAGGTGATCGCGCAGCCGGAAGACGGCAGGGCCGTGCTGTGTTTCGTAACAGCGGATTCCCTCGAACACACCGGTCCCGTAGTGGAGGGCGTGAGTGAGGATGTGTACCGTCGCGTTCTCCCAGTCGACGAACTTCCCATTCATCCACACCTTGTCGACGGGCGTAATCGGCATTCACATCCCCTTTCTGTTGGTGCCGCCGGTCAGTCCGGCAGAACGATCAGACGAGCCTCGCGCAATTCCGCGTTGCTGACTATGTCCTTGAGTATGTCGTCTGGTATCGGTGAGTCCACCGCCAGGCCCATCAGCGCCTCGCCACCCTCAGCCCGGCGCGCCACCTGCATGTTTGCGATGTTGATCCCCTTTTGGCCGAGCAGCGAGCCTACGATTCCGATGATGCCAGGGCGGTCGACGTACTTGAAGAAAGCCATGATCGGGGAGAAAGCCATGTCCAGGTCGTAGCCGAACACACGGACCAGGCGCTCGTTGTCCCTTTTGCCCACCAGGACTCCGCCGACCGACACCGGGTCCCCTTCACCCTGAGCGCTAGCCTCAATCAGGTTCACGTAGTCCAGCGATTGCGAGGACTTCGATTCCTCGACCGAGATCCCGCGCTCCGACGCCAGCAGCGGCGCGTTGACGAACGTCACGGGTTCGTGGACGACGGCCGAGAACGCCCCCTTGAGCCCGTACAAGGTGAGAGCACGTGTGTCGTGCTCGGCGATGCTTCCGTGGTACTCGAACTTCAGCCCCTGAATTCCCGATCCGGCCAGCGCCACCGCCATCCGGCCGAGCTTCTCGACCAGGTGCAGGTACGGACGAACCGCTTCCGGGATGTCGGCCCCGACGTCCAGATTGACTGCGTACGGAACAAATTCACCCCGCAAAGCGAGCACGACCTGCTCGGCAATCGCCATTCCTGCCTTGTCCTGCGCCTCTGCCGTCGACGCGCCGAGGTGAGGCGTAACGACCACGCTTGGTTGAGAGAAAAGCGGGTGTTCGGACACCGGCTCGGTCTCGAACACGTCAACGGCGGCACCTGCAACACGCCCATCGCTCAACGCAGCGATAAGTGCGCCCTCGTCGACGAGGCCGCCGCGAGCTGTGTTCACGATCCGGATTCCGGGCTTCGCGGCCTGGAGTGCCTCCGCCCCGATGATGCCGATCGTGTCGGGGGTCCGCGGAAGGTGGATGGTGACGAAATCGGAGCGCCTGCACACCTCCTCTACCGTCGGCAGGAGCTCGACGCCCATCTGAGATGCACGATGCGGCGAGACGTATGGGTCGTAGGCGACCAGGTGCATCCCAAATGCGCTCGCCCGCTGTGCAACCAGCGTCCCGACCCGGCCGAGTCCCACGATGCCGAGCGTCTTGTCGTGGAGTTCGACCCCCTGCCACTTCTCCCGCTCCCACGACCCAGCAGTGAGCGCGGAGTGCGCTTGCGGAACGTTGCGAGACTGGGCGAGCAACAGAGCCATCGTGTGCTCCGCCGCGGAGATGATGTTCGACTGCGGCGCGTTCACAACCAGGACTCCATTCCGGGTCGCCGCCTCTACGTCGACGTTGTCGATTCCGATGCCGGCGCGCCCGACCACCTTGAGGTTCTCGGCCTTGTCCAGCACTGCAGCAGTTACTTTCGTAGCCGAGCGCACCACCAGGGCGTCGTAGGCGGGAATGGCCTCCAGGAGTTCATCGGGGGTCATGCCGAGGCGCACGTCGACCTCGGCATGCTGTTTCAAGCGCTCGATTCCCGCCGGAGCGAGCTTTTCGCTGATCAAGACCTTCATCGGGTCATGCTACCGGTGCGCCAAGGGCGTCCACCACATAGTCGATGCACCGGGTCAGCTTCGTCACGTCGTCCGGCTCGACGGATGGGTACGTTGCGATCCGGAGTTGATTGCGGCCGAGCTTCCGGTACGGCTCCGTATCTACGATGCCGTTCGCGCGCAAAGTCGATGCCATCGCACCGGCGTCGACCGCCTCCTGGAAGTCGATCGTGACGACGACCGGGCTCCTCAGCGCCGGGTCGCGGACGAACGGCTCCGCAAACTCACGGGCCTCAGCCCACTCGTACAGGATCGAGGACGACAGCGCGCTTCGTTCGGCCGCCCACGACAGGCCGCCGTTCGTCAGAATCCAATCGATCTGTTCGGCCATCAAGAAGAGGGTGGCCAGGCCCGGAGTGTTGTACGTCTGGTCTTTTCGGGAGTTGTCGATGGCGACCTTGAGGTCGAGCGACGGGGGGATGGAGCGGCCGCTCGTTGCAATCCGCTCGATTCGTTCTATCGCCGCGGGGGAACACGCCGCGAGCCACAGGCCTCCGTCCGACGCGAAGCACTTCTGCGGAGAGAAGTAGTAAGCGTCGAACTCTTCGGGAACCACGAGCATGCCTCCGGCACCACTGGTTGCATCGATCGCGACGAGACCTTCACCCGGGCGGCCCAACTCAGGCGCAACACCCGTCGACGTCTCGTTTTGAATCAGCGCGTAAACGTCGACCCCGTCCGACGATTGCGCCCGCGGTGCCGAGCCGGCCTCGGACTCGATGATCTCCGGTTCCTTGAGGTGGGGGGCTGCTGTAGCCGCCGCCGCGCACTTCGCGGAGAACTCGCCGCACACGACGTGCTGGCTTTGCTCCTCGATCAGACCGAAGGCCATCGCGTCCCAAAAGACCGTTGCTCCGCCGATCCCCAGGACGATCTCGTAGCCCTCCGGCAACAGGAAGAGCTCTCGCAGCCCCTCCCGCACGCGGCCGACCATCGAGCGCACCCCCGGCCGCCGGTGGCTGGTTCCCATGTATGTGCTGCTCACGCCGCTCAGGGCGGCAACGGACTCGGGACGCACCTTCGATGGCCCCGAACCGAAGCGGCCGTCCGCCGGGAGGAGATCGGTTGGAATCCGAATCGTGTCTTGAGTCACCGTCGCGAAACCTCGCTTTGTTTGCGCCCTCTTTGTCGGACCGCGCTCATCCTCTCGCACCATCGACCTTCGGTATTTGAAGATCTCGCCGGACGAGCAGGTGTTCGGCGGTGGCCGCCGAATAAATCGAGCGGGTCCAACCACAGCCAGCGGAGGTGTGCGGGGCCCGGAGGCTGGACTGACCCTCCATATCTGAGGCCGGGCTCCCCCACCGAGCCGCCTCGCCCCGGGCCCCGACCCACTCCGCATTTGCCGGGACCGGGTCCCGCCGGAGGAGCGGCGCAGCCGCCCGGCGGGACGGTGGCATCGGGCCAGGCGAGGCAGCGGAACGAAGTGGAGCATTGCCGGGACCGGGTCGTTGGCGCAGCTATCATTCGCCCCACCGAGCAACGATCCGGAGGGCCGAGTCATTACAACGCAGCGAATCTCAACGCGTATAGGCCGCATTGCCGAGTCTGCAACGCTCGCCGTGGACGCCAAGGCAAAAGCGCTCAAAGCGGCGGGTCAGAACGTCATCGGCTTCGGCGCCGGAGAGCCCGATTTCCCCACGCCCGAGCACATCGTCGCGGCCGCCGTAGAGGCCACCCACCACACCGCGTACCACCACTACACACCCGCCGGAGGGCTACCGGAGCTGCGCGCCGCGGTCGCCCGCAAAACTCTCCGGGACTCCGGATTCGAGGTCGCGCCCGAACAGGTAATCGTTTGCAACGGAGGGAAACACGCGCTCTACAACGCAATCCTGACGACGGTCGACGACGGGGACGAGGTGCTGCTGCCGGCTCCCTACTGGGTGACGTATCCGGAAGTGATACGGCTTGCCGGCGGCACCGTCGTGGAGCTGCCGACGACGGAGGAAACCGGATTCCGCGTAAAGGTCGAGCAGCTCGAGGCCGCAACCACCGACCGAACCAAAATGCTGATCTTCGTCTCGCCCTCGAACCCCTCGGGTGCCGTTTATCCGCCCGAGGAGGTCGAAGCGATAGGGCGCTGGGCTGCCGAGAGGAGCATCTGGGTTCTCACCGACGAGATCTACGAGCACCTCGTCTATGGGGATGCCAAGTTCTCCTCGATGCCCACTTTGGTGCCGGATCTCAGGGAACGCTGCATCGTCATAAACGGAGTTGCCAAGACCTACGCGATGACGGGATGGCGCGTGGGCTGGATGATCGCTCCAAACGATGTCGTCAAAGCCGCCCTCTCGCTGCAGTCTCATTCAACGTCAAACGTCTCGAACATCGCTCAGGCTGCAGCGCTGGCCGCGGTCTCCGGCGACCTTCGAGCGGTTGAAGAGATGCGCGACGCATTCGACCGGCGGCGGATGACGATGCACAAGATGCTGAGCGAGATCCCAGGTGTCGTCTCCCAGGAGCCCGAGGGCGCGTTCTACGCGTTCCCTTCTCTCAAGGGCGTGCTGGGAAAGACGATACGCGGCACGACCGTGAACACGTCCATGGAACTCGTTGATGTCATCCTCGGAGAGGCTCAAGTGGCCATTGTTCCTGGGGAAGCGTTCGGCGCGCCGGGTTATGCGCGGCTAAGTTATGCGCTGGGCGACGATGACCTCGTCGAGGGGATCACGCGGATGGCCGACCTACTGGGCGAGGCCCGCTAACCTCGTTTGTAGTGACCGATCGCAAGCCGCCGGGTCTCGAGTTCGAGACCTGGGTAGATAAACAAATCCGTGAGGCAACCGACCGCGGCGAGTTCAGAGACCTCCCGGGCAAAGGGAAACCGATCCCCGATCTAGACGAGCCGTACGACGACGCGTGGTGGATCAAGAAGAAGCTGCGCCGGGAGAGTCTCTCGGTCCTGCCGCCCGCGGCGGCGCTCCGCAAGAAGGCCGAGGAGGCGCTCGAAAAAGCGTTGCAGGCCACAACCGAGGGCGAGGTTCGGCAGATCCTAGCGGTGATCAACGACAAGATCCTCGACGCGATCAGGAAGCCGCCGTCCGGGCCTCCCGTCGACATCGCGCCCTTCGACGTGGAGCGCATCGTCCGAGAGTGGCGCGAACGCCTTAGTCGCTAGGCGCGCCGGAGCGAGGCGAGCCGTAGAGCCGCAAGAGGCCGCCACCAGGGGCGCCGATGCCGGCGCCCCTCAGGGGTTTTAACGTCTGGAACGGTGGTTGCGTCAAACCCGGTGTCCTCTCACAATGACACGGGGAGCGGCGCGGATATCTATCCCGTGGGCGAGGCTGCTCTTAAGCGGACAGGAGACATCGGCTGGACCTGCATTGGAACTTTGGTTCGGCTCTTTTGGTGGGCGCCGCCGTAGGGGCTGTCATACTTTCGGTTTACGTCTGGCCCCACCGTAACCGGGTCGCGGCCAAGGGTCTGATCGGCCTACTTGCTGTTGTCGGGCTCTGGAGCATCCTCTACGCGCTCGAGATCGCGGCCTGGGATGAGGCTTACAGAAATCTGTGGGGCAATCTCAAGTACCTGGGCGTGAACCTCCTGCCCATTGCCTACGTCGCCTTTGTCTGGGAGTACACGGGGCGCGGGCGGCGGATCTCGGGAAAAGTTCTCACCTATCTGGCGATTGAGCCGGCCGTCGTCCTGGTGTTGCTCGCGATACCTGCGACCCACGATTGGATCCGGTACTACATACCGAGCGATCCCCCCGACCCATATCCGGTCGTCGGGGCCGGCGGATTGTTTTGGGTACACATCGTCTACACCTACGGCCTCCTTGCGTGGGCGACCCTTCTACTGATGTCGTCACTCGTGAAGGTTTCTCGCTACCACAGGACGGCCGTGACGGCGCTTTTAGCGGCGGTGAGCCTGCCGTGGGTGGCCAACATCCTGTACAACTTCGTCAGTGCCTGCCGTGGGTGGCCAACATCCTGTACAACTTCGTCGTCCGGCCGTTCGACCGCTTTGATGCGACACCTGTTGCGTTCGTCGTGACGGGAGGGGTTCTCGTCTGGGGGGTATTCAGGTTCGGCCTGTTCGGCCTGTCCCCGCTGGCCCGGGATGCGATCGTGGAGTCGATGAACGACGCGGCAATCGTGATCGATGCCCAAGACCGCGTCATCGATGTGAACGGAGCGGCGCGCGAGATCTTCGGCCATCCGGAGCCCGACATCGTCGGCACGCAATTGAGCCGCTTCGTGCCACTCCACGAAGACCGCGACCTGGTGACGCTGGGTTCGTCCGGGAGAGAAAGGACCTTCGAAGTGCTGCACTCTCCTCTACAGGACCGAGAAGGCGGTGAGGTCGGCCGGCTGGTAACCCTGCGTGATGTGACGGACCGACTCCAGACAGAGGAGGCTTTGCAGAGGGCCGAAGCTCAGTATCGGACGCTGGTGGACGGCCTCCCGGCGGTTGTCTACACCGCGGGATTCGGACGCGGCGCGCCGTGGCAGTTCGTGAGCCGCCAGATCGAGCAGATGCTCGGCTACTCCGTCGAGGAGTGGAACCGCGACCGACTGTGGTATTCGAAGATCCACCCCGAGGATCGACAAAGGGTTCTGGACGAGGAACACTTCGACCTCACGAGGACCGACACCGACACGACGGCGAGCGAATACAGGTTGATTGCGAAGAACGGTCGGGTCGTGTGGGTCCGGGACGAGTCAACAGTGGTTCGAGACGAGAACGGGAAGCCGCTCCACTACCAGGGCGTGATATTCGACATCAGCGAGCGCAAGGCCTTTGAAGAGCAGCTTGAGCACTCGGCTTTCCACGACCCACTCACGGACCTGGCCAACCGGGTTCTGTTCAAGGATCGCGTTGCTCATGCGCTGGATCGGCTGGATCGGCACGACCGCGGTATCGCCGTCGTCTTCATCGACCTGGACGACTTCAAGACGATCAACGACAGCCTGGGACATGCCGCGGGGGATACCGTCCTGAAGGAAGTCGCACGGCGGCTCAACTCGTCGCTCAGGCCGGTGGATACTGCGGCCCGTTTCGGTGGGGATGAGTTTGGAGTGTTGGTCGAGGACATCGTCGTACGGGACTCGGTCAAAGAAGTCGCACTTCGCATCCAAGACGCACTTCGTGCACCGATGATCGTGGCGGGCAGAGATCTCGTTGTGAGAGGGAGTCTGGGGATCGCCTTTGCGGATCCTGGTCACTCGGGCCCCAAGGACGCGGACGAGCTGATCCGCAACGCGGACATGGCGATGTACACGGCCAAACGCGAGGGCCAGGACCGGCTCAGAGTGTTCGAACCAGAGATGCACGAGGTCGCCCTGAATCGACTGGAACTCAGAGTCGATCTCGAGAAAGCACCCGAGCGCTCGGAACTGGAGCTTCACTATCAGCCCGTTGTGGAGTTGGACACCGGCCGCATCGCGGGCATCGAGGCCCTACTGAGGTGGAAGAGTAGGCGACACGGAATGGTGACCCCAGACCGCTTCATCCCCCTGGCCGAAGAGTCTGGATTGATCGGGCCCATCGGAAAGTGGGTTATCGACGAGGTTTGCGAACAAGCGAAGCAGCTTCAATCTCACGCGAGCGAGGTGCCCAAGCTTCACATAAACATCTCCGCCGCCCAACTTCACTCGTCCGATCTCTACAGGCATGTAGCACACGCGCTGGAGAGGTGCGGAGTCCCGGCCGAGAGGCTGGTTCTCGAGATCACCGAAAGCGTGCTCGTCCGGAACCTGGAACTGTCGAAACTTGCCCTCGACAAGCTCAAGAAACTGGGCGTCGAGATTGCTCTGGACGATTTTGGATTGGGCTACTCCTCGCTCGTCTACCTGAGCAGGTTCCCAGTGGACATGCTCAAGATCGACCGATCGTTCGTCGCCCTTTTGGACGACGACGAAGACAGCGCGCTGACGAATGCGCTGTTGAGCTTCGGTGAGGCAATGGGCCTCGTCACCATCGCGGAGGGCATCGAAACCACGGCCCAGCTCGACCGCCTACGTGAGATGGGCTGTCGCCTAGGCCAGGGTCACCGCTTCTCACCACCCCTGGAGAAGGAAGAGACGATATCCCTGCTCAAGGAGCCGCTTGCCCTAACGACGAGATGGCCTCGGCCCGTACTCAAGCTCGGCAAACACACCTGAGTGGTCGGACGGATGCAGACCTGACGGCGTCAGATCGCTGTCCTCTTCGCCCAACAGATCCGCCCACGTTGCCGTGAATCCGCCCCCCTTGAACAGGATTAAATCGATGCGATGGTCGAGGACGCCACTTACGAGGTCGCTGTTCCAGCAGCATCCATTTCCCGGATCGTCGGGCCGTGCTTGCGGCCAGGCATCGGTAAATCCGGCGCCGATCAGCATCCCGTAGGTAGGGGTGCTGCTTCCGTCGGCGTTCGAATTGAAATCGCCGGCCATCACGACGGGCGAGG
>OCZV010000595.1_pt1 | contig 13065 bp, 12 predicted proteins | sample 1539051 | NCBI WGS metagenome assembly OCZV01 (sample SAMEA3113581, study PRJEB22503) | soil metagenome
CAGAAGGTTATCCAAGTTCTGAAGAACCACCAAATTATCCAGAGTCCATTTTGAATGAGTTTGGCGAAAATGAGAACTTTGTTTCGCTTGCTAGAGACTTGAGATTTATTGATTTCCAAAATGCCCAAATGATACTTGTTGGAGCTAGAGAGGGAAGAGATGTAATAAAGAAAGAAATTGGAATAGATATAAGAGAGGAGAAAGAGACAGTACATTCCGCAGATATCTTTAGCAAGCTCAAAATTGAAAAGGAGAGAGTTCCTACAAAGCCTTTGATTGAAGGCAAGTTTGAATGATATCCCTGTCTTTTGTAGGTATTGTTAAGCTTGTATTGGCTGTGCACAGATGTCAAATAGTAAAAAAGAACTAACAAATATCTGATATGGCTAATCTGCCCACAGGGATGTAAAACAAAATTTATCAACATCCACTAACCCCTTATCTGTTAACTTCAAAGAAGGTATCACCGACAAAGATAGAAAGGAAAGTAGCATAAATGGATCTTTTATTATGTTATTACCTAACTTCAGACAAGCTTGATTAAGCGTTGTAAGGTTCGAAATTACTGATTCTATAGATAGATTAGACATTAGTCCAGCAATAGGAAGTGGCAAACCCGCTGTGATATATCCATTTTCAGCCACAGCCAAACCACCCCCAATCGACGAAATATATTGAACAGCTATCAACATATCGTTATCATTCATTCCGGCCACGACAATATTATGTGAATCATGTGCTACACTACTTGCTATTGCTCCTCTTTCAAGACCTAAGCCTTGAACAAATCCTAATCCTATGTTTCCTGTTCTATGATGGCGTTCAATAACTGCAAGCTTTGCTAGATCTCTTTGGGTGTCTGCTACTGCTCCATATTTTTTATCTATTTTCGCAGAGATAATTCGCTTTTGAGTAATGATCTGGCCTGGAATAACTCCAATGACTTGTAAGCGTGATGACGTAGTAGAATTTGTAGGAATCACAAACATATTTGAGTCGTTAATTGATTTAATATAGATGGTATTTTGCAGGAAAGATGATGATGATGAAGAAGAAGAAGAATTACTACTATTCAAGACAGAGTCTGCTTTATTTTTAATCCTGTTGACGTATCCATTATCTATTCTCTTTCCTCCAAGGAACACTTCAGAAATTGTGAAGGATTCTAAGTCATCTAATAAAATAAAATCTGCCCTGAATCCTGGGGCTACTGCACCTATATTCTTTAATCCAAAATATCTAGCAGTATTGATTGATGTCATCTGAATTGCTCTTATTGGTGGTAACCCAAAAGAAATAGCTGTACGAACCAAATAGTCAAGATGTCCATTTTCCTTTAGATCAATTGGGTCACGGTCATCTGAAACAAGGCTCACAGCAAAGCTATTGAAATCATTAATAAGAGCAATTAGATCCTGCAGATTTTTTTCATGAGTCCCTTGCCTTATCATGATATGCATGCCCTTACGTAGCTTTTCGATCGCTTCTTTAAGATTAGTACATTCATGGTCACTACCCATTCCAGCTATAATATATGCATTCAATAATTTTCCAGATAGGAGCGGGGCATGTCCATCTTTGGGTCTTGAACCTACTGCTATCAATTTGGATAAGATCTCTTTATCTTCATGTATGACTCCTGGATAATTCATCATTTCTGCCAATCCAATAACAAGCTCGGGATAGCGATCCATGTATTCACGTATATCTTTATCAAGAATGGCTGCACCAGATGTTTCCATGTGTGTAGCCGGTACGCATGAAGGCATCATAAAATAAAATTTAACAGGTAACCCTAGACTTGATTGAAGAATATAGTCAATACCCTTTAGACCAAGCACATTAGCTATCTCATGTGGATCACATATTACAGCTGAGGTTCCATGCGGTGCTACCACGTTACAAAATTCTCTAGGAGACAGAAAAGTAGACTCTATATGAATATGGCCGTCTATAAGTCCAGGACACATATATCTTCCTCGAGCATCGTACAAGTTTTTTGTGTTATATTCTTCTTCTCCTTCTCCTCCAAATCCTACAAATATCCCATCAGCGATAGCGACATCAGCTTGATGAATCTCTCCAGAGAATACATTTACTATCTTTGCATTCTTTATAAGCAAATCAACCTTTTCCTGACCTTTGGCTAAATTGATCTTATGTTTTAAGTCTAAGATTGTGTTATTGTTATTGTTATTGTTATTGTTATTATTATCGTATTTACTTTCGACTAAATTATTGTGCAAGGTAATAGTTTCATCTTTTTTTGGACTAAATTCTGTATTGGGTAATGACAACAATAGAATTCAATAATATAGATTATAAACATTCCAAAAACCTATTACTATCTACAGAGCCCTTCATTCCCAAGGGAACACGATCCATTTGTTATGGTTAAGTACCTTTCCAATATACGTTCTTTTGCTGCTGTGTTCATACCTGCTCATAAGAAATGCGAAATCACAATCAAACATTCTTACTGTCTCATAAACCTTATAAAAGATATCACCAGTGTCATATATTTCATCAATTATAAGGTATTTTTTGTCTTTGAGCAGAAGAGGCATCTCCTCTTTGTACAGCTTTTTGTCTCTAACTGGTATCAATTGTATACAATCAATGTCAAGTTCACGTGCCATCAGTCTAGCTGGAATGATTCCACCCTTTGTTATAGCCAGAATTGCATCATATCTCTTATTTGATCTTTGTATTTTATCCGCTACTATTCTTGTTAGTGCTTCTACTTCATCCCAATTACAATATTCTTTTGGAGAGCCTTTCTCGCTTATTTCTGTTTCAAACTTCAATTGCTATTACACTACCAATAATGACCTAGAATGTAGCACCTACTTTTAATAATAATGCTCGCTTCATCATGTTTCATCGTTAAAGCTTCATGCTTTACCCAGACGTCAGGCTGTAGAAGATAATAATAGTATAAGATGACCTCTTCCACTCCATCTGTGCTTCCTCTGGTTTCTACTGCGATAAATATAATATCTTATCAAAAATAGTAATTACAGAGAGTACGAAGAGAGTGCTTCCATACATCTAATGCTCCGAAGACTACGGTGACATACGCACACACACATACAACAATGTATGACTAATATGGATACAGTGAAAAAGCTGGACCTCAATCTAGTTTGTCCCCCACTGATTCAATTAAGTCTATTTTTTGAAGGTTTTTCTCTCGAATCCCTCTGGGCACTTCTTTTCTAACGACAATAACAGTTGAAAGATGAAAACTTGCAGGAACGACAAACCGATAGCAATAGACTTTCGCTTTGTGACGCAAACTAAGCAAACATTCAGTCTGTCAGTCTGTCTGTCTGTCTGTGACTAACTTTCTCTCCCTCGTCCATGAATTGTTATGAGTCTGGAAGCTTGAAGGCAATTTCATTCCCATCTTTGTGATTCTATGAGGTGCTAGTTTCATAATCGCCTAAACTCTCGTTATGTGGCTTACAGAAGCAAGCGGATCTTGTTTTTTATACCTTCCTTAATCCTGGCCACCCTTCCAATGGACTACATGCTCCGGCTTTATCCTCAGTAATAGGCGCTCTTCGCCTGGTGCTCGTCCGGGATACTTGTCCTTGCCCATGTATTTCTTTGCCATTTTGTCTATATGGTCATCTGCTTCCTTGCCATTGATTTGTTCAATGACCTTTCCTATTACACTCACCATGTGATAGGGATTTGAAAAATCCATTACGGAAACGCCTACACGAGGATCTCTCGATATATTCTTGTGTTTAATTCGACCCTTTGCTGTATTTATCAAAATAGTATTATTGCTCTTATCAATATCTACCCATGTAGGAGTGACATGAGGACTGCCGCCTTTCATCAAGGTGGCAAGAGAAGCAAAATTCTTGCCTTCAAATAATTTGGCCACAGAAGGATCGGTTATAGAATCACGTTTTTGGTTGTATTTCTTATCACTGCTCATATACTATTATCACCTGATTTGTACATCTCATCAGTTCATGCCCATTAAATGTTTATCAATTATGGATAGCCTTTTGGCTTTCTATAATTATGCCTTGTGGACTTTGTCTTTTCACCTTTAGCATCTCTCGTGATAGTGATGTCAATCTTATAATCTTGGCATAGATCAGGACAGACAGTTTCAATCATATGGTAATAAGAACCTAGTAGCCTTTGAGTATACAATAATTAAAATTATTATTTAGTCTACAAAAATTACACAGCTCCGGAACTATACCAGCTTCAACTCATCGGTATATTTGGTTGATGCTGTGCCAATCATGAGACAAAAGAACTTTATTTTCATTCATGATTGCATATGCAGTCTGTCTGCTGTGCTACTAAACATGCCCGTTGCCTAGCTTTACAGATGAGTTGGGTTTAATAGCCTCTTTTACCCCTAACTATACAGGTTTTATTTTGTCTGCAATTGAACATATGTTAACTGTGAAACAACGTCAGGATGTAGAGGCTCGCCTTGCCAATTATAACATTCCGCTTCAGATTTTACAGATGGTAGCAGAACAATGTGAATGCACCATCGAGACACGCAGTACCAGAAAAGAACTGTCACTAAAACCCAAGCTGTCTCTGTTGCTTGCAAGATTAAACGATAGGGCAATTATCCTGCTACAGCAGATATTTCTTGACTGTCATGAGTCCCTTTCAAGTTTCAGATTCACAGTATTTCTCTCCTCCCGGTACAGCCCAATGATGCACAAATTTGTGATCGATGGAAAAATCAGCGGCAAATCCAACTCTGAATACACTTTCGATGTGTGCATCTATAGTCGCCGTACCGGTGATTTGATAGCAGTTGGGATGCGAAACAAAAACACAAAACAGCAGGGATCTGATAGCAAGTCCTTGTCAAGATTCTATGAGATAATTGATGATGTTAACAGCGTACATCCACAGCTTCAGGGCGCGTACTATTCGTCTTCATACGGGTACCAACCTATGTCTCTGGCAAGAAAAAATGCCATTAAGAAGCAGAATGCTGGCAAAAAAGTGGAAATTAAATTCTTTGAATACAAGGATAAAATGTACATCGAAAACAAATCGCTTTCTAACCCACAAGTCACCATATCCAATAAGTACTAATGCTAGCATCATATACATACACAATGATAATTCTTGGAAAAATGTGCCACATGCCACCAGATAATACACCCTAATTTTGTAGGTCACCACAAGTGCAACTATGCAAATTGCCCTATCTGCAAAGAACCGATCACAAATTCAGAATACTGGAGCCATATAAGGTCCCACCCTGGACATGAAAGTGATGCTCCTTTGAGGAAAAATGTTGATGACCTCCGCAAGAATATGCGTCAACAGCCCCTCAAATAGCAAATTAGATTCTCATTACAACATGGTTGCCAAAATCCATCGCACAAGCTTTGCAACGCCATGGTTTGGGAGATGCTAGTGATGTCTTGCATTTCCTCTATTATGGCCCTCTCTGTACCAATATCGCAGTTCAAAAATACAAAAGCTCTTGACATGATCACAGCATGTGCCTCTTGGGCCCATACTCATAGAAAACTGTGATCCTCGTCGTCTCTAAATAGCCAATGGAATGTAGGATTGAGCACTCAGCTGTATATTCCACCACCACCACCATCACCCAAAAACAGTGCAATCTATAACTAATGTGGATACATATAAAATAACTGAACCCTAGTTTTCATTCTGTTCGTTGACTCATCGAGTCTAAATTCTGAAGGTTTTCCTCTCGGATCCCTCTGGATCCGCCTAAAATAAAAAATCGTTCAAAAACTTTGGAATCATTGCAGGCTTAACTAGAGAGATAAAACCATCGATATCTATACTCTCATCTAATATCACTTTTCTTGTTTTCCAAAGTATATCAAACCGGTAAAATGCCGCGACTTTCTTTTATGCAATTCTAAAGAGTCTTTTGTATGAAAGACCATTTTGCATTCCTTGCATACGAACTTTGTGTCAGCTTTGTCGGGTTTGGCTCCACTACTCTTTCTAAAAGAACGAATTTTCATTTGTTATGTAGCTAGTGTTTTGGTTTTTTTAAAATGTAGCGTAACATAGTTAATTCAACCAAGAATCCAACCTCTTTTCCCTATCCAATATCTATGACATATGGTGAAGCATCTTACCTTAGGAAGAACAAATCCACATTTCAAGCAGAGCTAGCCTAAAGATATCTTCTTAGGGTAGTAGGTCTTAGAGAGACGCTGTAACTTATTAGAGAGCAGCTTATTCTCTTCAGGCTAAGTAGCAAAAAGCAGAAAAATATTCAATTGTTCATAATGGCCCTGCCTGCCCCTTGTAGAGGATTGTGGGAATAGGTTGGCAGTGATCAGGACAGGGCCAGGCCAAATTCTACGTTTCCATATGCTGATGGCATTCAGTATGATGTATGCAGATTATTAAAATATGCCTTAACTTTGTTAACTTGGGAGAATCTGATACAGGTTATATTGTGGTGATTATCATCGCAAACTTGACAAAAAGCGAACACTAGATATGTCTGGCTCACCGAGCTCGTACAGAGACCGAATATACATAGTTAAAGATGTTATACTAAAACTTGTAGAATATGGTGAGCTAAACCAAACAGCTCTTGTCAGCTTTTGTGGCTTGAATCTATAGGCGTCTTTATGAATAAACCGCAGTACTGGCATCGCTTCTGTCCTGAAAGATAATGCAGCCTACCTGAACCCTTTCTTGCACGATATTTCTCACATAGGCCGCTGCAAGCCACTGCCATCAGCCTGTGCTTTGTCGAAGTTCATGCCTCTCTATTGAGGGTTGTTGTGGTTTGTAAGTTATCAATATTGTGTCTCCAATATTGTACAGGCAGTTTAATATGGTTCTTGGCTCGTTATTCGAACCTTCCACTACATAGGTGTCGTATTGTTTGATTCTTTATGACTACTTGTGCATCCTACGTTATGCTTGGAGCAAATAGATTCCTTGCCTGAAATTCGGATATGACAAAGACTATGATGGCACCTGCAGCATAAGAATCAGTGCTAATACTTTTAGGGAAAGATTATGTAAGCTCATAACTCATCCACCATATCAATGTTCTTTTTTCTTAGTTCCCACAAACAATACAGTGGTTAATGGCTAGCTTAAAGAATATGTGCTTATACAAATTTCATAATAGATATACAAAAACTAATTGAAAATGATCTCGCATGTATTATATGCTCTTTAATAAATCACAAAGGAATCTGTAATGGCTAATATTGAAAATAAGGGTAGTTTGCGCATATATATGACAAAAAAAGGGTCGGTGGATATGAAAGACTGCTCTATGTTATGCTCTGACCATGCTAGCCTTATGGAATAGATCTGCTGTACAGCTTTCCTTCAAGCGCTAGCTTGTACATTTCGGCCACGTATGGGTTCTTGGCTGGTGTTTCTGCACCCAGTTCGACCATTCTGGCGTATACTCTTACCACAAAGGCAAGCGCTCCCATGAATGCCACGACGACACCCATGTTAAACATCCAGTGGTTTGGAACTGCGAAGATTTCTTCGACGAACCAGAAGTGCCACAGTTCATTTATGCCTATGGTAAACATAGTAGCTAGATAACCGATGATTGTTATCTTTAGACCAGTGTTCATCGAATTACCCGGACCGCGCAGAATAGGTATTCTTTTGCAGTACATAGCAACCATACCCCAACCTAGTGGAAGCGCTACGAAGTGGCTGTATAGCCACCAGTGAGAGGGTGTGAATGCAGAGTCACGTATGGACGTCTGGTGCAGTGAACCATCTACGAAGTTGTCGACCTCTACTGATGCAGCGATTGAACCCAGCATGATGACGAAGATATAGACTTTCTTTAATCTCTGGATTTCGACTTCTTTTGGTATCAGTGCTGGCATTTGTGCCATTGCATTCAATTGTTGTAGTTAGGATATAACTCTCGATTAACTATGTGAGTTAACAGAGTTAAGTAACCAAGGATTTTGTAAATTCAAAGTGGATATTGGGAAAATATATCAAAGGCATCATCATGTGGCTATTGCATCCATCGTGATTGCCGGTCTAATGTAAACGCTGTGCCCATACCATCCAATCCCACGGAACAGGCCTTTAGTTGCATTGTGCCTAAATTTCGCAGGTTTTTCTCTTAAACCCCTCAGATCTCGTTTGCGAGGTTTACGTTAGTGATGAAGAGATTATCATCCAAGAACAACTAACTCGCCTGATTTTGGCATCTAATCACTTATAGCGACAGAGGCCCAATAAGTAGTAGGTACATTTGCAATGCAAACACTTGCAGCCAAAGCCACACGAAGAATAAGGAATAATATAGCATATGTTTGCTTAACCATGTTAAGCCATCGTTAATTATTCGTTCAGAGATTATCTATTATAGTAATGGCAAATATTGCCAGTCCTGCCCTAGCAGTTGGAGATTCGTCATGTGGATTGGATATTAGGGGCTACAAGCTTGTTCCAAATGATGCGCTTTTGACTAAAATTGCCATTTACACACCAGAAATAGTTGAGGCGATTCTCTCAGACCATTCGGAAATAGTTGACACATGGTTGAGCAAGTTACATGAAAAATACTTGACACTGAAAAAATCATGTGAATTTGACAGCAATCCTGTGGCCTGCTTCAATATGCCACCTCTGGAGCAGTTTGAAAGACACTTTCAGCTCTGGCAAGATGGTGGAATAATAACGATTTCAATTAATGGAGGCAAAGTCATCAGAATAAGAAACGAAAAAAGAGAAGAGAAAACACCTGAAGCATTACTAGTTACAAATGAGCCACTTAACCCCCGCTTTACGTGTAGCATCTGTTCATCAACTTTTTCAGATAGTGAAGAATACTGTAGACACCGCTTACGTGAGATTGAAACAGCAAAAAATAGACAGAACCAGCCCAACACAGAGGGAATGGAATTTACCAGAGAGAAAGATATTCCTCCTAATCCCATTTGGTGGCTAGAATCATAATAATCTTCATAGTATAGATCAAATAATAGCAATGTCAGGTGGGAGCGAAAACTGACATTTGATTATCTATGGCAGAACAACAGAAAAGGGATACCAGAATGGAATCACATATTTCAAAAATTTTTGTTTATCATTATCTCTTATTCTAAAGGAAGGAATTTTCATTTGATAGTTCAAATCTGCCTTAGCGATTAACATATAGCTTAACATAGTTAATTCAACTATGGCTCTGTCCAATACTTCAACAGCAGATATGTCTGTGCTGTGCACATGGCTGATGTGTGTGACGACAGAGGTAGTATCTGCGTGTTTGATTGTGGACAGAGCCGTATGTGTGGAGTATTTCACCTGAAGACTTCCCTCAGGCTAGGTGTTAAAATATGCCAATTCTATTAAAGTCTGACTGAACATTGTTAAGGCTTTTATCAAGCCAAAGGATAACGATATGTTTTTGTCTATTGAATATGGCCCTGCCCTCTGGGAGGATTGACGATAGATTGGCGACAGATTTGCATAAGAGTCGGAACAGGGCCATGCCAAATCCTGCTTCTCCATATGCTGATGCGGATGGCTTTTGATATAATCCCTCCAAATTATTAAAACATGGCTTAACTTTGTTAACTTGAGAGAATCTAATACAGATTATATTGTGGCAACTATTATCGCAGACTCGAGAGAAAAAGCGAACATAAAATATGTCTGGCTCACCGAGCTCGTACAGAGACCGAATATACATAGTTAAAGATGTTATACTAAAACTTGTAGAATATGGTGAGCTAAACCAAACAGCTCTTGTCAGCTTTTGTGGCTTGAATCTAAAAAAACACAAACCCATCTTAGAAGACATTGAATACAATGAGTTGATAGAGAGAAGAGAAGTGACAATAGGGAAAAGGACTGTCACAATATATAGGCCAACACAAAAAGGCATGGCATTTTGCAGAGATATCCTCGAGCCCTATGAAAAGATGTTTCCAAGGAGAAAAGAAGAAGAGAAGAAGAAGGAGGAGTATTCCACAGAACAATGAAAAGAAGGTTAACAAAGACTCAATTATGCTAGTCCTGATCTAATCCGAATTGTGACGCTATCTTTCTATCTATTGCTTCCTTTTCTCTTCGATATTCATCGTATCTTTTTTTCCATTGATTCATAGAGGAGTATTGTCTTATGCCGGTAAAAAGCCATATTCCTGAAGTAATAATGACTGCTCCAAGTAGCACACTTAGAACTAGCCCAAATTCGTTCTCTGTCTCTAGTACGGCGAAGAATGATGGGTGAAACAAAAGGTAAACGGAAAGCGCAATGGCCAGTGGAGCTAGAACAATTGCAGAAACTGACATGCCCAAAAGTATTCTCCTTATATTCTGTATTTCGTGGATAAACTCATCAAGCAGAGTCAAAATGTCTTGGCGGGTTGATGAGGTTAAGTTGTCTTGATTGTCATTGCTCATAGTCTCATACTCTCCTTCACATACCTTCTTATTGTATGGTTATATCTCCTTTCATTTCTGGATGGATATCACAATAATAGTGAAAGTTACCTGGTTTGTCAGCAACAAAGGTAATGGTTTGGCTTTCAGAGTAAGCTAAATCTTTCGAATGGGCATTGAATTCATCGATGTTAAAGTTGTGTTTTGAATGGGTTTCATAGTCTTCATTTATCACGTGCATAGATTGCAAACCTCCTTTGCCAAAAACGTATGTAGGATTAATCGTGCTTCCACCCCCGCCTCCGCCCCTTAATCCTTTAGCAGCGCCAGAGGACATACTAACCCAAGCATACCCTGAACCCGTGGAATATTTTGCTTTAACAAAGTGATTAATGGGAATACCAAAAACAGGAGTGTTGCCATTTGTGGGAATCATCGACTTGTAGCCGGTGATGCTAATCCCAGAGAGTATAGCTGCAATTATTCCATAGGTAATAATTCTCTTCTTTGTCATATAAGATACTGATGAATGCCCTTTCTGATGACTGCGCTTCTTTGTCATATGGATTGATCTTTTCAGATGACTATTTATGTTATGATTAATATAGTTAATTCTCTCCTTCTCTCATTGATTTCTGCTTCTTTTTTTATTGTGTGGTTTTGACCTCAGCGGCCTCTGACAACAAGGACATTTGGTTCCTTTCCACTTGATGAAAATACCACATATCTGGCACCTCTTGTAGCCGTGGACATAATAGCTACTTCTTCTACCCTTCCTCGCTCTATACATCTCACAAATATTTCTGCAAGCCATTCTCGATATACGTATGACCCTAGCGGATTTCCATTAATGCTTCATTGTATATACGTCATGATTAACATGGTTAAGTCAGTTTTTTTATCAAAAATTGACTTACTACATCAGGGAAGAAGATTCTTTTGACAAAGGTAAGTGTCATAGATATAGATAATCGCAATTACAACGCTGTTTTGACTAGAATAACGGTGAGGCAAGAAGGACGTTGCCGCTTCTGTGCTGAAAGAATAAAAGATAATGACATTATAATAAGTAAAGCACACAGCAAAAGGCGAAAGTATTTTCACAAGGAATGTGCTGAAAGAATACACTTGATTTAAGAGGATACCGAGAACTTTATGCTTGTTGTTGAACTATTGCTTTTTTCCGTATGAAGAAAACTATGGTAGTAGTAATTCCTTGATATTTAGTAGGACAATGAGAGACAAGACCATTGACATAAACCCCCAACAAATTCGATGAGCTTTCACTTGTCCTTCAGTATACGCATGTGCACGATGACCGAGTGGGTGCGTGCTGCGTAATTAACTGCAGTACCTGGACTTGACCATAACTTGGTTAAACTTTTGAGCCCGTACCCCTAGAAGAACTCCTCCTCCTCCCTCAGCCTGCTGTTTTCGCTGTTTTCGCTGTATTTTAGCCTGTACACTTCATTAGATGCAAGTGGAATGACTTGTACTTTGCTTCCTTGACAGACAGGGCACGAAAAAAATGATCCACGATACTTTGACAGATGCGGCTCAAATACCGAAGCGCACCAGAAGCATATATCGCATATCATGAAGTAATATTTTCTGCCATCTCTCGTGGCGGACTCAAGTATTGTATGTTCGCTCTCAAGCATAACGACGCTTTACTTCTGCATGATGATGTCAATTAAAGATGGATTAACGTTGTTAATTGACCTAGTTAAGCAGTAGTTAAAAGTGAACCTATAGAGACTTTTACCAACATGACTCAAGAGGGATTATCCTCTAACAACAAGAGGCAATTTTCATTTCAAGCGCCATATGACCGCATAGAGTTGAAGGAGCTTGGCAGAACGGTGCTTGTGCAATACTATGTTTGCTCCAGCAACATACCGTGCGTCAGAGTGCTTGGCTACATTCAAGAAGGCTCAGCAGCAAGAGTGAGCGGCGGGCAGGAGCTTGAAGATGAACTGCATCTGCCAGCCAACCTTAAGCCCATACCCGATCAACACAAGTGGGTTATTCGTCGATGCGTTATGGCTAACACAGCAGCCCGCTTAAGCATCGACCCACCGTTGGTTCAATTTTTAACAGCGAGCAAGACATGGCCAACAGAACCATAGTAGATGATCCGCTCCAGATCCTTATCTCCTGCTCGATCTGTCACAAAAGTGAGGCGGCAATTTTCCAGACAGATGGAGATTATTGTCTCGATTGCTGGCAGGAAATGACTCATCCCAAAATCTGAGCCAGATTCTTTATCTGCAACGCACAGGCAATATAGTAATTTCATTAGATACTCTAAAAAGAAAGTATGTATAAAGCTGGGCTAGCAGACAACCCCTACATAACCATGCCAAGCATCGAGATTATAGATATACTACGTGTTATTGCAATTTGTGCATTTGCAGGCGGGCTCATAGCGAGATACATCAACTTCAGTGAGAGAGACAGGTCTTGTTTTTCACTGCTTTTGGTGCAGGCATCCTAATCTCTGCTGCCATTTTTGGAATGGTAATTGAGGCAGAAAAAACCTTGGGAATTGTCATGACCTTAGTCGCCTTTGTTGCTGCTTCTTTACCCTGTCCACTATCCTTCACGTCTTTCAGTAATATTATCCTTTGATGATGATCTGCTGGTTTGAATCGACTCGTGCAGCTTATCTTG
>OCZV010000596.1_pt1 | contig 13052 bp, 9 predicted proteins | sample 1539051 | NCBI WGS metagenome assembly OCZV01 (sample SAMEA3113581, study PRJEB22503) | soil metagenome
ATAGCCGCCACTGACTGGCGTGACTGCTCGGCCGCGCGGCGCGCCTCGCGGCCGAAGCGATGTACCGAGGAGGGATTGCCGGTGCGCTCGAGAGTCTCGCGTATGGCCTCGACCACCGCCGGCCTGACCGGCGTGGTCGCATTGTAGTCGAGGTAGCTGAAGTTGCGCATGCACATCGCCCGGCATCGCCCGGACGAAACAGGGTGAATCGCGCTCAGGAGGCGGCGACCCGGCGCTCGTCCGCTGGGGCGTCGGGGGCCGGCTCGGCCGGGCGCTCGAGCTGCGCCACGCGTAGCGTCAGTTCCTCGACCTCCTGGGTCAGCCGGTCGATCGCGCGCGACACCGGATCGATGGTGACCCCTGGCTCGACGCCGTACGCCGGAAAGCAGCGCTCCTTGGCTGCCGGCTGCGGCCCGATCTGACGGGCGGGCACGCCGACCATGGTCGCGCCGGGCGGTACCTCGCGCAGCACCACTGCGTTGGAACCGATCCGTGCGGCCCGGCCCACCGTAAATGGTCCGAGCACCGCGGCCCCGGCCCCGATCACCACGTCATCCTCGACGGTGGGATGCCTCTTGCCTGGGTTCAACGACACACCACCTAGAGTGACGTTCTGGTACAAGGTCACGTTGTCGCCGACCACCGCGGTCTCGCCGATCACCACACCCATGCCGTGATCGATCAGCAGCCGTCGGCCAAGCCGAGCCCCCGGATGGATCTCGATGCCGGTGAGCCAGCGGCCGAATTGCGATAGCAGACGCCCGGACAGCAACCAGCCGCGGCGCCACAACGCGTGTGCCACGCGATGGATCAGCACCGCATGCAAACCCGGATAGCACAGCAGGACTTCGAGCTTGGAACGCGCCGCGGGATCGCGCTCCAACACCGCTTGTATGTCGTCGCTCAAGGTTTTGAACATAGCCCGGTGTCGCACTTCGGGATTGCATTTCAGAGCATGTTCACGCTAAGGGAGCACGGCACAACTATACTGCACTTAGGCTTCCCACAACAGCGTGTGTGCTCACCGCCGCGACTCGAATATAGGCCCCTGCGGATTCGGGTCAACACGGTGGTGAGAACACGCGTCGGCACGGCGCCGGTCCGGGTGTCGGGGTCGGGTGCGGATCGCTGGCGAAGGCCTCGCCCAAGGAGAGAACGATGCCGGAGGTGATCTTCAACGGAGCTGATGGTCGCCTGGAGGGACGCTACCACCATGGCCGAGGCGCTTCCGCGCCGCTCGCCGTGATCCTGCATCCGCACCCGTTGCACGGCGGCACGATGAACAACAAGATCGTGTACGACCTGTTCTACGTGTTCGCGCGCCGCGGCTTCTCCGTGCTCCGCTTCAACTTCCGGGGGGTTGGCCGATCGCAGGGAGGCTTCGATCACGGCCAGGGCGAGCTGCGCGACGCCGCAGCGGCGCTGGACTGGATGCAGAGCTACAGCCCGAACAGCAGCAGCTGCTGGGTCGCCGGTATCTCCTTTGGCGCCTGGATCGGGATGCAGTTGCTGATGCGTCGTCCGGAGATTCACGGGTTCATCAGCGTCTCCCTGCCGGCCAACATGTACGACTTCAGCTTCCTGGCGCCCTGCCCGTCCTCCGGGCTCATGGTCCACGGCGGCAACGACACGGTGGTGCCCGCTGATTCCGTGAGCAAGCTGGTGCAGAAGCTGCAGCAGCAGCGCGGCATCAAGATCGACCTGGACGTGATCCCGGAAGCCGATCACTTCTTCAGCGGCCACCTGGACCAGCTGGTCGCGGCGGTCGAACGCTATCTGGACCAGGCGCTGCAGGCGCGGCCACAACCGGCGGTCGTCGGCGCCCGCTGAGCTACGGCGGCATTGTCATGAGCCGGCACCGGTCCGAATTCGTCCGCGCCGTCGTCGAGCGCGGGTTCGTGCATCAGGCGACCGACCTGGAGGGCCTGGACCGGCTCGCAGCCGGTGGCCGCCTCGTCGCGTACATCGGCTTCGACTGCACCGCTGACAGCCTGCACGTCGGCCATCTCGTGAGCATCATGCTGCTGCGCTGGTTGCAGCGCACGGGGCACCGCCCGATCGCTCTGATCGGCGGCGGCACGACCAAGGTGGGCGACCCCTCGGGCAAGGACGAGAGCCGGCAGCTGCTCGACGAGGACACGATCGAGCGCAACATCCAGGGGATCCGCCGCTCGCTGGAGAGCTTCCTGGTGTTCGGCGAACGGCCGGATCAGGCGCTCCTGGTCAACAATGCCGAGTGGCTGGATGAGCTGCGCTACATCGAGTTCCTGCGCGGCTATGGCCGCCACTTCACCGTAAATCGCATGCTGACGTTCGAATCGGTGAAGCAACGGCTGGAGCGCGAGCAGCCGCTGACTTTTCTCGAATTCAATTACATGATCATGCAGGCCTACGATTTTCTCGAGCTCGCCCGCCGTTATAGCTGTCGGTTGCAGATGGGCGGCTCGGATCAGTGGGGCAACATTGTGAACGGCGTCGAGCTGGGTCGCCGCGTCGACGGCCGCGAGCTGTTCGGCCTGACCACGCCCCTGATCACCACGGCGAGCGGCGCTAAGATGGGCAAGACCGCCCAGGGCGCCGTCTGGCTCAACGAGGACCGGCTCTCGAACTTCGACTATTGGCAGTACTGGCGCAACGTCGATGACGCCGACGTCGGCCGGTTTCTGCGCCTGTTCACTGACCTGCCGCTCGCCGAGATCGAGCGTCTCGAGGCGCTCGAAGGCGCGGAGCTCAACGAAGCCAAGAAGATTCTGGCCGACGAGGCGACTGAACTGTGCCGGGGCGAGGCCGCGGCCCGGGAAGCACGGCAGGTCGCGCAGAGGATCTTCGCGTCGGGCAAGCCAGTCCTGGTGCAAGACCAGGCCGGGCTCGGCCAAGGCTACGGCGAGGGGCCGCTGCCGACGGTCGACATTGCGCGTGGCGAATTTGAAACTGGCGTAAGTGTTCTGGATCTATTTCAGCGAAGCGGCCTGGTCGCTTCGAAAGGCGAGGCACGGCGCCTGATTCGCGGTGGCGGGGCGCGACTCAACGACGCGCGCGTGGAGGACGAGGCCCTGCTCGTCGGTCCCGATCACCTGGTCGATCGCGCCCTGAAGCTCTCTGCCGGCAGGAAACGGCACGCGCTGGTGCGCGTGGTCTGATCGGGCGCAAAACCCGTTCACTGGTCGTGTGACGGCAGCATCTCGGAAGGCTCCAGCGTGCCTTCCCGCAGGCCGGTCAACAACTCGCGCAGGAAGCCCGGCGCGAGGGCTGAGAGGGGATTGACCCTGATCGTAGGGTCGTCGACCGGCCCGCGCATGCTGTAGGTGGCGGCGAACGCCCCCTCACCTTCGCTGCCCCTGAGCAGCCGGCCGATGATCGGGATCTGACCGATCGTCCAATTGACCCCATAGAGCGGCGCGATCGTGCCATCCAGATCCAAAGTATTGGCCGCCAGATCGACCCGCCCCTGAAAGGTGAGGCCGAGCTGGGAGCCATACACCCGACCTTTGTCGAGCCGCAGCACTTCATTGCGCAAGACAAAGGGCGCTTCGAGCTGTTCGAACGCGATGCCCTCACCACCCAGCAGGTTGCCGATGCCGGTCAGTGAGGCGACCGTGAGCAGCCGGGCCAGGAGGGGCGCGTCGAGCACGTCGAATTGGCGCGCCACCAGCTTGCCTTCGGCCTCCAGGCTCGGCTGCTGCCGGAGGATCAGCGCCTCAAGCTCGAACTGCCCGCCCTCGATCCGGCCGGTATGGTGCAGCGTTTGCAGCAGATTGCCGGCATCGGTGCTGGTCAGGCGCAACTGCTTACGCTCGCCATCGGGCGCCAGGGTCAGCGCGAACTCGCCACCTTCTGGCAGCCGGCCGCTCAGGTCAGCCGAATGCCAGCCATCCTGGCCGCGCACCAGATCGGCAGTGACATCACGCAGCGGCTCGCCATGGAGGACCAACCGGTCCGCCTGGAGGCTGAGATGCAATGGCGCCTCGGGCTCCACTCTGCTGGCTTCCCCGTCCTGATCGGGCTCCTCCTGATCGAGCCATGGCGTGAGGTCGAGCGTTTGCGCGTCGATGCGGACATCGTAGCCGGTCGGGTCGCCCCCGCGCAGCGCGACCATGGCCCGCGTATCCCCAAACCGCACCTGGTCGAGGCGCAATCGCGCCAGCCGGAACGGCTCGAGCTGCGCCTCGAAGCTGCCTTCGGCGTGCAGACTGTGGCTCGCGAGCGCGAATTTAGTCACCTGGATCAGCCCATCGGCCGGGATCGTCGCCGTGGCCGTCAGCGCGCCTGTCTCGCCAGCCGCTTTGCGCCAGTTCAGCTGGGGCACCTGGATCGCGGTGGGGGTCAGGTCCAACGCGACCTCGGCGGTCCGCACGGCGGAAGCCTCGGTCACCGTTGCCGCGATGCCGACCTCACCGTCGAGCGTGATCGGCAGATCCAAGCCAAGCTCCCTCAGCCGCGCGGCATCGGGCGACCCCTCCACCCGGTAACGCCGGTCGATGCCGGCCGCGTCACCAAGGGTCTCGCGCGCCTGCAGCGTGACCGGCACACCCTCGATGACCGCCTCGCCCGCAAGTTCGGCCGTCCGCTCGGTGACGCTCAGCGTCAGCTGACCATCACTCAAGTCGAGGGGCTCGCCCGCGAGCGCACCATCCGTGATCGTCGCGTCCACGGCGAGGCGCACCTCCGAAGGCTCGAAGTCCTTGTGCAACGGCGTGCCGATCCGCAGGTCGGTGACCACGCGTCCGGAGGCAGCATCAGGCGGGATGCCGACCCTGCTCGCGAATCCGAGCGGCGGCCGGTCGATGAGGCTCAAGGCCTGGTCCACCGGCCCCGTGACCTGCGCCGCGATGTCGAGCTGCGTGGTGTCGCGGCCCTTGATGCCGATGCCGGTGATCACGACGCTGCCCTTGTCGAGGGCCAGATCGGCCACGTGTCCGCTCGCGACCGCGAAGTCCATGCGCTGCCCGGTGAACGTTGCCCTGCCGTCGACGCCGACCAGTGGGGGCATCGTATCGACGTAGCGCACGGTCAGGTCCTTGAACGCGAACTCGCCGGCCAAAGTATGCTCCGGCAGCGGCTTCTGGCCGAGCTCGCCCGGGCCGAAGCGCAACGTCGCCCGCGCGGTTGGCGCCACACCACCGCTGATGTGCTCGATCACCCAGGCGCGCGCCTCCCGCCCCGCGCCCGCCGGCCAGAAGCGCTCCACGTGAGCAACGGTCGCGTTCTCCGCCTCGAGGTCCGCCTGCAGCGTCGGTTCGCCGCCACGCCAGGCTACCTCGCCCTGGCCGCTCAGATGCGCGCCACCTGTGGCAAGCCTCAGCTGATCGACCATCACCGCCTCGAGGTCGGCGGCGAGGACGCCCTGCACCCAAAGCGCATCGATCGCAAGCTCACCGGTGCCCAGCTGCGGCAGCTCGATGACCCCGTCCTCCGCCGCGACATCGAACAGGATGGGCGTGAACTCGCCTCGCAGCGAAACGGCGCTCTGTACATTGCCACTGAGCGGCAGGCGCATGCCCGAAAGGGGCAGATCGGGCACGAAGTCGGCGAACTCGGCTGGGAGGAGTTGCTCGAAGGCGACCTCGATGCCGGTCCAGTCCTGGCCCGGCTCTCGGCTTGCCGAGAGGTGAACGAAGGCGGGTCGAGCCGCCTGATCGATCCTGAATCCAAGCTCCGCGGTCACGCGATCACCGAAGCCTACGACGTTCAGTTCGACATCGCGAGCGATCAGGGTGCGTCCGAGGGCTTGGTCCTCCAGGACCAGCTCGCCGCCCGAAAACCGGATGTGCTCGAGATACGCCGACGCCTCGGCGGCTTCCGAGGAGGTCAGGAAGGGGACGAGCACGGCGCCAATATCGAAGCGGTCGGCGTCGGGCTGATCGGATGTCGACCGCCGCGCCAAGCCGATGCTGCCGTCTGCCCGACGGGTCAGCGTCAACGTCGGCGCGACCGCATCGATTCGCCTGAGCGCGATCCTGCCTTCCAACAACAGCGCCGACGTGCTGAGGCCGATCTCGACCTCCGGCAGCTCGCTCAGCAGCCGGCCGTCGGAGTCGCGCACGCGCACGCCGATAGCGCTCAGGTTGAGCGACTGATCGTCGCCCAGGCGCAGCTGCGTGTCATCGATGTCGACCGCAGCAGTTTCTCTGCTCAGTTCTCTCTCGATGTAGGGGGTGACCCAGGCGACCGACACCGGGCCGGTGATCAGGAGCCAGACGAAAAAACCGAGCGCCAGCGATACTACCGCGACCAGCAGTAGCAGCACGCGCACCAGCAGTTTTGAGACGCGGAGGATCAATGGCGCACTCGGATGGTTTTCGACAGTGTGACCCAAATCGGGTAAAGGAGAAATGTGGTTCAGGTTGCCGTTCAGGTCACGGACAGGCTGCCCCGGGTCGGTGATCCCGCCGCTGCCGAGCGCGGCCTTGCGCGCTGGTCGCGCCTGACCGATTGCCTGGCAGAAACTGGTGGTGATGTCGACTCGGAGCGTCTGCTCGCGGGCATCTTCGGCAACAGCCCCTATCTGAGCGAGGTGCTGCTGAACGAGCCGGCAGTGCTGAAGAGCGTGCTGGCGGTGGGGCCCGATGTCGCGCTCGAGGGGCTGCTCGCCGAGCATGCCGCCGAACCGCCGGGAAACCGCAACAAGGTGATGGCGCACCTGCGCCGCACCAAGCGCCGCGTGGCCTTGCTGACGGCGCTGGCGGACATCACCGGCCTGTGGCCACTCGAGCGGACGACGGAGGTGTTGAGCCGCTTTGCCGACCTGGCGACCCGGCAGGCTTTGGATCTGGTCCTGCGCGAAGCGGCGCAGCGCGGCGAGATCGAGCTCGCCGAGCATGAGCGGGCGCAGGACGAATCGGGCATCATCGTGCTCGGCATGGGCAAGCTCGGCGCCTTCGAGCTCAACTATTCAAGCGACATCGATCTGATCGTCCTGTTCGATCCGGCCAGGCTCCGCTATCGCGGGCGGGAGAGCCCGATGGCGTTCGCGGTGCGCCTGACCCGCACCCTGGTGCATGTGCTCGAACACCGTACCCGGGACGGCTACGTGTTCCGCACCGATCTGCGCCTGCGGCCGCACCCGCCGGGGCATCCGCTCGCGCTGTCGGTCGAGGACGCCGAGCAGTACTATGAGCGGCATGGGCAGAACTGGGAGCGCGCCGCGCTGATCAAGGCCCGCGTCATCGCCGGCGATCGCTCGGCGGGCGAGAGCTTCCTGCGGGCGCTGGAGCCGTATCTCTGGCGCAAGCATCTCGACTATGCGGCGATCCGCGACATCCACTCGATCAAGCGGCAGATCAATGCCTATCGCGGCCACGGCGAGATCCGGGTGGCCGGCCATGATCTCAAGGTGGGCCGCGGCGGCATCCGCGAGATCGAATTCTTCGTGCAGACCCAGCAGCTGATCCTGGGTGGCCGGCTGCCGGAGTTGCGCGCGCCCGGCACTTGTGCCGCGCTGCGCGCCCTGGTCGAAGCCCGCTGGCTCGAAGGGGCCATCGCCGACGAACTGATCGAGGCCTATCGCTTCCTGCACCGGGCCGAGCACCGTCTGCAGATGATCGGCGACAAGCAGACCCACAGCCTGCCCGCGCGGCCTGAGCAACTGGAGCAGTTTGCGGCGTTCATGGGCTATCCGGACGCGGTCGCGCTGGCCGAGGCGGTGCGGGCCCGCCTCGAGCGGGTCGAGGCGCACTACGCCGCATTGTTCGAGACCAGCATCGATCTCGGCGGCGGCCGCGCCCTGGTGTTCACCGGCACGGACGACGATCCGGACACCCTGGCAACCCTGGTTGAGATGGGGTTCGCGCAGCCAAAGGCGGTGGCGGCGCGCGTGCGTGCCTGGCACCACGGCCACATCCGGGCGACGCGCGATGCGCGGGCGCGTGAGCTGCTGACCGAGCTGATGCCGCGGCTGCTGCATGCGATCGCCGAACAGTCCGACCCCGATGCGGCCTTCGAGCGGTTCGACGAGTTCGTCACCAACCTGCCTGCCGGCGTCCAGCTGTTCTCGCTGTTCCGAGCCAATCCGCGCCTGCTCGGCCTCGTTGCCGATCTGATGGGGATGGCGCCACGCCTCGCCGGTCATCTCAGCCGGCACGTCAGTCTGTTCGAGGCGATGCTGGCCCCGGACTTCTTCGAACCGCTGCCCGATGTCGCGGCGCTCGCCGGCGAGCTCGATCGTGCGCTATGCCGGGCGCGGGACTTCCAGGACGTGCTGGACGCCGCACGGCGCTGGGCGCAAGGGCGCGAGTTTCAGATCGGGATGCACGTCCTCCTCGGTCTGATCGACGGTGATGCCGCGAGCGGGCATCTGACCGACATCGCGGAGCGGGTGATCCAGGCCCTGCTGCCGCTCGCCGAGGACTGGCTGAGCGCTCAGCACGGCCGCGTGCAAGGCGGGGCGTTCGTGGTCCTGGGGCTCGGCAAGCTCGGCAGCCGCGAGCTGAGCATCGGCTCCGATCTCGATTTGATCTTCGTCTACGACGCACCCGAACACACCCGCTCCGACGGCGCGCGGCAGCTGCCCGCGGCGACCTACTACGCACGGCTCGGCCAACGCCTGGTCAGCGCGCTGTCCGCGCCTACGCCGGAAGGGCGCCTCTATGAGATCGACACCAGGCTCAGACCATCGGGCAATCTCGGTCCGGTGGCCTGCTCGGTCGAGAACTTCGAGCGCTATCAGCTGGAGACGGCGCAGACCTGGGAACACCAGGCGCTGACCCGCGCGCGGGTGGTCGCCGGCGATCCGGGGCTCGCGCAACGGGTCGAAGCGGTGGTGCGCCGCGCCCTGCTCGCCCCGCGCGACCCCGACGCGCTGGCCCGCGAGGTGGCGGCGATGCGCGCCCGCATCTTCCGCGAGCACGGCAGCGATGATCCGTGGCACCTCAAGCACGTGCGGGGCGGCCTGGTCGAGCTCGAGTTCCTCGCCCAGTTCCTGAAGCTGCGCTTTGCGCCCGAGCGTCCGGATCTGCTGACCACCGGCACCGTGGAAACCTTCCTGCGCGCGGCTGCAGAGGGCATGCTAGCGGTGGACGACGGCGCCGCTCTGGTGCGCGCGGGCCGGCTCTATCACCGGCTGCAGGCGGTTCTGCGCCTTTCGGTGCAGGAGGGCTTCGACCCGACCCGGGCGCCAGCCGGCGTGCGCCAGGCGCTGCTGCGCGCCGCGTTCCACGATGCGGACGCCCTGCCCGCCCAGCCGCACGCGTTCACCGAGCTCGAGCAAACGCTGATCGAAGCTCAATTGCGGGTCCATCGGATCTTCGAAGCGCTGTGCCGGCCGGTCACGGACGATAGCGATCGGGGCTCGCCGGGTGATCCGGCCAAGAGCAGCCGCCGTACGTGAGGCCGGACAACCACGGGCCAAGGAGGCGCAGAAGTGTCGGTAGAGGCGGGACAAGCGGCGCTGAGTTCGATTTGCCGACGGCCGGCGGCCGGGCGCGGCTTGCCGACTTCAAGGGAAGCCCTTTGGTGGTGTACTTCTATCCCAAGGACGATACGCCAGGCTGCACCAAGGAGGCCCTGGGCTTGGCCGAGGCCCATCCGGAGTTTCGGGCAGTCGGCGTTGCGGTCGTGGGCATCTCGAAGGACAGCGCCGCCAGTCACGACAGGTTCAGGGCCAAGTACGGCCTGCCCTTCATCCTCGCCTCGGACGAGCATGGCGGCGGCGTCGAGGCCTACGGCTCCTGGGTCGAGAAGAGCATGTACGGCAAGAGCTACATGGGGGTCGACCGCTCGACCTTCCTGATCGACGGCGACGGCAAGGTGCGCAAGGTCTGGCGCAAGGTCTGGCGCAAGGTCAACGTGCCGGCTCACGGGGCCGAAGTGCTGGCGGCCGCACGCGCGCTGAACGCCACATGAGCCGAACCACGCTGCCGCTGACCGAGCGGCTTCAGGACTATCTCCTCGCCAATTCGCTGCGCGAGCATCCCGCGCTCAAGCAGTTGCGCGAGGAGACCTCGGGCCTGCCCGGGGCCGGCATGCAGATCGCCCCCGAGCAGGGTCAGTTCATGGCGTTGCTGGTCGAGCTGATCGGCGCGCGCCGCGTGCTCGAGATCGGCTGCTTCACCGGCTACAGCGCGCTCGCCATGGCGCTCGCCCTGCCGCCGGACGGTCGCCTGATCACGCTCGAGGTCAATGCCGAACCGATCGAGATCGGCCGGCGTGCCTGGCGCGCGGCCGGCGTCGCCGAGCGCATCGAGGTCCGCCTCGGCCTGGCGCTCGAGAGCCTCGATGCCCTCCGCGAGGACGGCTCGGCCGACAGCTTCGATCTCGCCTTCATCGACGCCGACAAGAAGAGCTACGACGCCTACTACGAGCGCGCGCTCAGGCTGGTGCGCCCGGGCGGACTGATCCTGCTCGACAACGTGCTATGGGGCGGCGCGGTGGCCGACCCGGCCGACCGCGAGCGGCAGACCGTCGCGTTACGGGCGCTGAATGCGAAGCTGCACCGGGACGAGCGGATCAGCCTTGCGCTCCTGCCGCTCGGCGACGGGCTGACCGTGGCGCGCAAGCGCCCGGCCTGATGCCGGCGGACGAATCAGCCGGAGCGCGCCTGGTCGATCAGCTGCTCGAGGCGGGCCTTGTCGACCGCGCCCGGAATCAGCTGATCGCCAATCACGAACGCGGGCGTGCCCTCGATACCGAGCTCATTGGCCAGCGCATAGTTCGCCTCGATCGCTGCGATCACCTCGGGCGCAGCCATGTCGGCCTCGAGCCGATCCGGGTCGAGACCCACCGCCTCGGCGGCGGCGCGGATGCCTGCGAGCGACAGATCGTCGGTGGTCATCAGCGCGAAGTGGAACGGCACGTAGCCATCCTGCCTGCGGCTGGCCAAGGCCGCCCGCGCCGCACGCACCGAATCCGGGCCGAGCACCGGCAGCTCCTTGAACACCACGCGCAGCGCGCGGTCCTCATCGAGCAGAGCGCGCATCGACGAGACCACGCGGCGGCAATAGGCGCAGCGGTAATCGAAGAACTCGACCAAGGTGACGTCGCCGTCCGGGTTGCCGCCGACCGGGCTCGTCGGATCATCCAGCAGTTTGCCCTGGTTCTCGGCAATCGCCGCCCGCTGCCGTGCCGCCGCAGCCGCCGTCTGACGGCGCTGCAGCTCCTCGAGCGCCTGATAGATGACCTCGGGCTCGCGCAGCAGATACTCGCGTACGATCTTCTCGATCTGCTCGACGGGCAGGTCGACCGCCTTGGCTGGCTCGGCGTGCGCGGGGGCCGACGCCAGCAGAACGATGCCGAGCTTCAGGCAGGCGCGCGCCAACTTTGCGGCCAATCCACCCATCGTCTGTTCGCTCCCTCAGCTGCGGTGCGCCGCGGCAGTCTAGCGGCACTCGGCCCGCAGCGCCATTCACAACCGTGTAGAATGCGCGCGTGAGCGGCGGATCGGACCAAGCCGGCCGGCCCTTGTCAGCTTTCGTCGATCACGCGGAGCACGTCCTGCAGCCTCAGCCAGGCGGGATCGCCGGGGTCGATCCTGGCCTCGGCCCGCCGGGCATAGAGCCGCGCATCGTCCTGCTTGCCGATCAGGAGCGCGTACTCGGCGAGCGACAGATTGGAGATGCCCTCGAGGCCATCCCGGCCCTGCGCGATGCCGAGCAGGCGCCAGGCGCTGGCATTGGTCGACTCGCGCCCCACTGCCTCCTCCAGGTGAGCGATTGCTTCGGCATTGGCATCGGGCGTACCGCTCTCGATCAGGGCCTGGGCGAGGCCGATCCTGAGCAGCGCGGCATCGGGGCGCAACTCCACCGCCTTGCGATAAGGTGCGATCGCCTCTTCGATGCGCCCGTTCTCGAACAGCATCTGGCCCTTGAGCTCGTGGAAATAGGGATCGTCCGGATGTTCGGCGAGCAGCGCGTCGATCCCTTGCAGCGCGGCGGGCAGGTCCGGCAGCCGGTACAGGGCGATGCTTCTGGCATACCGACCAAGCAGCGTGTGGTCCGTCTGATAGCGTTGCAGCACCTCGCGCGGATTGAGCAGAAATGCCTCCAGCTTGACCACCATGCGGCCGTGCGCCGGGGCCCAGCCGGCCGGCAATTCGGCCAAGCGCCCAGCCTCGGCGGCGACCTGATTCTCGACGAACCGAATGCGGTCCCGCGTCAAGGGATGGGTCTGCAGGTACGGGTTGGTCCGCGACACGGCCAGGACGTTCTGGTTCTCGAGGACCCGGAAGAACTGCGCGAGTCCGGCCGCCGAAACACCCGCGTCCCTCAGATAGCTCACGCCTGCTTGGTCGGCGGCCTGCTCCTGGCCGCGGCTGAAGCGCATCAAGCCGCTCTGAGCGTAGCTCTGGCCGCCCGTGATGATCGCCGTACCGAGGCTGGGCGCGCCGGCGACCGCGGCCGCGGCGCCGAGTACGGTCGCGAGAATCATCTCGGCCGCTGCGCGACGTTGCGCGCCGCCGACCCGACTGAGGTGGCCGCCCGAGATGTGACCAACTTCGTGCGCGATCACCCCGGCGAGCTGCCCGGCATGCGCGGTGCGCATGATCAGCCCGGTATTGAGGAACAGGTTCATGCCGCCTGCGACGAACGCGTTCAGCTGGTTGTCGTTGACGATGTAGATGCGCACCGAGTCGCGCCCGAGCCCCGCCGCATCCAGGATCGGCCCGGCGATCTGCTGCAGGGTGCCTTCGATCTCGGCATCGCGGATCAGGCTGATGCTCGCCGCACGTGCCGATCCGTAGGGTAAGAACGCCAGCAGCGCGCCGAGCACGAGCGCCAATCCACTGCGAAATACCTGCTTCACGTACACTGAACTGTTGCCGCCCTGCTCAGGCTGGCGACGCCACTCCGTCCGGTCGATGCTCGAGCCGCGGGTGTCTGGCGGTGCCGGCCCTGTTGTGACAAAACCTGGGTACAGATATGGAAACTAACGGCGGGATGACTACTAGTTCGTTGCCCCATCGGCTGAAGATCGCGGCGCGCAGCCAAGTTGCGCCGTTCATCGCCATGGATGTGCTGGCGCGCGCCAATGCGCATGCGGCTGCCGGCCGAGACGTGATCCATCTCGAGGTCGGCGAGCCCGGGCGCGGCGCGCCTGCGCGCGTGCTCGAGGCGGCGCGG